>Ga0265354_1000020_pt1 | contig 24905 bp, 24 predicted proteins | sample NZE1metagenome_FD_189074 | JGI IMG/M metagenome (GOLD analysis project Ga0265354, IMG submission 189074) | Rhizosphere microbial communities from Maridalen valley, Oslo, Norway - NZE1 | ecosystem: Host-associated > Plants > Roots > Rhizosphere > Soil | place: Norway: Oslo | collected 2017-09-14 | reverse complement strand
CAATCGCGGAAATAAAGAGTGCGATGGCCGCGCCGACAATCGCGCCACTGGTGCCCGGGTTGCGGCTATTCACGAGAAACGTAAACAGAGAGAGCAGCCCCGGAACAAGAAACATCAGCCCGAAGCAGATAAAGAAGACAGCGGCGCCTTTGGAAGGCTTGGTCACACTACAATTTTAGAAGTTATCTCTGCAAGAGAAATGGGCCGGAAGTACAGGTTTGTTCTTGTAGTTACAACGGGCTACGCGGCCTTCAGGGCGAGCCGCTTGGGCGACTCAGAAGAGAAGAGCACGGCGCCGAATAACAAGATTAAGGGACCCACTCACTTGCGCGGTGTATGCAGCTTGAACGACAGAATCCTTGCGTAGCGTTTAAAATCCGAGTCGGTGGAAAAGATGGACCAGCCACGCGATTGGGCGATGGAACAGATCAGCATGTCTGACACAGAGACGGATACACCCTGGCTGCGGCATTTGTTGCTTAACAATGCGGCAAGCTCATAGTCGGATGAATCAGCGGGCTCATCAGGATAAGCAGCAAGGATATCTCGGAGCTTTACAAACTGTTCGTTGGCCTTAATTCCAGACAACAATTCTTGGCGAACGAGGCCGATTATTTTCGCGCACCCTTCGTCAATGAGGTCTGCCAATTCAGCAACGATAGCTTTTTCCGCAGTATTCAAGTTTCGCGAAGTGCGGCGCAGTGCCAGGGACCACACGGAAGTATCGACCAGGACGTTCACGAACGCTTTTTGGCGCGCTCGCTCTTGTAGTCGTAGCGGGCATCGTAGTCAATCGTTCCAAAGAGGGGAACCAGTGCGGCCTGCTTGCGCCTGCGGATATATTCGTCTAGAGCAGCGTTGACAGTATCTTTCTTGGTGCGATGGCGGCCCAGTCTTTTGGCCTGATCAATTAGTCGGTCGTCAATCGCCAGGTTCGTTGGCACGGTCAACCTCCTACACACTATTCTACACATTTTGTTGTGTAAACAGAACGATAAGAACCGGCGATGCCTTACGAATTGCGTGCGGGGTCAACGGGCAACAGCGTTTTTCTGAGGAACTGGTGCTGAAGCGACGCCGAGCTGCTCCATTAAGCCTAAATAGTCCACACTGACGTTGGAATCTATGATCTTTCCGCCAGAGACATAGTTGATGGTGATTCCGTCGAAAGAGACTTTTTTGTTGGTGGCGGGAATGCCACGAAATTCTCGCTTGTGCGTGCCAGAAATGGTCCAGGAGACGACGACTTTGTCTTTCTCTGAGATGACATCTTCGACGGAGAAACGCAAATCAGGGAAAGCCGCGATGAACTGGGTGACGGCACGTTTATAAGCTTCGGGGCCGACCGCCGAACCTCCCAAATGAGAATCGCTGAGTGCGTGACTTGGAGAGATTAGTTGGTTCGCAACCTCAAGACGGCGCTTGTTCCAGACTTCATCATAAAGACGGCGAACGATGGCCTTGGCTTCTGCTGACATACGTGCGCTCCCAAGATTGACGTGATTCAAGCTCCTCAGAGATGGCCTTAGCCTCGCGAAACCGCGGCCGGGTGAACGGCGGAGGGAGGCCTGCCAGAGCGTACTCCCAAGAATTGTGGTTTGCAACGCAGTTCAGTCATTCTCAAGGCAGAAGCAGCTCGACTCGAGCGTGTTTGGTCCGTGAATCATTGCGCACAGGGCGCGAGTTAACCAAGTAAGTTTTTTAACAGAGCCGGATAATTTGAATAGAGTGCGGACAGACGGTTCGGGAACCAAACCTGGGTCGGAGCATTTGCAATTCGTAAGACATTCCCGCAACGAGATCTCGACCGCGCATTCCTTGATGGATTGCAGTATTTCCTGGAGCAATTCACAAATCACAGGGAGTCAAATTCTCTCGAAGGGGGAAACAGCGATGAAAGCAAAGGCCAGAATCCTCTCACGCATAAGCTGGTTGCTAACGCTGGCGGCGATCCTGATTCCAGCAAGACCGGCGTTCGCACAGACAGACAATCGCGTGCCTGCTGCCTTTATGGGCGCATTCCTTTTCATCTTTTGCATTATTCTCATGGTAGCGTATGTGTATCACGCCTTGGCGCTTCAAACGATCGCTACAAAGACGAACACGGAAAATGCCTGGTTCGCTTGGATTCCGATCTTGAATATCATTCTGATGTTGAACATCGCACGGAAACCTATTTGGTGGATCATTCTGTTCTTAATTCCGTTGGTCAACATCGTCTTCATCATTATCGTTTGGATGGGGATTGCGGAAGCTCGTAACAAACCGAACTGGTGGGGAATTTTGCTGATCGTTCCGGTGGCCAACATTATTGTGCCGGGTTATCTGGCTTGGTCGGATTAGGCTTGTCACAGCTACTAGACCTGCCTTGGGGCTCCTCGAAAGGAAAAGGGACAAATTCCTTTGGCGAGCCCCGAGGCAAGTTAACTTACGTTAGTGCGTTGTGTTTAGCGTCAGCGAACTTCAGGGAGTAACGTGGACGCTGATCGCAACGTTGGCGCCGTTGTCCGTACGATAGGTGACGTCCGCGGCCGAACCGACCTTCAGTTTGCCATCAACCGTCGTGTTCTTGTCGATCGTGAAAGACATTGTGCTCGCGGCGCTAGCAGCTTGATCAGCAGAAACTCCCGACCCAACTGTGAGCGTGAACGAACTCTGATCAACAGAGGCAATCTTTCCAGACACGGATTGTGTCTGCGGGGTCGTCTGCTGCGCCGGCGCAGCCTGATGCGTGCCTGCCGGCGGAATTGCCAAAGCTCCCGTTACAAGAACCGTACCAGCCAACATCGAAAAACCAAATCGCCATGCGTTCTTCATTTCAAAGCCCTCCTCGGAGATTTGGCTGAGCGCAGGTAATGGTGCAGAAGGCGTGCCATACGCGCGTGTGCGGTGAAGTATTTGGGAACTCGAATGATTCTAATGAGATACGGATAAAGCAGAAGGCTGAGGAGCGCCATGCTTCCTAGTACCAGAACCGGAAAACTCTGCGCGCTGCGTAAACAATCGCATTAGGAATTAATGGGAAGAAACTACAGTTAACCCCGTATTGGCGGATGCGCTGGGTCTGGGCAATTCTTTCTGTTCAATTTTTATCGGAGAACTTGCGGCTGGCGGCTGCGCGCTGGCGTCATGGAATGAAGTATTGAGCGAAGCGGTGAGCGGATACGATTTCCCATGGTCGGTGAGTTCTGTTAACAGAAGCTCGTAACGAAAACCGTCAGGGTGGTTTTTGCTTCTGAGAAGGACGAGAAGGCCGCGGACTTCGGAATCGGCGTGAATTACGACGCCATCGCCCCGGCTCAGATCCGACACGACGGAACCATGGAATTCGGAGCCGTCGCGATCTGCATTCGAGTCGACGGACGTTAGCATTTTGACACGGAAGACAGTCCCTTGGGGAAGCGTGTCGATAGGATCGGCAGCGCTGGGTCGCAAACGAGTTTGCAAGTGAAACGGGAGAACCGATCCAGCTGAAACCCGGATTGGTTCAATCGTGGCACTGGAGACCTGCGCGGAGGAGAGAATCGCAAACACACTGACAGTGCAGAAAACTACGCCAAGGAAGCGATACATCGGGGATTGACCTCTCTGCCTTCAGACCGAACAAGCGCCGAAAGAAAATTCTAGATTTATGCGAGAAGGCCGTCAATGAAAATTTGACGTGGTGGTGTGCGTAATTTACCTGGACGTTTGGACAGTGCGGCGGATGCACGTTGGAATGGGCTTTTGGTCGAAAAATGTCCCTTGAACAGGACAATTTGCCAAGATTCTTCCCTCAGCGATAAGGAGAGGGGAAATGCCTCTCAGAATTCTATGTCTTTTTTACACATGCCGCCTTGGATTTTATCCCGCGATAGAGAGCACAGGAAATGTCGATGGTCGTTCGCATTGGCTATGTACACCATATTTATGGCTGCGAGTAAGTAACCAGGAATGGAAGAAGAGGGCTTTCCAATTACCATTGATCCTGCTGTACCCGGCAGCTATATGCCAGACCGCCACCAGTCGGCGTCGCCCTCCACTTGCACCTCGACCACACTTTCGTCGGCAAGAGCGAGTACTGTTCGAAAATGCTTTTGTCCCATTAACTCAAGATAGCTTTTCCCGTGAAATCGCCCAGCTCCAATTTCGTGCGAATCCGGTCTTATGATCAATGCTTTATAGCCGGCAACCAAGCACCGCTGAATCTTTATGGTTTCCCCTAAGTTCGTCTCCCGGTTGAACGGATACTCGTCAGGATTTATAACCGCGTCGGACTGCACGATATATTCCTCACAGATCTTGACGTTCAGCGTGCCTGGAGCGAGATTGGTTAGACCTGTTCGAGCCTCGATAAGCGTGACAACAGGTGCTAAGTTGGGAGCTGCCAGGCCGTAGCCCGTTGCGACAATTCCAGTAAAGATTTTCATCGTTTGCCCGATTGAAAGTGAGCGTATCTGTAAAAGGTCATTGCGCGCAAGAAATGAAAAAGCCGGGCTGAAGCCCGGCCCCTACAGAAGCCACCAAAAGAAAAAGGGCCCCGACAAGATCGGGGCCCTGAAACACACTACTGAAGTCGTTTTCTCTTTGACTCGATACGATCTGACAGAATCCGCCCGAATCCTGGATTAAACCAGGTTGTAAACCGAACGTGTACCCCTGCAATTCGTGAGAAGAGCGGGATACATTTGCGTGGCATGATCCGCACACCATAGCGGAGTGAGCCACGACTACTTTAGAAAGGAGGTGATCCAGCCGCAGGTTCTCCTACGGCTACCTTGTTACGACTTCACCCCAATCATGAGTCATACCTTGGGCGCTTGCTTCCTTGCGGTCAGCGCGGCGACTTCTAGTACAACTCACTTTCGTGATGTGACGGGCGGTGTGTACAAGGCCCGGGAACGTATTCACGGCGTCGATCTGATACGCCATTACTAGCGATTCCGGCTTCATGCAGTCGAGTTGCAGACTGCAATCCGAACTGAGCAGAGTTTTCTCCGATTAGCTCCCCCTCGCGGGTTGGCAACGGTTTGTGCCCTGCATTGTAACACGTGTGTAGCCCTGGACATAAAGGCCATGCGGACTTGACGTCATCCCCACCTTCCTCTCCGTTATCCGGAGCAGTCCACGTAGAGTTCCCTCCTTGCGGAGTGGCAACTACGTGCAGGGGTTGCGCTCGTTGCGGGACTTAACCCAACACCTCACGGCACGAGCTGACGACAGCCATGCAGCGCCTCCACACTTGTCCCTTGCGGGAAGGCCATATTTCTATAGCTAGTCAAGTGCGCTTCGAGCCCAGGTAAGGTTCCTCGCGTAGCGTCGAATTGAACCACATGTTCCACCGCTTGTGCGGGCCCCCGTCAATTCCTTTGAGTTTCAGTCTTGCGACCGTACTCCCCAGGTGCAGGACTTAACGCGTTAGCTCCGGGACGACGCACGAACGTGCGGCACCCCAAGTCCTGATCGTTTAGGGCTAGGACTACCAGGGTATCTAATCCTGTTTGCTCCCCTAGCTTTCGTTCCTCAGCGTCAGTAGTGGTCCAGCGCGCCGCTTTCGCCACGGGTGTTCCTGCAGATATCTACGCATTTCACCGCTACACCTGCAATTCCACGCGCCTCTCCCACACTCAAGCACAGCAGTTTCGGAAGCAGTCTCTGGGTTGAGCCCAGAGATTTCACTCCCGACTTGCTACACCGCCTACGAACCCTTTACACCCAGTAATTCCGAGCAACGCTGGCCCCCCACGTCTTACCGCGGCTGCTGGCACGTAGTTAGCCGGGGCTTCTTATACCCGTACCGTCAGTTCCCTTGCGGGACATTCGTCCGGGTCGAAAGGGGTTTACACTCCGAAAAGCTTCATCCCCCACGCGGCGTCGCTGCATCAGGCTTTCGCCCATTGTGCAAGATTCCCCACTGCTGCCTCCCGTAGGAGTCTGGACCGTGTCTCAGTTCCAGTGTGGCTGGCCATCCTCTCAGACCAGCTAACGATCAAAGCCTTGGTAGGCCGTTACCCTACCAACTAGCTAATCGTGCGCGGGTTCCTCCTCCGACGCCTTACGGCTTTGAGTCCCCAAACCGAAGTTCAAGGAATGTTATGCGGAATTAGCTTCGGTTTCCCGGAGTTATTCCCCATCGAAGGGCAGATTACCCACGTGTTACGCACCCGTGCGCCGTGCGCCACCTGTATTGCTACAGGCGCGCACTCGACTTGCATGTGTTAAGCACGCCGCCAGCGTTCGCTCTGAGCCAGGATCAAACTCTCGTTTGAAACTGGTAGCTTGGCGAAAAAAAATGCCCTCTGATTTGCATCAGAGAGCCAGCCTGCCAAGCGAATTATTGTCGCTCGATTTACTCAGACCATTCGGGCTCGAAAAGGCCGAATGGTTTCGAACGGATTCTGGCACATCGTATCGATTGTCAAAGAGCAAGTCCTCCCTGTCCAGCAGAAAGGCACGTCCACAGCCAAAGGAGAATACGACAGGCGTGCGAATATGTCAACAGGAGATTATCGATTTCCACAGTCTTCCACAGATAGGGATCACAGATACGGCTAAGGCGTTTATTGGAAACGAGTTGCGGGGTTCGCAAGTCGTGATTCTTGCGAATCAGTGCTGGACTTATTGCGGTTTTGAAATTAGCCTTGCGAGCTTCGCAGAGCTAAAAAAGGAAATAGGGGTGCGGCGAGAATTCGTGGTGTGGCGTCTTTGGGGGTTGGAAAGCATACAAAGAAACTGCAAAAGCGCACTGGCAGGAGTGCCTGTGCTACTCGGAAAAAACACGGGACAAATGATGACTATGAAAAAAATGATGATTTGCGCGGGGATGATTTTGTGCGCCGCAGCGATTACTTCAGCGCCCGTTGTACGGGCTCAGAGCGCAAATTCGGCGGAGCAGTCGGGGCCTTACCCGTCGCTCGAGATTCGCGAAGTGACCGTCATCGATGGATCAGGAGCGCCGGCGTTTGGGCCGGTGAATATTTTTATCAAGGGGAATCGGATTGAGCGCGTGGTGCCGTCGGATTCGATATCGCGCAAGGAGAAGGACGAAGAAAGCGCGGCTAAGAAAGAACAGAAAGCGCCGGATCGCGTGATTGAAGGCAAGGGCATGTACGTGATGCCTGGCTTGATTGACGTGCACATTCATATCAACTCGTCGAAGGATGTGCCGGCGGAATACATCTACAAGCTGCTGTTGGGGCACGGCGTGACGACGGTTCGAACGTTCAATGTGGGGAACGACGATCCGGCTGAGATGGTGGCGGAGAAGAAAAAGATTGCAGCGAACCAGATTATTGCGCCGCGGATGTATGTGTATCCCTTCTGGGGACGCGGCGACGATCCGCGCTATTCGAATCCAGAGGGCGCGCGGCAGATTGTGGACGAGTGGCATGCGCTGGGCGTGGACGGGGTCAAGATTATTGGCAAGCCTGGCCTCTGGCCGGACGTGTTTCGCGCGATTGCGGATCAGGCGCGGAAAGACGGCATGGGAGTGGCTGTCCACATTGGGCAGGACGGCGTTTATCCGATGAATGCGGTGCAAGTCGCGAGCGAGGGCGCTTCGACGATTGAACATCATTACGGTTATCCGGAATCTTCGTACACGAACCAGACGATTCAGAATTTACCGCCGGGGTACAACTACTCGAGTGAGCCGGACCGATTTTTGGAGACGGGACGGTCGTGGCTGCAGGCGGACGTGGGGAAATTACATGGCGAAGTGATTCAGTCGCTGCTGGAGACGATGCATCGCACGGGATTCATCATGGTGCCGACATTCAGTATTTATGAGGCGAATCGCGATGTGACGAGGGCGGCAAATTTGCCGTGGCACTCGACGTACACGCTGCCGGTGGTGATGGATTCGTTCTTGCCGAATCCGGCGCATCACGCCTCTTATTTTTATGAGTGGACTTCTAACAAGGAAGCAGATTGGGCGCGAGCATACCGGCGGTGGCTGGATTTTGTGAACGATTATAAGAATCAGGGCGGGGTGGTCGCGGTGGGTTCGGATACGGGATTTTTGTTTGAACTGTGGGGATTCGGAACGATTCGCGAATTGGAGATGCTGGAGGAGGCGGGGTTTTCGCCGCTGGAGGCGCTGCATGCAGCTACGGAGAACGGGGCCAAAGTGGTGAAGAATCCGGAGCTGGGATTGGTACGGCAGGGCTATTTGGCCGACCTCGTTGTGCTTTCGGAGAATCCGTTGGCGGATGTGAAGGTGTTCTATGGAAATGGCGTGACGCGAGTAGGCACAGATCGCAAAGAAGTTCACGAGCAGTGCGTGAAGTACACGATTCGCGATGGCGTGATTTTTGATTCGCAGGCGTTGCTGACAGACGTGCGAGAGATGGTGGCGAAGGCCAAGCAAACACGGCCGGCCCAGGCGAAACCTTAGTAGCCGGCAACATGCTCGCCCAAGACCTTTTTGAATGCCCACAAAGAATCACTTCCGTGTAGTCGAATCTGCGACGCTGAGCTGGCCGCCGGCTTTCCACATTCCTTCGAGCCGATTTCGGCTTTTTGTGGCTGCCGACGTAACTGGGGTTACGACTGATATTATTTCCGAGTTTGTTCATGGCGCCCTGAAACGCGGCATGGTGTATTTCTGCGCATGGGGGCCTGATTGCGAAAGATTTCACGACGTCGTTGACAAAGTATTAGTCGAGGACGATTTAGGAGAACGTCAGTTCGTCGGACCGAACCCAACAGACGTGATTATGACAACGTGGCATAAGGACGACACTTTGGATGAGGCGAGCAATTACTTTATAAACTTTGCCTCCCCGACTGATGGATTCCAGGCTGATAGTGACTCATGGATAGCGCTGTGCGTGAACAATCCTGAATGGGCGGCATCCATTCGACAAAAAATCGAAGCGGCGGAATCCCCTAAATAGTCGACATGGTTGGCGTGCAATTGCAACCGCAGCCACTCGATGCACGGCCAAGCAAGCGGAGGAGGAAGTATGAACATTCGGACCGCGGTTCGAGTAGGATGCGGGATTTTAGCGGTGGGGGTTTGTGGACTTGGTGTGGTGTGGGCGCAGAAGAAAGCGCACGTGGAGCGGCCGATCATTGAGGCGCGACCGGAAGACGTGAGCACGATTGAAGGAATCGTGACGGCCAGTTACGAGACGATTTCGGGTGGCGTGGGTGTGCCGCGGCAGTGGGGACGCGACCGGACGCTGTTCGATCCAAATTCGCGGTCGGTGGCGGTTGGCGTGAACGCAAAGACGGGCGCGGTAACGACGCGCGGATCGACGGAGCAGGAGTTCGCGGACGAGGCGGATGCTTCGATGACGAAGGACGGGTTTACAGAGCGCGAGTTGAAGCACGTTATCAAGCGATTCGGGAATGTCGCGACGGTGCTGAGCAGCTACGAAGGAACGGTGGCCTCGGGCAAAGTAATCACGCGTGGCGTAAATATTTTCCAGCTGTATTTTGATGGGAAGCGCTGGTGGATACTCTCGATGGTTTGGGATGAAGAGCGCCCCGGGAATCCGATTCCCAAAGAACTGCTGTAGAGTCTTTCCCGCTCGGACGAAATCAAATCCGAAGAATATGCCAAGAACTCTGTTTGGAGCGTGCTTCCCTGCGCTATTTCTACGATACTAGGCGCATTCTCAATGGGGAACCAAGATCGCCGTTCAATTGCGTAGCCATGCGTTCAAGCCTAGCCGACCGCTTGCTGACATCACTAAAAAAACGAGGAATGTTGCGTGCAGGAGAGCGCGTGGGGGTGGGTGTATCTGGCGGCGCGGATTCGGTGGCACTGCTGATGCTCTTGCTGGAATTGCGCGAGAAGCTGGGAATCGTCGTGAGCGTCGCGCACTTAAACCATAAGTTGCGCGCCAAGGCTTCGGAGGCAGACGAGAAATTTGTCGCAGGGCTGGCGGCCAAGCACGGGCTGGCGTTTCACGTGGAGAGCGTGGACGTGGCGGCGCGGGCTCGGCGTGAAAAGGCGAATCTGGAGGATGCCGGTCGAGGGGCGCGGTACGAGTTTTTCGCGACCCTGGTGGAGGAAAGAAAAGTGGATCGCGTCGCGGTGGCGCATACGGCGGATGACCAAGCAGAGACGGTTTTGGCGCATATGTTACGCGGGACGGGACTGGCTGGTCTTGGAGGGATTCATTCGCAGACGAAGAGCGTTGTCAGGCCCTTGCTTGGCGTGCGGCGGGCGGAGTTGCGCGCGTATCTGCGAGCGAAAAAACAGAAATGGCGCGAAGACGCTACGAATCGAGATACGTCGCGAACGCGGGCGCGGATTCGGAAGAAGTTGTTGCCGCTTTTGGAGAAACAATTTCAGAGTGGCGTGGTAGAACATCTTGGTTCGCTGGCGGAGTTTGCGCGGGAGGATGAGGAGTTTTTGGAGTTGCTTGCGCAGGAGCATTGTGAGGCGCTCGCACGGAGAACTAAAATTGATGGACGAATCTCCGTGAGTGATTTTCTGCAGCCGATCAAAGGACAGAGACTTTACACAGAGCGCGCGGAGAGCACAGAGGACACAGAGAAGAAAAACCAAGCGGCCCTGACCAAGCGGATGCTGCGTCGTCTAATTGAAGAGAGGAAGGGCGGGACGGGCCAGATTACCGGGCAGCACATTGGGGCAGTGCTCGATTTGGCGCGGCATGGAGAAAATGGCAAGGCGGTGCAGTTGCCGGGCGGCGTCGACGTTCGGCGCGAGCAAAACGAGTTGGTTTTCTGCACAAATTCGTCGCGGCCAGCTCTTCGAACCAGCGGAAAAGGTGAGAAGGCAAAATCTTCTGCGGCAGAGTACGAGTACAAAATCGATTTTACGAATACCAGAAATGGCGACGTGATTTTGCCAGTGCCGCAAGCGCAGTGCGTTTTCCGCCTCAGGGTGATTGACTGGCTCGCCCAGACGGGGGAAACTAGAGAATCAGGGGCGGTCTTAGACCGCGACCGGCTGCGTTTGCCGCTTGTGCTGCGCAACTGGCGTTTCGGGGACAAGCTGCAACCCGGGGGGCATCAGAAAGCGCACAAGCTGAAGCGGCTACTGAACGAAAAGCGCATCAGCCGATGGGAGCGAGATGGCTGGCCGGTTTTGACGAGCGGCGGCGTTCTTGTGTGGGCGCGCGGCTTTCCAGTTGTCGCTGAGTTTGCAGCAAATGAGGGGACCCGAACAGGAATTTTGATCGCCGAGGAAAAGTCTTGATGCGTGACCGCCCAGCGGTCAAGTCGAGGGCTCCAGGCCGTGCGGCTTATTCTGCCGCGCGAATTGGCGCGAGGGTTGCTGCACTTGGACGAGAGATTTCGCGAGCGTACAAAGGCCGACGGGTGGACGTGGTTGTTACTCTTGACCGCGGATTTGTTTTTGCCGCAGACCTGATTCGCGAGATTAAAACCGCGGTGGTTTGCCACTTCGTGCGCGAGGATGTGCGAGACGTTGATGAGGGTGGACACGCAAGACGCGAAGTTTATTTTGGTTCGCGGCCGGAGCTGAAAGGCCGGGACGTTCTCCTGCTCGATGCGGTGCTGGAGAGCGGCGTGACCCAAGAGTTTCTTTTGCGGCGTTTGGGCGAAAGCCAGCCCAGGTCGCTGCGACTGGCGGTACTGCTAGATAAGCCCGCGCGGCGGCGCGTGGGACTGGAGCCTGATTACTTTGGGTTCCGGACAGCATCTAATGAAGTATGGGTCGGGTACGGCCTGGCTGCGGACAACGGAACGGGGCGAAATCATCGGGCTCTTTCCAGCGGGGCAGCGCAGGTGAAGCGACGGCAAGGCAGCAAAAAGTAGGTTCGAAAGATTTGCCAGTCGCTTCCTCACGGAATGAATTTCCGCGAGGCCAAGGACAAAGGTGAGGACAACGTGAATTCCAGTTCTACGGCAAAAACAATTCTTTTCTGGATCTCCATCGTGTTTCTCGGCGTGATGCTGTGGAAGCTGGTGTCCGCGAATGGAAGCCAGGCACGCGAGCAAACGCCCAGTTACAGCGAGTTCATGGCCAAGGTGGACGAGGGAGACATCAAGGAAGTGACGCTGTACCTCTCACCGAATAGCTATGAGGTTCAGGGAGAATACCTTCGTCCCGCGAACACGAAATTTGTGGTGACGGTTTTCAAGGAAGCGGCTCCTGATCTGGTAAAGCAACTGAAGGACAAAGGAGCGGTAATCAAAGGAATGAAGGAAGTGCGCAGCGGAGATTGGATTTTGATCCTGCTGAACGCGGCGCCGCTTATCTTGCTTGTGGGCTTTTGTTTGTTCCTGATGCGGCAGATGCAAGCCGGCGGTAACAAAGCGCTGAGCTTTGGCAAGTCGCGCGCGCGTTTGCTATCGGCGCAGCAGAAGAAAGCGACTTTTAAGGATGTCGCCGGCACAGATGAAGCCAAGGAAGAGTTGCAGGAAATCATCGAGTTTTTGAAGGACCCGCAGAAATTCCAGAAGCTTGGCGGACGCATTCCGAAGGGCGTGTTGCTGGTCGGGCCTCCTGGAACGGGCAAGACTTTGCTTGCTCGGGCAATCGCGGGAGAAGCGAACGTCCCATTCTTCTCGATTTCCGGTTCGGATTTCGTGGAAATGTTTGTGGGCGTCGGCGCGAGCCGCGTGCGCGATTTGTTCGAACAGGGCAAGAAAAACGCGCCTTGCATCATCTTCATCGACGAAATCGATGCCGTCGGACGCCATCGCGGCGCAGGCTTGGGCGGCGGACACGACGAGCGCGAGCAAACCTTGAATGCTTTGCTCGTCGAGATGGATGGATTCGAATCGAACGAAGGCGTGATTTTAATTGCAGCCACGAACCGGCCCGATGTTCTCGATCCAGCTTTGCTGCGTCCTGGGCGATTTGACCGCCGCGTCGTAGTTGCACGGCCTGACGTGAAGGGCCGCGAAGAAATTCTTCGCGTGCACACCCGCAAAGTGCCGCTGTCCGATGATGTGGAGTTGTCGATTATCGCACGCGGAACGCCAGGCTTTTCTGGCGCGGATCTCGCAAACCTGGTGAATGAAGCGGCGTTGTGGGCTGCCCGCCAGAACCGTAAGTTCGTGATGCAAGTCGACTTCGAGATGTCCAAAGACAAAGTGTTGATGGGCGTCGAGCGCAAGTCGATGATTCTTTCAGATGAAGAGAAAAAGAACACGGCCTATCACGAGGCGGGACATGCATTGGTTGCGGCGATGACACCGGGAGCCGACCCCGTTCATAAAGTGACGATCATTCCTCGAGGGATGGCGCTCGGCCTCACGATGCAACTGCCTGAAGACGACAAGCACACCTACACGCGCGAATATCTCGAAGCGATGCTCGCCGTGTTGATGGGCGGACGCTCGGCGGAGGAGATTTTCCTGGGACACATTACGACCGGGGCCGGCAACGATATCGAGCGAGCCACCGACCTGGCCCGAAACATGGTTTGCGAATGGGGCATGAGCGAACTTGGCCCTCTGGCCTATGGCAAAAAGGATGAGGCCATCTTCCTGGGCCGCGAGATTACGCAGCATCGCGACTACTCCGAAGATACGGCGATTCAGATCGACAAGGAAGTGAAGCGCATCGTCAACAACGGCTATGAGAATGCGAAGAGGCTGCTTTCCACCAATCGCGAGACGCTCGAGCGGATCGCACAGGCTTTGCTCGAACGCGAAGTGATCGATGCGCTCGAAGTGAAAATGCTGATGGAAGGCAAGCCGCTGCCGGAAAAGCCGCGGACGCCGCCACCTCAAGCTCCTCCAGCGCCCAGCGCGGATCCTAAGGTCGTACGGCCGGAGTTGCGGCCAGCACCGGGATTCACGCGCGGCGAGAATCCAGCGAAGGCGTAATCACCAGTTCACGATAGAGTTAACGGTGAAGGGGCGCGAGAAATCGTGCCCCTCTTTTTTTGCAGCGCGCTTTTCCGGACGGATTCATCGTGAATGGGGGAACGGTTACCGCCGCGGGCAAAATGGCGTAGAATGCGGTTATGGGAAAGAAGGAACCGGACAATCTGCAGGTGACGTGCCCGTGCTGCCAGGCGAAGCTGGTGGTTGACGCCGTGTTTGGTGCGGTACTTTCGCACGAAGTCCCCGTGAAGGCGGGGCCGAACGTCGATCTTGAAAATGCGCAGGGGATTCTTGCCGAGCAGCACCGTCAGCGCGAAGACAAATTTGCCGACTCGTTTTTTCAGGAAACCCACAAAGAAGATATTCTTGCCAAGAAATTCGAGGAAGCGATGAAGAAAGCTAAAGACGCACCCTCAGGCAAGCCGCTTCGCGATTTTGACTTGGATTAATGGTAGGACAGGCACTCCCGCCTGTCTGCTTTTGCTTTTAGTCTGAAGCGGGTGGCACAAAGGCAAATCTGCCCCGCTGAGTTAAACTCCTAGTCCACTGTTCGTTCATCCCATGATCTCACGTAAGAAATTCCGGCTGAAGCTGCCTTCGCGAACGCTCGTACTTGGGGAACGCACCCTGGTGATGGGCGTTTTGAACGTTACGCCAGACAGTTTTTCGGATGGCGGGAAATACGCGCAACCGGAGCTCGCCATCGAGCAGGCACTTGCGATGGAGCAGGCCGGCGCCGACATTCTTGACGTCGGGGGCGAATCCACACGTCCGGGTTCCGAAGAGATTTCTGCTTCGCAAGAGTTGGATCGCATTCTTCCTGTGCTGGAAGCGTTGCGAGGCCGGCTAAAGATTCCCATATCGGTGGATACGCGGCGAGCCACCGTTGCAGATCTCGCTCTTCGCGCCGGCGCAGAGATTATCAATGACGTTTCGGGATTAAAAAACGAAGCGCGCATGGCGGGGATCGCGGCGAAGTTTGGTGTGCCTCTCATTCTGATGCACATGCGCGGGGAGCCTGCAACCATGCAACGCGGGCCGTTCGCGAGAAACGTAATGAAAGATGTGACGCGGGGGCTGCGCGAATCCGTGGCGAAGGCACGTAAGGCTGGCGTAGCGAAATCTCAGATAATTTTGGATCCGGGTATTGGATTCGGGAAGAGTCATTCGCAGAACTACGAGTTGCTGCAGAAGCTGCCGCAGCTCGCCGTGCTTGGTTATCCGCTGCTTGTCGGCACGTCGCGCAAAGGATTTCTTGGCACCACGCTAGCGCGCGACGGTAAACCTGTCCCGCCGGAAGAGCGCATCTGGGGGACGGCAGCAACGGTCACCGCTAGCATCTTGGGTGGCGCTCACATTGTTCGTGTCCATGACGTTGCGGAGATGGCGCAGGTCGCGCGGGTTGCCGATTGTGTCGTGAATCCCGGGTTGCGCGTTCGCTAATTGCCATCGGCCACTGCAGTATTTTTTCAGACTACGGTTTGAGCTCGAGTGTGTCTGTCGTTTCACGATCGACGGACGGCTTGCTATAGCGCAGTGGAAAATATTGCCCGTTGACCCACAGCGACAGTAAATCATCATAGTGCACGCTGCCGGGCTGACCACTTTGTCCGGGTACATTGACGGCGGCAGCGTTGTCCCAGTCGCTCAAATCAAAAATCTCGCGGTAGCTCGCGCCAGCCAATTGGTCAAAGGAAGCGCCTCCAAAATACGTAGCGTCCACGGTGCTGCCATCGCCGGGGCGAGAGAAGGGGCCGCGATCGAAAAGTGCTTCGGCGCCAGGCGCAACGTGACCGAGCGGATGCTTGAACGAAACGCGATGTAGCTTTCCCCAAGCCCAGTTTTTGGTATCAGGGCCGAGTTTGGCCGAGAGTTTTTGCTCCGCCGCCTGGAGCGTCTGAAGCAAAAGAGCATCGCGAGCGGCTTCGGGATTCTGGCCAAAAACCGCTACGCTCGGATGGGACAACTCTTGCAGTATTTCCGGCAGGGCAAATTTTCCGGCGATCTTTTGCGCTTCCGCGGGAACGGACAGCTTCGTGACCGCATCGCGCAGCTCCGCGTCCCAGAATTCGTAAAGCGTGGCAGCTATCGAATCAGCGGTGACTGCGCAATCCCAATCGAGCAGGAGTTTGGCGGAGCTGCTTGGCGCGCTGCCTGCAGCATGCTTCAACAGACCTTGCAGATCCCGCGCCGGGAGCGACACAACGTCATTCTGCAAATTCTCCATGTCCGCAAGGCTGAGTTTGTGCCCGCTCTTTGCCGCGCCACTTAGCACTTCTGAGATGCGCAGGAATCTTTCCGGCGAAGCCCATTGAAATCCGACCGCATAGCCGTAGTTTTCCGGAATCATTTTGTGATTGGCTGTGGCCACAAAACCCGATGCTGGATTGTAGGTGTGCGGGAGTTCGCCATTGGGGACAAAACCACTCCACTCAAAGCCGCCGCTCTCTGGCACAGGAAGAAGGCCGGTCCAGTTTTTGCGTAAAGGAGCGAGGCCAGTGGAATGCTCGCCTATGTTTCCGTCGCGATCGGCGTAAACGATATTCTCCGAAGGGACTTTCCATCGTGGCATAGCCTGCTCAAATTCCTGCCAGTTTTGTGCTCGATCAAGAGCCAGCGAGCCAAGGTAGCCTGCAGTACCAGGTTCCGCGCCCACCCAATGCAAAGCTAGCGCGCGTTTCCCGTCGTCCCAGAGCACGGGTCCGTGACGCGTGAATTTCAGTTTCGCAATCACAGGCGCGCCGCCGCGCACCGCGATGGTTTCCGTCTTTACTTCCATGTGTTCCCAACCGCGCTCTGTTTTGTACTGCTCAGGATCGGCGGGATTTAACTCCGCCAGGTAGAGATCCTGCTGATCGAGCCCGAAAATTGTGAAGCCCCAGGCAATTTTTTCGTTGTGGCCTGCGGCGACTCCCGGCAGTCCAGGTTCCCCCGCGCCGATGACGTTCCATCCGGGCGCCACGAGATGCACGATGTAGCGCAGCGAAGGTTCGGCGATGACGCGGTGGGGATCGTTGGCGAGGAAGGGCTTTCCGGTGGCCGTCAGCGAGCCGGAAACGGTCCAGTTGTTGCTTCCTTGCGTAGGCGTTTCCGAGAAATGGAGTGGCACGTCGCTGCCTATGAGATTTTCCAGAAGCGCGGGCGATAAGCCTGAAAAATCAATACCGGGAGCCGGATCGAGTTTTACAGGTGGGTCGAGTTCAAGCAGTGTGGCGGCTTTTTCTGGGCCAAGAAGAGCGACCAGTTGCGCGTTGTGAAGTTCACTCGCGCCGTTGCCCGTCACCGAGTATGCAGCCAAACGGTTCAGACAGTCTTCAGGTTTCCACGGCTCGGGTTTGAAGCCAGCGAGCTGAAATTCAAGAGGGAGACCAATGGCGGCGGGCTTTTGGATTTCTTCGATGTACGCATTGATCCCGGAGGTGAAGGCTTCGAGGATTTCTTTCGTGTCAGGCGAGTAGCTCATGTATTCGGCGTCCATGTCGCCGCGATAACGCAGCAGGCGTGCGCTCGTATCCCGCTTCACGTACGAAGGGCCGAGGATTTCCGCAAGACGGCCTTGGCCGGAGCGCTTCCAAAGTTCCATCTGGAAGAGGCGGTCTTGCGCGACGACGAACCCTTGCGCGAAGAAGAGATCGTGCTGATTTTGCGCGTAAATGTGTGCCACTCCCCAGTGGTCACGCTGTACGCGCACACTTTGGCGGAGGCCGTGGACGTTGAGCGTTCCGCGAATCACAGCAAGGGCGGCTTTTGCTCGAGCATCGATGCTCGCTGTGGATGTTTTGATCGCCGATTGCCCAAAGGCTGCTACAACGAGCACCAGATTAACTACAAGAACCGAAATCGATTTTTTCATCGCGAATTCTCTCGACGGAATGAATTTTCCCCATATATTTCTCACTTGCGCGGCGTGAGCTTATACTACTCCGCGCCAGGATGCACGGCCTCGCCGCTGAAAGAAGCGGCCGCAACGCCGTCTCTTTCGCGGAGAGCATGCCGATGCACTACGTCAAGACTTTCTTTAGTTCATTACTTCTTTACTTCATTGTTTCGCTCTCCGCCTCGGCGCAACTGCCTCAGGCGAAAGATCCTCTCAGACCCGCGCCATCCGGACAAAGTGCCGCGGCTTGTTCGACGACGGATGCTTCGAGCTGCGCGCAAGCCGCCGCGAAGATTGTGCCGCTGGTGATGGGCCCATCCCCCATGGAAGAAAATCTTCGCCGCCTCACCGACGAAATTGGCGGACGCGTGACGGGATCGCCGGAAATGGCCAAAGCCATCGGGTGGGCTCTGGCTGCGTTTCGCGCCGAAGGGGTGGAAGTTCATACCGAGAAATACACAGTGCCCGCCACCTGGAGCGAAGGCGACACCCGCATCGAATTGCTGGGCCCAGTGAAATTTCCCCTCCGAGGTGTTTCGGAAGCTTGGGCCCCGGCCACCTCTCCTAGCGGGATCGAAGCCAACGTCATCGATATCGGCAACGGCACTGAAGCCAACTTCGCGGAGATGGCTGCTCACCTAAAGGGTGCCATCCTCCTTGTCCATAACGACCCCATCATCACTTACGCAGATCTCACCAACGAATGGGCCAAGCCTCAGCCGGTTATTGCGCGCGCTGTCAGGGATGGTGCCGCCGCCATTTTTTGGATGGGTGCCCGCGAACGCCTGCTGCTCTATCGCGCAACCAACACCATCGATGGAAACATCGACAAGATTCCCCAAGCCATTCTGGCGCGCGAAGACGCTTTGCGCTTGGCCCGGACGATCGCGGCCTATCCCGGCAAAGTTCGCGTTCATCTCGATTTGCCCAATAGGATTGGCGGACCTGTGGAGCAGGAAAACGTGGTCGGCGAAATTCGCGGCTACGAAAAACCGGACGAGGCCGTCATTCTGGGAGCCCATCTTGATTCCTGGGAGTTGGGTACTGGAGCACTCGATAACGGATGTAATGCCGCGATGGTCATCGAAGCCGCGCGCGCAATCAAGGCTACCGGGCTTCTGCCCCGGCGCAGCATCCGCTTCGTCCTCTTCAGCGGCGAGGAGCTGGGCGTGCTGGGTTCCCACGCCTATGTTAAGGCGCATCGCGCCGAGCTAGACAAAATCCGCGCGATGATTACCTCGGACTACGGCTCCGGCCGCTTCACGGGCTACGAGCTCGGCGGGCGGCGCGACACCGAAGCCGCTGTTCGCGAGATTTTGCGCCCGTTGGAATCCTGGAATGTGAACAATCACACCTACGACCTTGATCTCGGGAGCGATCATGTCGATTTCTTCCTGGAAGGCATCCCTATTCTGGCCGCCAATCAGGAAGAAGCCGGCTACGTGCAGAAATATCACACCATGGCCGACACCTTCGATAAGGTCGATATGCTCTCTCTAAAATTGAACACCGTGGTCGCCGCGCTTACCGCTTGGGGTGTGGCGGACCGCGCGGAACCCCTCGGCAAGCGCCTCACCCATACCGAAATCGAACAAATCCTGATAGAGACCGGCGTCGACAAACAAATGCAGTTTTTTGGGCTCTGGGACGACTGGCAGTCCGGCGCCCGCGGCCGCAAGCCTTAAGGTTCCATTTTCATCCAAATCAGAGGACTTGGTGCTCTAGAAGATAGTCCACTCTTAGGCAGCATCGCGCGTATACGGAATTGCTTCCCGGTATACTGGAAGCGTGAACGATCCCTCCATTGACTTGATGAACGCAAAGACGGTGCGCATCCTGGCGCTGGATTACGGGCGCGCGCGGATCGGTCTGGCCATCGGCAATACGGAAGCAGGCTTGGCGCAGCCGCTGGGCACGCTGGACCGCATCAATCGCAACGAAGACATGCGGCGGTTGCGGGAGTTAGTACGCGAACATGGCGTACAGCAAATTGTGGTGGGGCTGCCGCTGCGACTCGACGGAACGCGCGGCGATATGGCCGAAGAAGCGGCGCGTTTTGGGCAACGCGTGCACAAGCAAATGGGATTGCCTGTCGAGATGGTGGACGAGCGACTGACTAGTTGGGAAGCGGAGCGTTTGCTCGAAGAACAACAAGGCCGAACCATTCACGCAACTTCCAGCAAACAGCGAAAAAAAGAAAATCCGAAGTTAGGCGTGGATGCCATGGCTGCAGCGTTGATCTTGAAGGAGTATCTGGACCGGCGGCAATCCGCGCAAGCAGTGCAAGACGCGAAGTGAAATACATGCACTTGGGATTCGCGAGGGTGATTTGAAAAGGGTTTTGCTCTTCATTTTGGTGCTAGCGCTGGCCGCGGCGGGAATCGCAGCCTGGGGATGGTATTGCATCACGCAACCCTATCAGGGCTTTGCAAGCGGAGGCGTGTTCCTTACGGTGCCGCATGGAGCCTCCAGCCGCGGCGTAGCTCACATTCTTGAGAGCAACGGTGTGGTGCGCAGCGCTTTGGCGTTTGAGATCTATGCGCGGCGCCATCCGCGGCGATCGCTCGAAGCCGGAGAATATCTTTTCGATCGCCCCGTAAGCGGCCGCGAGGTTTTCTGGAAGCTGGCGAAGGGTGAAGTCTACGAAATTCCCTTTACGGTTCGCGAAGGCGAAACTTTGTACGACATTGCTCACGATCTCGAAGCCGGGCACTTTCTTCCCGCCGATGATTTTGTGAAAGCCGCAAGCGACCCCGTGATGATTCGCGACATCGACCCGCACGCGTTGACGCTCGAAGGTTATCTCTTCCCTGCCACGTATCAATTGCCACGCCACCCGGTCGCTGTGGAGTTGACCGCCGCCATGGTGAAAAAGTTCAAGGAACAGTGGGCGCGGATTTCACCGCCAATGGCGGGCGATGATAAAACGCGGCTTGCGTCAGGCTACCCAATTTCTTCGATCGTGACACTGGCTTCCCTCGTCGAGCGCGAGACGCCCAAAAAAGAAGAACGGCCTCTCGTGGCAGGAGTCTTTGAAAATCGCCTGCGCAAAGACATGATGCTGCAATGCGACCCGACCGTGATCTACGCTTTGGAACAAGAAGGCCGCTACAACGGCACGCTTACCGGAGCCGACCTGCACGTACATTCGCCCTACAATACCTATGAGCACACTGGATTGCCGCCGGGACCCATCGGCAATCCGGGTGAAGCTTCCCTGCGGGCGGCGTTACAGCCGGCGGAAACGGACTACCTCTATTTCGTTGCCAATACGCAGGGCGGACATTTTTTTAGCGCGACACTGGAACAACACAACCGGAATGTGACAAAGTACCGCCGTCTGCTGGCCGGGCTTCCCGCCGACCCTCCGCCTCCCCCACCGGAGACGCCAAAGCAGACGCAGGCGCATACTAAGAAGAAGGCACACGCCAAACCGCGTAAAGGCACAGCTTGATGAGTGATTTGGAAAAATCTAAAAAAGATCTGATCCTCGATACGGCCAGAGAAATAGGCGCTTCGAAATGGACGCTCGCGGAGATTGATCAACTGCGCCGACGGCTCCATGCGGAGCATGGCGAGGCGGGAAAGACCAGCTCGGAATACATCGGGGACGTCTTGAAATCAGCGGGCTGGAAAGTGCTGCTCACCTTGCAGGAAGAAGCAGAGGAGCAGTATGAAGAAGAATTCGAAGACCTGCTCCATTTTAAAACGCTGGAAGATGCGGAAGTCAGCATCATGCGGCTGGATGAGCTGATGCGGAAATTTCAGGCGCACGGCGAACATGCCGCGGTCGAACGAGTTTTGGGCATCGCGCGCCTTGGCAAACGACGCGCCGAAATGATTTCGCGAAACCATAAAGTAGAACCGCACAAACGCGAAGAAAAAGTGGAGATTGCCAATTGGTTTCGCATTTGGCTCGAAACTCCCGACGCGTTCTTCGACTGGCTCGATGTGCGAAAGCAGTCACCCGATTTTCGAACGAGGTTCCCTGAAGTGGAGACGCTGGAATGAGTCTTCACCCCGGCGCGCCACCCGGTGCGCTCGAGTTGCCTCCCTTCTCTCTGGACGTGGAAGCGCTCGACCTCGGCCCTGGCGTAAAAGCTGTCGGGCTCGAGCTCGTTGAAACGGAAAACCGCGAGCCTGTTCGTGGCAAGAAGGCAGCGGAGATTTGGTCGGCCGTCTTCCCTGCCCTGGCGCATGAAGAATATTATGTCGTGGATTTCTTCAGTCACATCGATCGCGTTGAGGAGTTTTGCAAGGCTCGGAAGATCGAGTATCGCGGAGCAGGCGTGCGGTGTGTAGTTCTGCCGCAGCCGCGGCAGGGTCAACTGTTCCAGCTTTTCGAGCGCTTCGAAGGCGAAACGTTTGGAATTCGCGCTGGAGCCGCTGCGCAAACTCCCGATGCGGCGCTGGAAGGCGACCTTTCCAAGCGCGGCGTCGATGCCTACCAAGCCGCCTATGAACGCTATTTATTTTGCGCTGTCTGCGAGCCGGAAGACGGCTGGGTTACGCTACTCAGCGGGTCACTCTGGGCCAGTGAAGTGATTCGGCGCGTGCGGCCCGCTGCGCTGCCTTTCGATATCTACATCGCCCGCCCTCAATAACTGACCCGATTCGCGAACGAAATATTCGCAGCTGTACCCCGGCCTCTGAGACCTCGGCGTTAATTCTTTGTTTTGTTTGAGTTGCACCTGACAAGCGCGCCCCAAGATTCTCCCCTCTCGACACATAAATCCACGCGCAGCATTCGCAGTCTACCCGGTCCTTCGTTCATAATGATCATTGGCACTTGGTTGACGACTGCAAACATGGTTGTTAGATTGCTTCGTTTGTACCTAAAGGGCGGAAAAGACGGATGCGGCATGGGTTGGCGTGCATGCTCGGGATGACAGTGGCGGCAATTTGCTGCGGCTGTGGCGGCTCGGTCAGCACAAAGGTTACCGTCCCACCCGCGCAAATCGTCGTCGCGAAGGATGCCACACGCGAGGAATTGCTCGATAAATACAACACGATGGCGAAGGGCGTGAAGAGTGTAAACGCCACCGTAGAGCTGAAACCCACGGCAGGCTCAGAGTATAGCGGCGTGATCGAGGAGTATCACGAAGTGAAAGCGTTTCTACTTGCCGAGCGGCCAGCGTACATCCGGATGATCGGGCAGGCGCCAGTGATCGGTAAAACAGTTTTCGACATGGCCAGCGACGCGGAAACGTTTCGCGTGTCGATTCCATCCAAGAACAAATTTCTTGTAGGGCCAATCGCGTTGGAGCGCACCAGCAGCAAGCCCATCGAAAATCTTCGGCCTCAGCATTTGCTTGACGCGCTGCTTTGGAGCGAAATTCGCAAGCAAGAAGACGTGCTCTTTAGAGAGTTCAATGATGAGAGAGCGCGATACTATGTGCTGACGGTCTTGCGCGGCGGATACCAAAGGGAAATTTTGCGGGAGATTTGGTTTAATCGCGCCGATCTACAGGTTGCGCGATTGCAGGAGTTTGGACCTAAGGGTGCCTTGCTCTCCGATGTGCGCTACTCGGACTGGGAGGCGATTACTACCGATCAAGAGCAAAAAGACGCAACGCCGTCCGGCGTTACTTCTTTCCCGCGCACGATTCAAATCGATAGATCGCACGATGATTACCGGTTGGCCTTACAGGTGACCAAGCTAATGCTGAATGAAGACATTCCGGCGGAACGCTTCAAGCTTGAGCAGCCCGCGGGTTCGGAACTGGTTCATGTTGGCGAAGAGTCAGCGGTGAAGAAGCCATGATGGGCGAGCTGATTGTCCGCAACCTGCTGCACCGGCCTCTCCGCACTTTAATCGGCGTTCTCGCCGTTGCTGTCGAAGTAGCGCTGGTCGTGCTAATCGTAGGCCTGACATCAGGCTTGTTGACCGAAACGGCCAAGCGCATTGAGGGCATCGGCGCGGACGTTATGGTTCAGCCACCCGCTGCTTCCATGTTCATCGGAATGACCGGCGCGCCCATGCCTATAAAAATTGCAGACAAGTTGGCGGAATTGAAATACGTCCAAGCTACGGCCCCGGCCCTTCTCCAGTTCAATTCCAAAGGTGTGATCGAGACTATTTGGGGGATCGAGCCCGAAAGTTTTCGTGCCGTCTCAGGTGGATTCGTTTTCCTGGAAGGCCACGACTTGGAAGGCCCGGATGATCTGCTCGTGGACGACTGGGCGGCAAAAGCAAAACACATCAAAGTCGGCGACACTTACAAAGTCCTGAATCATGATTGGCACGTGGTAGCCATTATTGAGCATGGGAAAGGCGCGCGCTTGTTCGTTTCTCTTGCAACTCTCCAGGACCTGGTGGGCGCGCATGACAAAGCCACCATTTTCTTGATTAAGTGCACGCGGCCCGAGCATGCGGAAGATGTCATGCAGGAGACTCGCCATCTATTGCCCGGTTATACGGTCAGTCCTCTCAGTTCATTTTTGTCGGTGATGACTTCCACCAATATTCCGGGATTGCAGACATTTATCAACGCCATGATTTCGCTCGCGGTCACCATCGGATTGATGGTGATATTTTTGACGATGTATACGACAGTGATCGAGCGGACACGCGATATCGGTGTGCTGAAATCTCTTGGGGCAGGCCGCGCGTTCATCGTGCGCGCGCTGCTGACCGAGTCGGCCGGACTTTGCCTGATGGGCATCGTGGCAGGCGTAGGACTGAGCTACGCAGTGCGCGCTGCATTTCTGGCAGGCTTCCCCACCTTGTCTATTCTCATAACGTGGCCATGGATTCTTCGCGCCGGGGCCATTGCACTGGCAGGAGCAATGCTTGGCGCCAGCTATCCCGCGTGGATGGCCAGCCGTAAAGATCCCGTCGAGGCGCTCTCTTACGATTAAGAATTAGTGGAATGCCAAGGTTGCAGAATTACGAAGGAACAGCACTGTTAGAAAGGGAGAAAACGCTGCGGAAGCTTGCGGCGGCTAGGCAGACATGGAAATCGCAGCTACAATACAGCAACCTGCCGAAGGGCTGATTGTCCCAGGAAAAAAGAGCTTGGAGCCGATACTTAAAACAGAAAACTTGTGGAAGCTCTACCGAGCAGGGAAAGTGGACGTGCCAGCTCTGCGTGGTGTGAACTTCTCCGTAGCGCCCGGCGAATCGGTCGCAGTGATGGGGCCTTCAGGTTGCGGGAAATCCTCTCTACTGTATGTGATTGGCGGCCTGGCACAGGCGTCCAAGGGCCATGTGCTGGTAGACGGCAACGATTTAACAGCAATGAGCGATGCTGAACGCACCAAACTCCGT
>Ga0265354_1000019_pt1 | contig 25393 bp, 27 predicted proteins | sample NZE1metagenome_FD_189074 | JGI IMG/M metagenome (GOLD analysis project Ga0265354, IMG submission 189074) | Rhizosphere microbial communities from Maridalen valley, Oslo, Norway - NZE1 | ecosystem: Host-associated > Plants > Roots > Rhizosphere > Soil | place: Norway: Oslo | collected 2017-09-14 | reverse complement strand
TGCAGACTTGCATAAAGGTCCTGCAGTTGCCGCGCGGTGTCGTTGAATACCTGCCCGAGATGGGATAGCTCATCTTCTCCGCGGACGGAAACTTCATAATTAAACTCCCCGCGGGCCAACATCCTGGAGCCGTCCACGAGCCGCGCGAGCGGCTGCGTGATGCTGCGTGTAATCGCCAGGCCCAAGGTACCGGCGATGAGTAGAGTGAAAATAACCGTTACAGACAGTACGACGAACACCCGATGCTGCACGCGGCTGGTATTCAGCGCAGCTCGCGCCTGCTCTTCACTTACCTGGCGGTCGACTTTCTCAGCTAGAGCTGAAGTCAGGAATTCGAGCGGACGTACCTGGTTTGCGATTCTCAGTCGCACCGTGTTCCACTGACCCAGAGCGGCCAGATCGGTGATCTCCTCCATTTGCGATGCCAGCGTTCTCTGTACGATTTCAAGTGTAGGCAGGATCGAGTCCGGCTCAGTATCAGAAGGCAAGGAACTCAGGGCGTTCCTGACGCGCTGTGTATCCTCAGAAAATGCGCTGGTGAGGCGTTTCGCCTCTGAAACGAGCCGCCCTGCGTCTTCATCATTCGCCACGGCTTCCAACGTGTCATGAAATCCCTGAAGATTCGTATGTACGCGCAAGACCGAGACCAACTCCTCGTTGTAGTCCTTCAGGCGCTCTGCCTGGAGCCGGGCGATTTGGAATTGCCACAAAACGATTGCATCCCCGGCAAACATCGAGAGGATGATCAGAACGAAGCACAGTACCAGACGTGGACCGATGTTGAGGTGCAATCCCGACCTGCCCTTTTATTTATGTGCCGTTTCAAAGCCTGTAATTCGAACGAGTTCCTTCTCCAGGCTGCTCGCCGCCGCCGCCGCTGTGGACTGGCGCGTCAACACAGAATGGACTGCCTCGGAATAGGCGCGAGATACCTCCTCATAATGCGCGCCCGAAACGTTGGAAGGACGCGACACCACGGTGGCACCTGACCGTTCACCGGCTTTCGGAGCCCAAGGATATTGCTTCGCCAGTAAAACGGGAAGATCAAATAACTGAAGTTGCCACTGTGGTTTCGAGCCTGAAACTGACTCGGCCTCGGCTTCTTTTTTCACAAGAAACTCTACCAGTTTGATCGCTTCAGCGCGATGAGCGGACGAAGAGGAAACCGCCAAAGCCCATCCTCCCAAGGCAGATACGCGGCCAGCTTTTCCCGCCGGAACGCTGGTTACGCCCGCTTCTTGATGAAATGGTTCGTCGGGCGGGTGGCGCTGAAAGTAGTCAGACCAACCGCGCGCGAAGGCGGCGTTGCCCGCGATCCAAAATGTATTGCTCGCATCCCATTCTGTGTAAGAAATTACCCCGGGTGTTGTGATCCAGCCTAGCCAGTGCGCGCCCCGTTCCCAGGCACGGACGGTGTTGGGATTATTGACGGTGATGGTCCTGTCAGCCTCGATGACGTGGCCTCCTCCCTCAGTCACCTGCCACTCCAGCGCGATATGCGACAGCGATTCCCTGACCGTCCCCGGCCATACGAATCCCCAGAAGTCTTTCTTTCCGCTGTCGCGCTCGCCTTTCTGGATGCGGGCGGCCATGGTCTCCAGCTCGTCCCAATTCTTCGGCGGCAAGCTGTATCCGTATTTTCGAAGTAGATCCGCCCGGTAATACAAGACGCTCGAATTGGGGTGATACGGAATGCCGATCAATTTGCCCTGCACGGTGTACGTGGCAAGCACTTCCGGATCAAACGTTGGCATGTCGGAAGAAAAATAAGGTTTAAGGTCGACGAGATAGCCCGCCAGAGCACCGGACCAAATCGTGTCCACACCGTAAACGTCGGGTGCAGAGACTCCTCTTTGCAGCAGGTCTTGAAAGAGTTGGAACTGTGCTCGATTATCTTGAGGGGTGGGAAGGTGATTGACCTGGATTCCCGTTTCCTGGGTGAATTCTTTTATCGCCGCATCGGAAACCATGCGATGGTCCCCCAGATCGAGCAATGCTTGGGGATCAAGAAAGGTGAGTGTCACCACCTCGGCAGGTTTTCGGCAGCCGACCGAAACCGACGCGAGCAAAACCGCTGCCACCGCCAGAACCAGTCTGACCGAACGGAGAATCCTGAATCGAACTCCGTGGGTGATGCCACTTCTCTTTTCTGGAGCTTTGCATCTCGTCGCCATCTGGCCCACTCATCAGCCCCGTAGTCAATTCGTCCCTAAACGCAGCCGAGAAGCCGGGCAGCGCCCAATCCTTCGTGTGGAATGTACGCTGTAACGCCCTGACCTGCCAAGTCTATTTTGGGTTCGTTCATTGACAAACCAATGCGTCAAGCCAAGCGAAGCTCGTCCGTTTTCGGATCGGCCCGGTCGCAGAGAGGTGTTCACTTGGGGTGGCGACCCGAGTCGTTCTGATTTGGCATGGAGAGTGGAACGCAACACCCGTTGCGCCGCCGTGGTCCGCTGGTGCTAAGCCCGACCGCAAGCCAATACCTAAGTACAATAGACAGTTTCACGTGGAGCGGCGCATCCTCGCTTCATGGACTGTAACGGAGAGAAGTACAGTAATAGCGAGCGAGTCGCATCATGCTGGCTGAAACGATCTGACCAGACAAAGTATAAGGGCGCGATTCGAACGCCTGACGCGATGGATCTCCAGCGCGTCACGAAGAATCCGTGATGGCCGGACGTTTACTAGTTTCGGTGGTCGACGATGACGAATCTGTGCGGGAGTCTCTACCCGACCTGCTTAAAGAGTTCGGCTATGCAGTTCAAACGTTCTCATCGGCGGAAGCGTTCCTCGCGTCCGATTACGTCAGCCAGACCAAATGTTTGATACTTGATATCGCAATGGCCCCAGGTATGTCCGGACCCGATCTCCAACGGGAACTGTCGCGCCGCGGTCAAGGGATTCCCATCGTCTTTATCACCGCTCACGGGGATGAAACTATTCGTCCGCGGCTTCTCGAAGAAGGCGCGGTGGCGTGCCTGTTCAAGCCATTTAGCGAAGCGGCTCTGCTGAAGGCGGTCGATGCTGCTCTGCGTGTGAGTTGAGTGGAACAAGGCCTTTCCCTAGCTTGGGGGTGTACAATGCATTTAGCTAACGCAGTAGGTCATAAAATGGGGCCATCGCCTGTCTTGCGAGCCGTCACGCCAATCGTGTTCGTTGTCGACGATGACATCTCGATGCGTGAATCACTGGAATTGCTGATCCGTAGCGAGGGCTGGAAGCCCGAGACATTTGCGTCTGCGCAGGAATTCCTCGCTCGCCCACGAGTCTTTGTTCCCACTTGCCTCGTTCTTGATGTTTCTCTTCCGGGACTTAACGGTCTCGATCTGCAGAAACGCGTCGCAATCGAACGAATTGATATGCCCATCATCTTTATCACCGGCCACGGTGATGTGCCGATGACCGTGCAAGCCATGAAGGCGGGCGCTGTGGAGTTCCTGACCAAGCCATTTGGCGACGAAGTGTTACTGACCGCCATCCGCCATGCTCTCGAGCGCAGCCACACCGCACTCGTTCACGAGGCAGAGATGCTGAGCCTGCGCGAGTGTTACGCGTCACTCTCGCCCCGCGAACGAGAGGTCATGGCGCTAGTGGTCTCCGGCCTGTTGAACAAGCAAGTCGGTGGAGAACTCGGCATCAGCGAGATCACCGTGAAGGCCCACCGTGGCCAAGTGATGCAAAAAATGAAGGCCGACTCGCTCGCGGACTTGGTAAGAATGGCCGCGAGGCTCGGATTGGCCCCGGCCCCGAAACACTGACCTTCGCCTCATTGTGATTCCCAGAGAACAATCTGACCGTCGCTGGCGAGGTTAACTCCTCAGAGCACGGCGCCCCATCAAGCAACATAATTTGGGGGGATATTTGTGGCCAAATCATGCGGGGTCGCGTCGAATTTTGCCGCTATTATTCGAAGAGCCAGAGCTTCAGAAGCGCCCATATCAAGAAGCTTACCGTCCAAAACACAGAGACGCCGACAAGCACTTGGGAGCCAGAGAGATTGAGTTCGCTACGTCTGACCGGCTGCGCCAAATCAGCGCCGACTGCCACCGTTTTCAGGCGCAATGGCCTCCCGTCGAGTACCGTTAGCGAGAATTCAACCTGGCTACTACCTTTTCTATTTTCATCGGCGCGAATCATGATCTGCTTCCTCGATTGGTCTCGATTGTCTCGAATACCTTTTTTTCTTCTAGTTAGAAGCGCGCGAGAGAGACAAGGATGCGGTTTTTGTGAATAACCCTTCATCTGCTTTCTAATCCTTCGGACGCATTTGTTGGGATGTCCAAACTCTTATTTAAATTCAACCATGAGCCTTGTGGCTCACAGCCGCCAATACAAAGGTATCGCCAATACTTTCGTCCAATTGTTTCCCTTCTGCACTGCTGGCTAAATGCCCAGTGTTGATTGAGCGTCTGAACAATCGTGAAGAAGGAGACAAGAAATTATGAATGTCCAAGAAGTCACACCAACTACCGAGCGACGGGGACGCGTGGCCCAGAACATTTCTGAAACGACATCGGTCGACGAGCGATTGTTGGTTGCACAAGCGAAAGCGGGGCGTACAAGCGCTTTCGGGGAACTATACGAGCGTCATCGGCAGAAGATCTACCGCACCTCCCTCCGGATACTTCGCAATCAAGAAGATGCGGAGGATTCTGCCCAACGATCGTTTCAGCGTGCGTTTACGAACCTCAGCCGATTTCGCGAAGACTCCGCTTTTTCAACATGGGTGACCCGCATTGCCATTAATGAAGCGCTGATGCTTCTCCGTCGGCGGCGCGCAAACCCACAGCTCTTGGAAAACAACAGCCATGGCGATGAAGAGTCTCCCTCCTTCGATCTGAGAGACGAGGGGCCTACTCCGGAAGAAATTCTGGCCAAGAACGAACTCCGTGCAGCCGTAACTCAGGCGATTTCACATCTCCGGGAAAGTTTGCGAATAGTAGTTTTTCATCGCGAATTGCAAGGGCTCACGAGCGCGGAAACCGCACAGGTCCTAGGTCTTTCCGTAGCCGCCGTTAAGGCTCGTACCTTCCACGCCAGGCGCCATTTGCGGCGGCACTTGGAACGGAGATTGCAGGCGACGCGAAGCAGGTGCCTGATTGAAAAGAGAAATACACAAATAGTTGGTCACTGGCAATAAACCGGAAGCCCACAGAGTTGCAGATCTGAAGTTCGTTGGATTGATTCAGCCAGCGGCAGAAACAGCAATCGGTCCTTATCTAGTCTGATCTGCGAGTGGACTCACCACAGCGATCTTGATGCCCGTCTTCTTTAGCGGCAGAGTGCCATCGTTTTTGAGAAGCACCATGGACTCGTTGGCGAGCTCACGAGCCAGTTCGCGATGCGGGGTACTGTCGAGTTCCTTTTCTTCGATCTTTGTGTACGGAACCATTTCGGGAGGATCGAACATGCCCAACTTCATACGCGCTGTGTAAAGGCGGATCAGGGCTGTATCGATTTCGGACTCTTTCAAGAAGCCTTGCTTGTAAGCGTCGAGGTAGGGCCGATAGTCACTATCATCCCTTGATGTCCGAGTAATTCAGGCATTCGTTATCCATGCCGCGCTGAATGGCTCGGGCTGAGGCTTCGGGCTGCGTCGCGGTGAAGTGGTGATCGCGAAAGATGTTGACGATGGCGGCGCAGTCGGAGACCACATAGCCCTGAAAGTTCCATTTACCGCGCAACTGATCCCGCAACAGAAACTCGCTGGCGCACGCCGGCTGCCGTTGACGCTGTTGTAGGCGCACATGATCGAACCGGCTTTTCCCTCGGTAATCGTGGCGCGAAACGCTGGCAGGTAGGTGTCTAGCTCGTCGTGCTTACTCACTTTTACGTCGGCGGTGTGTCGCGTAGGCTCCGGCCCGCTGTGCACCGCGTAATGTTTCGGCGTCGAAATAACGCGATAGTATTTCGGATCGTCGCCTTGCATTCCGGTGACAAACACCACCCCAAGGCGCGCGCTCAGGGACGGATCCTCACCGTAAGTTTCCTGGTCGCGTCCCCAACGAGGATCTCGAAATATATTATTGATGTTCGGCGCCCAGAAGTCCAGGCCTTCCTGGGCGCGGCTACAGCCGGCGCGCTCAAACTGTGCGCGCTTGATGCGTGCTTCGATGCCGATGGCGATGGCCATGCGGTGCATGGCGTCGGTGTCAAACGTGGACGCCAAACCGACCGGCTCGGGAAACTCCGTGGTACCGCTGGAGGCTACGCCGTGCAGCGCCTCACTCCACCAATTGTAGGCGGGTATGCGCAAGCGCTCGATGGCTCGCGATTGGTTGGTCAATTGGCTGACCTTTTCTTCCACCGTCATCCGGTGCACCAGGTCCGCGGCGCGTTGTTCCGCTGGCAGGGAAGGATTGAGATAGGCAGTCGAATCGGAATTCTGCGCATAGGCGCAACTAGCCATCAAGAAAACAGCAATTGCGGTGAGGATCTTGTGGTTCAGTTTTCGCATATTCGCATAGGCCTCGGTATTTGTGCTCCGTAATACTTTCTACCCTGCCTTTCGTTGTCACTCGACCCGAATTCGAAGAAACGCTCCCTCTTGAGACAGCTCTCGAATTGACGCTCTTCCATTGCCCAACCGGCATGATCGATTGGATCGTTCATTGGCTGGTTTGCTGAAAGAGCCTCGGTGCAAAGTCCTTGAGATCGCGTCGCCAGGTTTGCCACTCGTGGTCGGTTCCGGGCGATTCGTAGAAGATGTGCTGGATGTTCGCGTCGAGCAGCGAAGTGTGCAATCTCTGTAGGCCCGCGCGCATACGCTCGGGTTCGGCTGTGCCAACGCCGATCCAGAGCAAATGCACTTTTTTGGCAAAGGCGCCGGGGTCCGCAAATACGCCGTTGTAATCGGTTTTGGGATCGAGCTTGCGGTCTCCAAGCACGAGCATACCGCCGGCCCCGCTGAATCCTCCGATGTAGGAGAAGAGATCCAGATGATCGAGCGTGATCTGGAAAGTCTGCATCCCACCCATGGAGAGGCCCGCCATAGCGCGATGATCGCGATCCGAAAGTGTCCTAAAGCTGGAATCGATATATGGGATCAGAGCTTGGGTCACATCATCTTCAAACGCGGCGGCCATGTCCTGCATCGCCCTTAGCATTTCGGGTGAACCAAAGGGTTTGCCCGTGAGATCAGGAGCGGGCTGACCCGCGCGCCTGGCGTAGCCATAGGCCATGACGACGATCATCGGCTTGCAACTGCCGGCGGCAATCAAGTTGTCGAGTATAAAATTCGCATGCCCCTGCCTGACCCAACCGGTCTCGTCCTCGCCAGCACCATGTTGCAGGTAGAGCACGGGGTAGCGTGCGCCGTTCTGCGTATCGTACTTCGGAGGCAGATACACCAGTGCGTGCCGCCAGGTGCCGGTGACCTTGGAGTTGTACCAAACCTCACGAACCTCGCCGTGCGGCACGTCCTGTGCCGAATAATAGGTGGAACCCGGCTCGGGCACCTCGACGGCACTAGCTGGCCGACCTCCTCCGAAGAAGGCATGTGTTCCGGGATCGCTCACCTCGGCGCCATCGATGTTCAAGTTATAGTAGTGGAAACCAGGCACCAGCGGATCGGTGGTGACGGTCCAAAATCCGTCGGGCTGTTTGACCATGTCCACTTTCGGTCCGCTCCAGAAATTCACTTTCACTTTTGTGGCGTCAGGAGCTTTGATACGGATCTGCACTCTTCCCGAGCTGTCAACGCGAGGATATTCCGATCCCCACACATTTGTCTCCGAGGGTTGATAGTTGCCCGATTCTTGCGCGCAGCAAACACTAGCGAAAATCAACATCAAGATTCCGAGCCTCTTCATTTCGCCTCCTTCGAGCGAGCGCATTCGTTTTGTGGACGAGCGCGTAAATTCTTTTCCGCGCATTTTCGAAGCATCTTACATCTCGAGAGTCAGGACAGCTACTTACGTGAAACCGGCTGCACCCCCAACGGCGTTCTCTTGCTTCCGGGTTGTCGACACTCGCGCATTGGGACAGCTCCTTGCCTTAGTCGATCTGGGGCAATCGCTGTGGAGCCGCGAATTACAAGATCGGTCTGGATCGTGAATTCCTCGTGCGAAGCTCGACTGCGCTGAGTTTCCACCGAGTCCAGCAGCGCTCGAAACGCTGTACGTGCGATTTCGGCCTGGGACATCCGCACAGTGGTCAGGGGCGGAGTCGTGAACTGGGCGAAGTGCGTGTCATCGAACCCGACCACCGACAGATCCCGGGGAATCTGGATGGATAGTTCAAACGCCTCGCGCATCACGCCGATTGCGGTCATGTCATTGAAACAGATCACCGCGGAAGGGCGAACCGGGGCAGTCGCAAGCGCTGCCATGGCCTTCTTTCCCGCTTCCAAGGTGTAATCGCCTTCCATAAGAAATTCCGGCGAGACCCTCAAACCGATTTCGTCCATGCATTCTTGAAAGGCGATTCTTCGCGCGAGGGCCGTCTTCAAGTGCGCGGGTCCGCCGACAAAGGCGATCCCCATATGTCCAAGGGCTGCCAAGTGCTGCACGGCCTGCCGAATGCCGTGACGATAGTCGATGCGGAGAGTCTTAAGGAGTGGTTCTGAGGGCTCGACATCAATGGCAACCGCCGGCACCTTGAGCAGCCGGAAGGACTCGATTAATGCATCTTCTCTGCCGAAAGTCAGAATGGCCACTCCGTCCACCCGCAGTTCGATCATTCTGCGGGCGGCCATCTCAAGCCGACCGGGATTGCTCGTGACCGAACTTAGAAGGACCTCGTATTTGTGCTCCACACCGAGGTCCTCGAAAGTCTGCGCGATCTCCGGGAAGAAAGGATTGGTAATCTCCGAAACCACCAGGCCGAAAATGCGGCTGCGCCCCGAAACCAGAGCCCGCGCATGAATGTTCGGGTAATAGCCCACTTCGTCGATTACTTTTTGCACTCGCCTGGCGATGGCGGGTCGCACCGTCGGTACGCGATGGATGGTCCGCGAAACGGTCGCGATCGAAACCTTGGCGCGGCTGGCTATCTCGCGAAGATTCATATCAGTCTATGGACTCCGTTAACGTTAACGGGGAGTGGAATCTTAAAGTGGACTAATAGTGAACGAAAAGTCCTAATTTTCGGTGAAACACATCGATTTATTCGATATATTTAGCCGATGAAAAGCACCCTGGACGAGTGGGAGATTCTGCAGGCTATAGTTCAGCTCGGCGGCTTTGCACCAGCGGCGCAACATCTCAACCGCTCGCAATCCACGATCAGCTATGCAATCGCTCGGCTTCAGGATCGGCTGGGGATTAAGCTGTTAGAAGTAAAGGGCAGAAAAGCGCATTTGACGGAAGCCGGGCGGGTGTTGCTTGGCGACGCGGAACCGCACTTGGCCGGATTTCAACAACTGGAGCACCGGGCGCGCTCGCTCAGTTCCGGAGGAGAATCGGAGATTCGATTATCCGTGGACAGCATTTACCCGAATGAGCTGCTGTTTGCGGCTTTGTTCGAATTTACTCGGCGATTCCCATATGTCCACCCCAAGCTCCGGCAGGCAACATTCCTCTCATCAGAAGCGGAGTTCTCGGCGCATGGCGCGCACCTTTGCATCACAGCACTGATGCCGCGCGACTACTACGCGAAGTCGGTTCTGGAAATCAAGCTGCTCGCCGTGGCGCGGCGGGATCATCCGCTCCATTCCCTCCGGCGGCCGGCGTCTAGGGGCGATCTAATTCCTCACACAATTGTGACTATCGAAGGAGCAGCCTCTGGTGGCGGCAAGCGCCAGCCGCGCAGTCCTGCCCAACGCTTTTTGTCTGTGACTACGATCGAGGCGGCAATTGATGCGGTGCGCAGCGGGCTCTGCTTCGGCTGGCTGCCCGTTTACCGCATTCAGCCTCACTTGGATAGTGGAGAACTGCTGCCAGTACGGATGCCCGCCGGCGGTACTCGGGAGGTTCGTCTCGATATTATCTGTAAGGATCTAAACCCCAGCAGCCGGGAACTTAGTGCTCTGACGGAACTGCTCGGCATTAGCCGTGATTTGGAATCGATTTAGTCGTATTCGATCAAAGCAAAAACTCTGGTGCTGCCGGACCTGTCGAGACTTCGGTCTCGCAACGGCGAACGGGCAAGCATGATTCCTCTGCCCTGCAACTGCCATAAAGCGCTGAAGCCGTCAATCCACGGAGACCATGATCTTCGTGAAGCCTGTCGGATTCTCGCTCCACGACCGCTGGGCATCCGCCGCCTCTTCGAGCGGCACCATCAAACTCACAGTCTGGTCCACAGTAAACTCGTTCCTCTCGGAAAGTTGGATTCCCGCACGAAAATCTCCTGCAACGCGTTACGCGAAGCGAGAATGTCCAGCTCTTTTTGCACGAAGAGTCTCGTCTCGTAGCTTACCGGTTCTTTGGCATAGCTGATGTACACCACTCTCCCCGTGAAGGCGACTTCTTCAACGGCGGCTCGAAAGGTCTGTGGTGTTCAGATCGCTTCCGCAGAACCCCACCATTCGGACTCTCAGTAATAATTCTCCAGGCGCGGCCACCGAATTGGGAACCATTTCGACGGATGCTTCGCCCGGCCTCTTAAGTACAAGTGCTTTCACGCTGGAAGTAGCCTCTGGAAGGGTTTGCGACAGCACCCACACTGGAGTTGCTTGTCCATTGTCCGGCCCATCTCAAGAATGGGTGGAGTCCTAATTTGAGGAAACGGCTCAAATTACGGGCGGCCCTGACCTTCGGGAATGTTCTATTTTGCCTCGTGAGTTTAATCTGTCTCGGCATCTTCAAATACAAATCCGGCGACTCGCTGAATCCTGCGACCGTTTTTATCGGTGTAGTAATCTCCCTCTCCGGCCCTAAACAGCATCTTGGTGTGATGGAGGTCATGGGTCGACCCATCCCTGTACGAAATACATACAACCAAGGCATCCCCTCCGAGGTCATATGTCGGCGTATCCCCGTGTTGAAAACTAAATACATAATTGCGATTAACAGAGGGTTCTCCCGTGAAAACGGTGAGACCGGGGAAGCTGAAATCATCCGATCTCTTGTCACTTTCTCCGCATGGGGCATCCCTTCTGAAAGTCGAATTAATGTTCTTGTGGATGGTAATGAAGCCCCGAATTTCTACCCTTGTTGCAGGAGAATGCCCCGTATTGATTACGTCGTAGGTAACATACCAATTATCGGGCACATCAGGGTCGGGGACACTGAACCCTTCACTTGGACGAACATTCTGCAAAGAAATCCAAGGACGGTGCTCATTGCGCCATTGGTTTTGGCTCAATTGTACTTGAGCCTGAATCGCTTTTACGCTCTCTTGGGCAGCGTTCGCCTGTCGTTGAGCAGTAGCCAATTGCTCTTTCGTAACGAGAGCAGCGTTCTTGGCGTCAATTCTAGCTTGCTTAGCACCCATTTCCAGAACATTAGTTTGACTTGCCATCTCTTTAAGTTGGCCGAAAAATATGTATCCAGTCACTACGGCAACGATGAGGGTGAGAATCGCCGCACCAAACCCCCATCGAGCATATCGGATGGTGGTTGCCTCAAAGATACTAAGTTCATCGTCCTCGATGACCCTTGTAGCCAAGGGTTCGTTTACCAGTCTTACTGGCAATGGCTCCTGATTTTCTCCATGGTCATTGGGGGCGGGATTGTTGGGAGGTGCGGAGTCGATGTTTTGTTGAACGATGGCAGGTGGGGGCAAAGGTGCAGCAGGCTCTTTTTGAGGGCCAGTGGAAGGGAGTTCACCGACAGGGAGCGCGTGCTTGTCGGGTTGGGGGCTGCCCCTGTCGCTGCTTTTTTGTTCTTCCATGCTTTGATAACTGTAACACAAAAACTCTTGACAATGCCATGTTATTGTAATACATTAATTGGACGGTTGGAGACTTGATGGAGGCGACGGTGTGACCCACATCCGAGAGCTACGGGAAACAATTCGGCGCTTGCACGGCACAGATTCTACTCACGTAGAAAGTGTGGCAGTGAAGGAAACGTTTCAAGGCAAGACAGTATGGGAGGGCATTGTCGAAGTTTTTGATCTCCACGGTCATCCGAAAGCGCCAAAAGTTTATGCGTGGGCGCACGATATGGACAGTCCGAAGAAACGTCATGTGACCGTGCTCCATATTCCTCCCGTAGCCTCGCCCGTCTTAGCAGTTCGAGCAGCAATCGTTCAGGAGTTTAGAGAACGTGGCAAAGAAAACTAGGAAACCGGGTAGACCGAAACTTCCGAAGGGTGAAGCGATGGGACGCATTGTGCCTGTGCGCTTCACCGCTGAGGCATTAAAGGCGATGGAATCAGCAGCAGCGGCCAAGAAACTGAGTCTGTCGGAATGGATACGGAGCACCTGCAATGCCGCAATCTGAGCGCGAGAAATTCAAATTAGGACACTACCCAAGAATGCGTTATAGATTGTCCGTCGCCACGCTGAATGCATACTACCCGTTTCATAAACTGAACTCTGAACGATAATTGCAAAAACTTTTGGATATCAATCCGGTGCAACCTAGCCGAACCTCAGAGAGAACAATAAATGGCCCAAAAACTTGCTTTCAGATATCTCCTAGCAATTCAGTACCGAATCCTGCGCCGATCTCAGCTCCGTCGGACATTCCTGTTTGTACTTCGAGCGGGATCTCCGCTCGTGCGCTCACTTCTTGCCAGCGTGACTCTGCTCGCTGTGGCTATAGCTGCGCCGGTGGCGGCTGGACAGAAAGTTGCATTGTTCATTGACGTTTCCAAGCCCGGCCCGAAGATTGACCGCAACCTCTTCGGCCAATTCGCCGAACACCTCGGCCACGGTGTTTACGAAGGCATCTGGGTAGGCCCAGATTCTAAGATTCCAAACACACGCGGGATTCGTAATGACGTTGTCGCTGCCCTTAAAGCGCTGAAGGTGCCCGACGTGCGCTGGCCGGGCGGATGCTTCGCCGACGAATACCACTGGCGCAAAGGCATTGGTCCTCAGCGACCCGTAACACTGAATCCCAACTGGGGCGGCGTAATCGAACCGAACACGTTCGGAACGAACGAATTCATGGACTTCCTCGACCAGATTGGAGCGGAGGCCTACCTCTCCGTCAACGTCGGCTCTAGTACTCCACAGGAAGCAGCGGAATGGCTGGAATATTTAACTACCGCTCAGCCGACAACGCTCGCCAAGGAGCGCGCCGCCAACGGGCATCCTGCTCCTTATAAGGTTGCGTTTCTTGGCATCGGCAACGAAAGCTGGGACTGCGGCGGCAACATGACGCCTGATTATTATTTGAGCCAGCTCAAGATTTACAGCCGCTTCGTCCGCAACTTCAATCCATCTCAGCAGGACAAGCAACAGATGCTCAAGATCGCTGTGGGACCCGGCGGCGGCGAATCCCGCTGGACTGAGTGGACCGACGCTATCATGAAGGCGTATCAGAACCACACCTGGAGTTGGGACATGAATGGGCTTTCGATGCACTCCTACACCGTTGTGAAATGGCCACCTTCCTATGCGTCGGTGGGTTTCGGAGAGACCGAGTACGCGCAGATTCTAAAGTCCACGCTAGAGATGAACGATCTTGTTGAGAAGCACTCGGCAATCATGGACAAATATGATCCTGAAAAAAAGGTGGCGCTTGCTGTGGATGAGTGGGGTGGCTGGTACGCGCCGCTGCCCGGCAGTAATCCCGGCTTCCTGGCACAGCAAAATAGTTTGCGCGATGCAGTGCTAGCGGCACTGAATCTCAACATTTTTGCGCGGCATGCCGACCGCGTTCGCATGGCCAATATCGCGCAGATGATCAACGTGCTCCAGGCCATGATCCTGACCGACAAAGAGAAAATGGTTCTCACGCCCACATACTACGTATACAAAATGTACGTACCGTTCCAGGACGCTACCTTTGTGCCCGTCTCATTCGACGCTGGCACATACACGCACGGTGATATCACGTTGCCGCGTGTGGATGTCATAGCGGCGAAGGATAAAGCCGGAAAATTATGGCTCGCAATAACTAACGTTGATCCGAATCAGTTCGCTGAAATCGAACTTACTCTGGCCGGTATGAATACCAAATCCGCGTCAGGAGAAACGCTGTCTGCATCCAAGGTCGACAGCGTAAATACCTTCGACGCGCCCAATTCGGTTGTTCCGAAGCCGTTTTCCGCAAAAGCGCAAGACGGCAAGCTGACCCTCAAATTGGCTCCCAAATCAGTAACGGTGGTTGCAGTCGAGCAGTAAAACTAGATGGCTCTCTCGGATTGATGCTGTTTCAAGAAAGGGTCACCATGACAAGCGCGAAATGGTTCGGAGGAATTTTACTTGCGATTGCGGCTGGACTAGCTCCTCATCTCGCCGCACAAGTGCAAACAGATGTGCCTCCGGCGGTTGCCGGTGCAAAGCCAGTGACGGTCGAGCATATCAAAATTCACGGAACGGCTCTGGAAGGCAATTTGGAAGGAGACGTGGTTGATCGCGACGTGTTTGTGTTCCTTCCTCCCAGCTATGCGCAAGATAAGTCTCGACGCTATCCAGTCGTTTACGCCCTGCACGGTTATTTCATCGGCGCTGAGCAATGGAGCCACGAAATCCATGTGCCGCAGACGATAGAAGGCGCCTTCGCTCTAGGAGCGAAAGAAATGATCGTTGTCCTGCCCGATTCGAAGACATTGCACAACGGCTCGATGTATTCGAGCTCCGTCACCACCGGTGATTTCGAGCTGTTTATCGCTCGAGACGTGGTCGCATACATTGATGCGCATTACCGTACGATTCCTGAGCGCCAAAGCCGGGGACTCGTCGGCCACTCAATGGGAGGTTACGGCGCTACCCGCATTGGCATGAAGCATTCCGACGTGTTCGGGAGTTTGTACATCATGAGTCCGTGTTGCTTATCTCCCCGGCCCGCCGGTTCCATAAACCCGGAAATCGCGAAGAGCCTTGAGGCTCTGAAAACACCATCGGACTCAGAAGGCTTGCCGTTTTTTACGCGCGCCACGTTGGCCTCGGCCGCCGCTTGGTCACCCAACCCGAAGAATCCTCCGCTTTATCTCGACCTGCCCACGAAGGATGGAACGCCACAGCCCGACGTTTTTGCAAAATGGGCTGCAAATGCACCACTCGCTTTCGTTGATCAGTACATCGGAAGTCTCCGGCGGTATCGTGCGATCTCCATCGATGTCGGTGACCAGGACGGTCTGCGAGCCGATACCGCAAAGCTCCACGAAGTCCTTGATAAGTATGGAATCGCGAATAGTTTCGAAGTGTATTCTGGCACTCACACAAGCAAGGTGGCGGACCGTTTTCAAAATCATGTGCTCCCGTTTTTTGGCCAAACACTCTGCTTTCAGGCGAGCTGCCAATGACCTCAATCGTGAACAAATGTCTTTCCGTCCGATGCACGCAACATCTGTCGTCGTGCAGTCCAAAGAAGGCGCCATGTACTCTTGCTTTAAGTCCTGCGTTTTGAAACTGCGCATTCTAAACGGGTTACGGGCGCGTTTTGCGGAACTGCGGATTCTATGGGAGTTAACAGTCGCGGAATGGAGAAAGGGATTGAGGAATCTGGCTGGGAGAGAGGGGCCCCACCCCCTCCCCCTGTTTTTGTAAGAATATGATTCGATGGAGGTTAGGTGATGGGGGTCTGCAAAAGATATGATTCTAAAGGGGATAGTTGCCTTTCGGCTCATCTTCGGGAGAACGAGGGGCAGGTGCCGCGCGCACACGAAGACGATACGGGAGCAAAGGGAGGGTGAGGGGGGCTTTGGATTTGTAGGGAAACTGGCGAGGCAGAGGGATTGCGGAGGCAAGGCATGCTTCCTTTCTCCTCCGCCGCTAAGACATTAACCACTATACCTGATTCGTACTGATTGTCAAGTGTTAATTAGTAAGTTATTTGTTTAGCGTGGGTTAGCGGGGTTTTCGAATCAGACGGACGAGATCACGGGGCTGGAAAGAGTTGTCCCTTCGAGGCTCAGGGTAAACGGGGATTGAGATGGTTTGGTGAAGCTGTGGAAGTGCGCTGAAGAGTCAAAAGCCCCACACGTAAAACCGACGTGTGGGCCACCAGGTCCGTTCCAGCACTTTACGTCCGGCCACCCGTCCTAGTGATTTAGTGATGTCTCCGTCGGTCTTAGCGGCGCGGCTCCGAAATTCACGCTGAATCGTTTGCACCATATCGACACGGAGCGGTATTTCGACAGGTCCAAGTCGCTACTGAGCGGGTAGTTTTGGTCGCCGATGTTTCCTTTGATCACTCCCAGGTCAACGAAACCGGCCTTTTGCACGGTCGCTGCGTCCTTCGCATCGGCTGCGGCAACCATATACACGTGAACATCAGGGCCGTTTGACGTGCTGAAGCTCGTAAAACGAAGAACACGCGTTCCGTCTCCCATCTGGTAGATGGTTGCGGTACCTTCGGTCGGGTGCAAAATACTGTAGAACCGTCCGGATTCCAGAGGCTGCGCCGACGAGGCGCTTTGTGTATTAGGCATTGCTTCGTTGACACTTCGATTGACCACGAGCCGCTCCGGGCGAAATGCATACCAGGCACCCAAGAGCGCGATCACAGCAACAGGAATTGCAACTTTTATCCACCTTTTCATTTCCGTATCCCCTTGATTTCAGATATCTGGAACCAGACATTCTCCAGATGGACAGCGCCCAACACTTCTGCTTCCTCGACCCTACCCGATAGATGGCTACACAGAAAGGAACTGTTTGACGAGAACGGCGGTGTCGTCAGGATTTTCTTCCGGGAAAAAGTGACCGCCCTTCATTGACTGTCCTTGCGCTCGCGGAGCCCATTGCCGCCAAATGCCCAGCGGTCCGCCGTCTTTAGCGTAGAACATATCGAGCGGGCCACCCTCAGCCCACAGATGCAGCATGGGGCATTCGATTCGTCTGGACGCTTCCTTGTCAGCGCGATCATGTTCGACATCGATCGTTGCAGCGGCTCGATATTCCTCACAGATTCCATGAACGCGGGCCGGATCGCGATAGGTGGAAACGTATTCCTCAAGAATTTCGCCGCTGAAGGAACCATGCCCGAAAGGATTATCGAAGACGGCCTTGGGCGCGCCGAGTAAATAGCTTTCCGGAAGCGAGGCTTTTTGCGATAGCAAAATCCACGGCCAGTAGGCCTGCGCGAAGCGTGCATCTGAACGGCTCCATGCTTCGAAAATCGGAATCACATCGAAGACGGCGAGACGCTCCACGTTCTTCGGGTAATCCAAAGCCAACCGGTAGGAAACCCTTCCGCCGCGGTCGTGGCCGATTAGGGTGAAAGTCGGAAAGCCGAGTTTGTCCATCACGCCAACCAGTTCCGCCGCTATTGCGCGTTTTGAATAAGGAAAGTGGTCGTCCGTTGAAGCGGGGACCCCGCTGCGGCCGTAGGCCCGGAGGTCCACGCAAATCACAGTGTGGTCCTCAGCAAGCTTCGGAGCGAGGAATCGCCACATCAGACTGGTACGCGGGAAGCCATGCACCAGCAGAATGGCCGGTCCTTTTCCGTAGCGCCGCAGGAATATCGTGTTGCCGGAAACTTCCGCATGAGAAGTCTCGAAAGAAATTTGATCAGCGAGGGTTGCCCCAGCTTGTGGCGTGTCTTGTGCTTTCGCAAACTCGGTGAAAATAGCCTCCGACAGTACACCTAAAGATGCGCCGGCGAGCGCGCCAAGAAAGCTGCGGCGTTCCAACATTTCTTCCTCGCTCCGACTCCTCGTTGCGGCTTCCATTCGTTCCCTCCGGGCATGAAGTTGAATCCCGAGTCGCGGTCCTGTCTAAATTCCCTTGATCTCGCCGCCGTCCATACGCACGGAAGCGCCGATCATCCACTTCGCCGCCGGGGATACCAGATAACTCATCAGGTCGGCAATCTCCTCCGGCTTTCCAAAGCGCGTGATGCCAGCTCGCTCTGGAAATTTCTTGATTGCTTCTTCCACTGTGAGATTGTGGGCAGGAGCCCATTTGTCAAAGAAGGCCTGCCTGCGTCCAGTCATCACAGCTCCAGGCGAAACGCTATTGACCTGCACGCCGTCCTTTATTCCCTGTTCTGCGAATGCTTTCGCGAGTGCGTTGATGGCTGCGTTGATTGCCGCGACGGCCGCGTTTCCAGGCTTGGGATCGAGCGCCGCGGTCCCAGACATAAAAATCACAGATCCATTCGAAGCCATCAAGGTGTCCCAAGCCTGTATGGTCAGGCGACGCGCGCCGTGAAACTTAAGCGCTATGCCGTCGTCCCACTGCGCATCTGTCATCTGGAACAAATCAATCTGCGGCACGGCGCCAGCAATGTTTAGCAGGGCGTCGATTCTGCCAAAGCGTTCGAGGGTACCCTTGATCACCGTCTCTGCCGATTGCGGCAGGCGCAGATCAATTGCAAAGACCATCGGCCTGGAGCCCACCGATATAATCTCTGAGGCTGCCGTCTCCAAGTTTTCCTTGTCTCGCGCGACGAGCACGACGGCTGAAAAATCGCGCGCGAGTCTCAAGGCTGTGGCTCGTCCTATTCCCTGACTCGCACCGGTGACAACAGCGACGGACTTAATTTCCATAAGACGACCTCTTCCAAATATTCAGCTGGGCTAGGCTCGCGAAGTGTTGCGCCTTGTCGGGCGTTGGCACCGGCTCCCGCGACGAACGAGCTACGGCAAAAGAGTTTTTCGTGCAGCTTCCAGAATCACTTCGGTCACGACCGCCGGTTCTGAATACATGGGCGTGTGGTCCACACGATGCGACCGAACCGTTGCGCCCATGCGATCCGCCATGAAATGCTGAGTCTTCGGATTGATCATGCGGTCTTCCTCTGCGATCAAAAACCACGACGGTTTTGATTTCCACAGCGGCGCTGGCGCCGGCTCTTGAATGCACTGAACCGCAATTGGCCGTTGCACGGCGGCCGCGATGTTGGTTTGATCGGCCGAGGCCTTGTGGGCAACCGCTCGGCGAAACCCGTCTTCCGGCATCCATATAAACCCATGGGAATCGGGAGCCAACTTGGGCGCTTCCGGATGCGGTGCATCGCGATAGAACACCTTGGAAACGGTCTCGCCCTCGTCCGGCGCGAGCGCCGCGACGTAGACTAGCGACTTGATCCGCTCTTCCTTCACTGCGGCGATCACCGCACCTGAGTAGGCGTGTCCGACTAGGACCACCGGGCCGCTGGTCCGTTCCAGTGCCCAACTCAAGGCGGTAGCGTCGTTGGTTAAGGACGTGAGCGGGATTGGTGCACAGATCACTTTGAGACCGCGCCGCTCCAGAGGGAGGATAATGTTGCTCCAACAATAGCCGTCAGCCCAGGCCGCATGGACCAAAATTATTGTTGAGTTCTGGGGAAATTCGCCTATCTCGGCAGCCCGCTCAGGCAAACTTTCAACAGCTTGTGCGGTGTTTTGCGCTCGCGCAAATTCAGTGAAAGAGCCATCGAGCGCAACACCTAGAGATGCAGCTGTGAGCGCACCGAGAAAGCTACGACGTTTCATTTCTTCCTCCTTGTTCAAATCCCCTCTTGCTGAAAAATGGGCTGACAACAAGCACCCTTCTCATTGGCCTGTCGCTAAAACGAATGTCGAGCCAGGAGGGAAGGAGGTCATCGTTGAGCTGCGCTTTCTGTGGCGGGCCGATTGGGGCCATTTGCAGCGAGGAAGTCTTTCACTGCGGAAGCAATTTCGACGACGTGGGTCTCTAACGCGAAATGTCCGGTGTCAAGGAACTGAACTTTCGCGCTGGGTATGTCTTTCCGGAACGCCTCCGCTCCCGCGGGGATGAAAAAGGGATCGTTCTTGCCCCAGATCGCGAGCAAAGGCGGCTTCAATTTACGAAAATATTCCTGGAATTTCGGATAGGCCTTTACGTTCGACGCATAATCCAGAAACAGATCGAGTTGAATCTCTTTGTTTCCTGGACGTTCTAGCAGCGCCGTATCCAATGTGTACGACTCGGGCGGAATAACCTCCGCATTTGCTACGCCGTGGGTGTACTGCCAGCGCGTTCCGCCCGCTGTCAGAATACTCTGGCGGAGGATGTCCCTATTTTCTGCCGTGGGTGCAGCCCAGTACTTTCGGATCGGGCCCCAAGCTTCACCAAGGCCTTCTTCGTATGCGTTCCCATTCTGCGAAATAATGGCGGTAACTCGATCAGGGTGCGTCATCGCCAATCGGAAGCCGGTTGGCGCGCCATAATCGAACACGTAGATTGCGTAGCGGTCGATCTTGAGTGCCTGCGTGAAAGCATCGATCGTGAACGCCAGTCGATCGAAGGAGTACGGATATTTCCGTCCAGGCGACACTTCCGTGAATCCGAAACCCGGAAGGTCTGGTGCGATCACACGGTAGTCGTTGGCCAGGCGTGGAATGAGTTCGCGGAACATGAACGACGAGGTTGGAAATCCGTGCAGCAAGAGAACCACGGGCGCGTTTGCTTCGCCAGCCGCGCGATAAAACACCTGCACGCCATCGGCTTCGACTCGGTGGATGGACGTAGGAGGTATGCTGAATCGGGCATCGTCCTGGCCCGGCATAGCGTTTTTTATGCCTGTTCGAGACGTCGCATCACTCATTGATTTCTCTCCTCACTTCGTTGCTCTTCAACGCAGGTGGGATACCAAAGAGGTGCCGTTCACTCGAAGAGAGAACATTCCATGCAAATCATTCTGGCGGTTGAACTTTGTGAGCAAGGAACTCGACAAATCACGACCCGTACCTGACAAATCTCTGACGGATGTCTGTCAGTGACGGGCTTCCGTCGGATCGACTGCCACTGGTGAGTAGTTTGCTACAACGGCTGGGAAACTCAGTCGTCGCCCGCCGCACCGGCTACACTGCGTTTCTGCGGGCCTTCAGCAGGCCGGCGAATACGAAGCTTCTTCATCCTGTAGGCCAACGACGTTCGCTTCATCCCCAAGCGCGCGGCCGCGCCATTCTGTCCGCCGATCACCCAGTTGCTTGCTTCCAGCGCACGAAGGATATGATCGCGCTCGACCTCGGCGAGACCATTCATAGGGGCATTCGACCCTTTGTCAGGTTCGAACGGCTCCAGCTCGGAAGTTGGCGCGCGTAGTGTCGACTGCGGCGAGAGGATCACGGCGCGTTCGATAAAGTTCTGCAATTCACGGATGTTTCCGGGCCAAGGGTATCGTGCCAACGCATTCATCGTCTCCGCAGGGATTACGTCAATTCGTTTGTTCATGCGGTGAGCGTAGAGTGCTGTGAAATGCCGGACCAATCTCGGAATATCGTCTTTGCGTTGTCGCAGCGACGGGACCTGGATCGGAAATACTTTCAGACGATAATAAAGGTCCTCGCGAAAGGTCCCTTGTTTTACCATCGCGGGCAAATCCCGATGCGTGGCGGCGATCAGCCGGACGTTCACTTTATGTGTACGGTTACTGCCGAGCCTCTCGAATTCCTGCTCTTGTAACACGCGCAACAGTTTCGCCTGAAGTTCCAGAGGTATGTCGCCAACCTCGTCAAGAAACAGCGTACCCTTGTCGGCAAGCTCGAACCGTCCCGTTTTTTGGGCGACGGCGCCTGTAAATGCTCCTCTTTCATGGCCGAACAGCTCACTTTCAAGGAGTCCGAGAGGGATTGCGGCGCAATTCAGTTTGACGAATGCCTTTTCACTACGACTGCCCAGCTTATGTATTGCACGCGCAACGAGTTCTTTGCCGGTTCCCGTCTCTCCCAGGATCATCACGCTGGAATCCGTCGGGGCCACTACAGAGACCAAGCTCAACGCGGTCTTCAGCGCCGGGCTCTCTCCGACGATTTCCCCAAACTCGGCGCGAATTTCCTCCTCGAGGTAGCGCCTCTGTTTCGTTTCCTTATCTCGATCCTTTGTCGCATTCTCGTACTCCAATGTGTTCTCAACTGCAATCGCTACCTGACAGGCCACCTGCTCGAGCAAGATAACGTCGTCTTTCTCAAAATGATTGTCCGAACGCCTAGAAAGCATCAGAACGCCAACCACGCGGTCGCGGCCTTTGAGCGGAAGATAACACCCCGTCCTGAGGCCTTCTTCGATCACGCGCTCATAAAGTAGCTGGCCGTCAGGATTCCCATAAATCTCAGGATCCTCGCGAACCTGTTCGAAGCTATCGATCCGGATGCTCTTGCCCTTCCTCATTACCTGACCTGAGACCGAACCATTCATCGGCACCAACGATCCCTCGCGGAACGGTCCTCTTGCGCCGGAATTGTGCAAGATAGTGACGCGTAAGTCCCCGCTCTCGGAGTCGGGCAGCAGCAAGGCGGACACATCACATTGCATTGCCCTGAATAGATTTGTCGAGAGTCCGTCAACCACTTGCCGGAGGTCCAACCTGGAGGTCACGCTGTTGGTGATTTCTAGAAGCAGCCGCAACCGATCGCGCTCATGCTGCAACGCGTGCTCCTTCATGTGGCGCTCAATCGCGATCCCGGTGATGTGGCTGGCGTTCTCGATCAACTGCAGGTCGTTGACATCGGGGCTGCGTGGTTCGCGATAATTGATAGAAAAAGTGCCGAGGGGCGTGCTTTCGCTCGTGAACAACGGGCGTGACCAAACGGAACGAATTCCATAAGGCAACATGCGGTCGCGATAGTTTTCCCAGAGGGAGTCCGTAAGGATGTCGGTTACGTATACGGGCTCCTTTCGATAAATCGCTGTGCCGCAAGATCCGCCTTTCGGACCAACAGCCATAGTCCCTGCTTGATCGATGAATCCAGGAAGGCTGGGCGCAGCAGCACAATAGAGTTCCTTGCCGTCTTCGCCAGGAAGCCAAATAGTGCATGACATGCCTTCGGCTTGCGATTCAATCAACTTAGCAATGTTCGTTAGAACTTCGGACAGAGGACAGCCCGCAAAAATCAATTTTTGCAGGTTGAGGACAGACTTAGTCGAAAACAGCCTTGACTCGCCCTTCGCCGGTGCGGCCGACGAGACTTCTGGGGTGGGCTGTACTGTTCTCTCCATGAATCGTCCTTCCTAGCGGGTTAGATTCGGCAACTCCATTCTTGGTGCAAACAGATTTCGATCTTCAGGCCGCCATACCGGAGAGATACCGCTAGAGAACGTAGCCTCAACCGTTTTCCAAAAAGTTTGGAACTCAAATTGTTGTCTTGGAAAATAGGAAAAATGAGGCCGCTGCGTAAGTGCTTGATTTAATGGAGCGGCCTATCGGAATCGAACCGACACCTGAACCTTGGCAAGTCTGCAAGGAACGGAGCGTCAACAACTTACGAGGCACTTTCAAGAGCACTAAGTAGCATTTAGAGCGGTCAGAAACACTTAATGGTCCTACAGTTGGTCCCACGCGGGAGGCGGGTTGGCACCCTTTATTGTTGAACCGCGAACGGGTTCAGGATTTCTATTCAGATCCTATATTGTTGGTCCGCCAGCCCGTGATTGTTTCCGTTCAGGGGACTGTGGAACTTGGGCAGCCCGCCTCTATTGGGCGCATGACACTCGACTCCAACAATTCCATCCATCACCTCTAATTACTAACATTTCCGACAAATCGGAAAGTCTGCTTTTCGCTCAAAGATAGCTCGAACTGAATGCCTGAAACTCTCATTCGATTTCTGAGTCAGATAGGGGGGAGATAGATTGCGCGGCGAGAGCCAAACCAGATGTACTGGTGAGGTTAGACTTAAAGGAAGCAGAAAGAGAGATGAGTGGAATTCACGGGGAGAGAGAACTGCGCGGCGAGGACAGAACCTGGGCTTTGTCTAGTTGAGACCACCTGTGTCGCGAATCTTCGTCGCGACCAGGACCGAGCCGACACTCGTCAGATGTCCGTAGTCAGATTGGAGCGGGACACCTGCACCGGCGTATTCGAGGCAATCACTCTGGCGGCAAAGCATCTTGAAGTAGGAAATATATCGGACTCCGGGATCTGTTTGCGCGAGCTTAGACATATCGGCGTCGAGGCGTTCATAGAATGCAACCCGGTGAAGCGCAGGAATTGTCGCGTCGTTCGACCTTATCGACATTGCCAGCAATCGCGGCAATGCGGAGTCGTACTGAACAATCGGGCCAAATAATACGACCTCCATTCCTTGACTGTGCGCCCAAGCGAGCGTGTGCTGCAGGGGCGTGAGATCGCCGCTATCCCAACGAGCTGCGATGATTAGCGTATCGACGTGATGTGTTTTCAGATAGTCCGAGAAGATGTATTCCATCAGCTGACTGCACTTGGGCTCGACACTGCGGCTTTGATCCAGCGTGGGTTTACACCCGGAGGCGGTCGCCTGCATGAGATTGACATCTGTAAATACCGAAGAAAGACCGAACCAGAGCTGCGCAGCATGGCTGTCGCCAATCAAAAGGTCGTTGCGCATTCGGCTGCTTTCCTGAAGACAAACGGATGGTTTGAAATCTTTAAAGGTGTCTTTCGACGTGAGAAAACAAGCGCCTACGCGATATTGAGCATCCGTCTTAGCGTCGGTATTTTCCAGAAAGGAAGCGACCTTGACAGCATCCTCTGGATAGCGGGAAGGAAATCCATTCGTAGCCAAAATGCCAATCCCCACAATTAAAAGCACGATGGCGGCGGCTGAAGCAAGCCGGAAGATGTTTGCGCGCGAGATGCCGAAACGGCGCGCGCGAAACGGTTGCTCAACAAATCTCCAGGAGAGGGTGCCCAAGACAAACGAAGCGGCTATGACCACGAGTTTCGTCAGCTTTGGAGATAGTCCCTGTATCAGAAGCCCGTCTGCCCCCTGGAACACGATCAATGGCCAATGCCAAAGGTAAAGGGAATACGAAATCATCCCTACAAAAACGACTGGGCGAGACGATAGGACTTGCCCGACAACCGTCTTTCCCGACTTTCCAGCAGCGATAATTAGTGCGGCGCCGACGCAAGGTAAGAGTGCCGCAGCACCTGGAAAAGGCGTCGCCGAGTTAAACAAGAGACCTGCCAAAAGGATGAATGTGGCTCCGCACAACGAGACGACATTTCTCCAAAGCGTGCCAGTGATAGCCGGAAAACAGTCCATTGCCAACAGCGTCCCGAGCAGCAATTCCCATGCTCTTGTGTGCGCAAGATAAAAAGTGGCGTCGTGGTTGCGAAACGCACCGACGGCGCTTACAGAAAAGGAAAGGATCGCAACAAAAATAATGATGAGCCGTTGCTTACTGGGGAAAAACTTGCGAGTGCCTAGCAGGAAAAGCGGAAGAAATACGTAGAACTGTTCCTCGACGGCAAGAGACCAAGTGTGCAGGAGCGGCTTCATCGCCGCGGGGGCATCGAAATAACCGGACTGATGAAGAAAGTATAGATTTGAAAAGGAGAATGTCGATGCGAGGAGGGATTTGCCGAAATCTACAAACTCCGACGGCAGGAAGAACTTGTAAGCGAGCACCGCGGTGACGAACAACATCACGAAGAGAGCGGGGAAAATGCGCCGAACGCGTCTTTCATAAAAAGAAACTATCGAGAAGCGGGAGGAGTCGAGGTCCGACAGAATAATA
>Ga0265354_1000018_pt1 | contig 25654 bp, 23 predicted proteins | sample NZE1metagenome_FD_189074 | JGI IMG/M metagenome (GOLD analysis project Ga0265354, IMG submission 189074) | Rhizosphere microbial communities from Maridalen valley, Oslo, Norway - NZE1 | ecosystem: Host-associated > Plants > Roots > Rhizosphere > Soil | place: Norway: Oslo | collected 2017-09-14 | reverse complement strand
CCTGGCTGAAATATGTAATATCACCCGAAAAACTCGAACATATCCTCGCTCAAGTGTTCGAAGAAATGCAGTACAAAAACCTCCGCTGCGCCGAAACGGAAAAATACGCGCACGTCACCTATTTCTTTAATGGTGGCGTCGAGAAACCCTTCGGCGGCGAAGAGCGCATCCTCGTCCCCTCACCCAAAGTCGCCACCTACGACCTCAAGCCCGAAATGTCCGCGCAGGGAATCACCGACACGGTCGTAAAAGCCATCGAGAAAAGCGAGTTCGACGCCATCATCATGAACTACGCGAACGCCGACATGGTCGGCCACTCCGGCAACCTCGAAGCCACCATCAAAGCCGTCGAAGCCGTTGACTCCGGCCTCGCCCAAATTTATCAAACGCTGAAAGCGCGCGGCGGCGTCTGGCTCATCACCGCCGATCATGGCAACGCCGAGACGATGATCGATCCAGCCAACGGCGGCCCGCACACCTATCACACAACAAATCCCGTTCCGCTGATCCTCGTCAGCGATAACGATTCGCTACAATTGAAGGCGAATGGCTCATTGCGCGACCTCGCGCCAACAATGCTCGCTGCTCTCGACCAGCCCAGGCCAGCAGACATGACCGGTCAGGATCTGCGCGCCACAAAAAGGCCGTAATATGACGCTCAGCTACGAGCCGCTGAAACAAAAACCTCCCGAGGCCGGCCAAAATCGCTCGCGATCTTTTGGCACGATCACCATCCCGGGCACGCCAGTCGGAGCCATCGTTTCCGTGGGCCTCGTAGTAATTTGCTGGTTCGCACTCCCTCTCTCCCACCTTTTCATTCTCGGCACGGGTGGCCTGGGCCTCATCGTCGGCTTATTCCTCTACTGGAAACACCGCGGCTCCAGCGAATGAATCGCACCAAACCAGCCGAAACAAAACTCGTCATCTGCGTCTGGCATCCCTTCACGTTCTGGCGCCCGCAACTGGTAATGCCGCAAACGATCAGCGCCCGCTGGCCAGACATGCGCGTCCTGCACTTGCCCAATTACGATCACCTTCCCGAAGAATTGCCAGACACGGATATTTTTGTCGGCTATTCTCTCCGCGCCGAACAGCTCACCCACGCCAAAAAGCTAAAGTGGATTCACTCCACCGCCGCCGGCGTCGCGCAACTGATGTATCCCGAACTCCGCGAATCCGGAATCGTCGTCACCAACCCCAGCGGCGTTTTTTCTCCTCCGATGGCCGAACACACAATGGGCCTCCTCCTGGCACTCGCGCGAAATTTCCCCGATTCCACCCGTCATCAAGACCGCTCGCACTGGGGTCAGCAAGACATCTGGGACAAGCCGCAGCATCTTACGGAACTTAGCGGCCAGGTTTTGCTCATCGTGGGATTTGGCTCCATCGGCTGCGAACTCGCCAAGCGCGCCCGCGCCTTTGACATGCGCGTCTGGGGCGTAACGCGCTCCGGCCATGGCGACACCGCGCATGCTGAAAAAATCGTCCCTGTCTCGCAACTCGAAGAAGCTCTGCCACACGCAGACTATGTGGTCATCGCTGCGCCAGAAACCAGCGAGACGCGCCACCTGATCGGCGCCCCGCAAATCGCTCGTATGAAGCCTGGCGCGCGCTTAATCAACGTCGGCCGCGGCTCACTGCTCGATGAATCCGCGCTGATTCACGCTCTCGAAAAGGGCGTCCTTAGCGGCGCCGCGCTCGACGTAACGGGCGTCGAGCCGCTTCCCCCGGAAAGCCCCCTCTGGCGCGCCCCGAATCTCTTCATTACCCCGCACACCAGTGCCGTAAGCGATCGCCTCTGGCATCGCGAAACCGCTCTTCTCATAGATCTTCTGGAACGATGGTTTGACGGCCGCGAAATGTTCAACCAGGTAGATTTCGCCCGCGGCTACTAGCCGAGCAACGCAATTCACAACGCATTGTAAAAATTCCGGCGAATCGGAAGCTCAGTCACCCGCGCCCGTTTTGATTGCCTCGTATCCTTCTCGGGCATACACAACATATTTCTGTTTCTTTCCCTTCTGGTCCACCACTTCGAAGGGGCTTCCGTCGGGCTTCACCAGCTCAATCTTCACCTTGTGAAACTTTCCATCCTTCGCTCCGGTCGTTGGCGAATACGAAAGGCTATACTGATGACGCAAATATGCAGTCAAGGTTTGAAAGATGCCCGGCATTTCTCCTTCGAATTGCGGAAACCATGCTTCGCCTCCCGTTTCATGCGCAAATGTTTTCAGTTGATTCTGCGCTTGCAGATAATTCATTCGCTGCATGCTGCCCATTCCGCCCGGTCTGCTCATGTCCGCAGCATTCTGAAACACCTGGCCCAAACCCACGCAAAAAATCGTCACATCGCTCTGGCGCAACTGTTTCATCGTCTGGTCGAGGGTGTGCTTTGAGAATGTATCGACCCCGCTGGCCATCAGGACGATAGCCTTCTTGCCCTTCACATCTTTCATCTGGTCCGTTGTCTGCAGCAGCGCGTCGAAAACATTCGACTCGCTGAAGCCCGGAAAGTAGAGGTGGCGTATCCCATCCATTACTTCTTCTTTGTTCTGTGTGAAGTCCACGTCCACGCGAGTTTGCATGTCGAATGTTTCAAGAGCCACCCAGTCCTGTTGTTTGAGCTGAGGAAACAAATACTGAGACCAATACTTTGCGTAGGAGGCGAAGAATCCTCCCCAGCCCCGGCTGCTGAACTCCAGCAGCAACACCATCGTTATCGGCGCATCCGTCGGTCCGAAGTTTGTGATGGTCTGCGCCACGCCTTCATCGGTGAGCTTGAAATTCTCTTTTTTTAGTCCCGTCAGGATGTCGCCGTGTTGCGTCGTCGCGATCACATCCAGCGTCACAACCGGCACTTCCACTGCGATGCTCACCCCGGCCTGTGGTGCCTGTTGCTGTTGCGCAGCCTGTGGGGGCGGCGCGGCTGGCGGTGGCGGTGCGCTACCTTGAGGCCCAGTGGGTGCCTGCGCCGCTGCGTGCTGCTCTGCCATCGGTAGAACGATCACACTCGCAAAAAATGTCAGTAAAACCAGAGAAACAATCGTCTTCATTTCACCCCTCGATTCGCCTTTGAAATCAACCCGTTTGCCTGGCCGTCGCTTAATCCCACACCAGATGCGCTTGCTCGCCGTTTGAATTTACGAAACCCGCTGCCAAGCCCTCGGGTAGGCCCCCACACCTGCATGTTAGTATGAAGCGAGTTAACTGCAAAGCGTTGCTGAGCCGGGAATTTTAGACCCAGGCCAAATCTGAGTCGGAGGAAGTCTTCGTGAATTGGAACCGCAGAATGCACATACTTGTGCCCGCCGTGGCTCTGGCACTATTCCCGCTGGCAGCGACTCTGCCTTTGGGGGCGCAGGTGCCCTCCACCGCCATGCCTACCGTCGAGTCAACGCGATCCCCGGCCGGTGACACCACCGCATTGGCGAAGGAAGCCGAAGGCTGGCTCGCCGATCTCATACGCATTGACACCACCAACCCCCCCGGCAACGAGCAAGCCGCCGCAAAATACATCGCTGGCATTCTAACGAAAGAAGGAATTAACTCGGAATTTTTGGACCTCGCTCCTGGCCGCAGTGCGTTGGTAGCGCGTCTTCGCAGCGCCGCTATGCCGGATCCGTCTCGCGCCCTGCTTCTCGTCGCCCACATGGATGTCGTTGGCGTCGACAAATCCAAGTGGACCGTCGATCCCTTCGCCGCCACCATCAAAGACGGCTACCTGTACGGCCGCGGCTCCATCGACGATAAAGGCATGCTCGCCGCGAACCTTGCCGCTTTCATTGCTCTCAAGCGTTCCAACGCCCGCGTCGACCGCGACGTCATTTTTCTCGCCACCGCTGATGAAGAGCAGGGCGGCGATGCCAGTATCCGCGTGCTCATCGCCAAATACTGGGACAAGTTTGCCGCCGGCTTTGCCCTCAACGAAGGTGGCCGGGTCATCCTGAAAAATGGCAAAGTCGAATACGTTGCCGTGCAAGCCAGCGAAAAAGTCCCTGTGGACGTCGCCGTGATCGCACGCGGCCCCTCGGGCCATGCCTCCGTACCCACGAAGGACAACGCCGTTGTCCACCTGGCTGCCGCCGTCGAAAAGATTGGCGCTTATACGGGGCCCGTACATTTCACCACCATCGTTCGCCGCTATTTCGAGCAGCTCGCGCCGCTTGAAGACGATGAACTTGCTAAGTGGATTCGCTCCCTTGATACTCCTGACCGCGGCGAACACGCTCAACACGTCGTTTCCGACGCTAATCCTCTCTGGAATTCCATGTTGCGCGACACCATCGCCCCCACCATGCTGAGCGCTGGCGTGCGCGCCAACGTCATTCCTTCCGAAGCCCGCGCCATGCTCAACGTCCGCCTCTTGCCGAGCGACACCATCGACGTTTTGCTCGCTGAACTCACGAAAGTCGTCAACGATCCCAATATCCGTTTCGAAGTTCAACCCGATGCCGGCCTCGCCGCTCCGCCTTCTTCGCTCGAGTCCGACTTCTACGCGACCATCACGAAAGCTGCCTCGCAGGAGTTTTCCGGCGCTCCGGTGCTCCCATTTTTGTCCGCCGGCGCGACGGACTCGGCTCAGTTGCGGCTGCACAACGTACAAGCTTACGGCCTTTCCCCTTTCCCGATGGCCGACGAGGATGCACGTCGCATGCATGCCGATGACGAGCGTATTCCGCTTGCCTCGTTCGACAAGGGCGTCGATTTTCTCGCGCGTATCGTCGCGGAATTCGCGGCCACAAGATAATCGAACCCTTGGCCAGTGCATCTTCTGCCTGTTAAGGCGCGGAAGGTGTAGACTTTTTTTCACCAGAGAATATGAGTTTTCGTCATTCAAAAATCGTCTGCACCATCGGGCCGGCCAGTTGCTCGCCCCGCATGATCCGCCGTTTATTGGAAGCTGGCATGGATGTCGCTCGGCTGAATTTTTCTCATGGCACCCACGCTGAGCATGCGCAGAATATCGCGGTGCTGCGCGCCGCTGCCGTCGATCAAGAAAAACCGATCGCCATTCTTGCCGACCTGCAGGGCCCAAAGATTCGCACTGGGCCGCTCGCGGGAAGCAGGCCAGTCATGCTACGCACTGGGCAGCGCTTCGTCATTACCACAGCCAAGGTCTTGGGCGATTCCACTCGAGTCAGTACTGTTTTCCGGCCGCTCCCGAAGGAAGTCCATCGCGGGGATCGCATCTTGCTTTCGGATGGCTTGATCGAACTGCGCGTCCAGCAGGTTCGAGGCCCCGAAGTGATCTGCGAGGTCGTAAATGGCGGAGCGCTCGGCGAACACAAAGGTATCAATCTGCCTGGGATCAAGCTGCGCGTTCCCGCTCTCACGCCGAAGGACCGCGAAGATCTCGCCTTTGCTCTGAAATACGGGGCGAACTACATCGCCGTAAGTTTTGTGAGGCGCCCCGAGGATGTTCTTCTCGCCAAGTCGCTCGTGCGGCGCGCGGGAAAGAATACTCCAATCATCGCCAAGCTCGAAAAACCCGAAGCCATTGAAAATCTGGACGCCATCCTGCGCGCCGCCGACGGCGTAATGGTTGCTCGCGGCGATCTGGGCGTCGAGATGAACCCCGAGCGCGTTCCCGTCGTTCAAAAAACAATCATCGCCCGTGCACGCCATTTCCGGCGGCCTGTCATCACCGCCACGCAAATGCTCGAGTCCATGACCGAGAATCCCCGCCCCACTCGCGCCGAAGCCTCCGACGTAGCCAACGCCATTTTTGACGGCTCCGATGCCGTGATGCTCTCCGCGGAAACCGCTTCCGGAAAATATCCTGTCGAAGCCGTCAGCATGATGGCGAAAATTATTGCGGAAGCCGAAGCCAGCGATTGGAAGACGCCGCCGCGCGTCCCGCTTGAAAAATTAAAGGTGGCGGAAACCGTTGCCGAACTCGTCTGCCACGCTTCGCATGAACTGCACATGAAGCTGATCGCCGTCTTCACGCACAGCGGCTTCACCGCGCGTCTCGTTTCCTGCTATCGCCCCGCGGTCCCCATCATTGCGTTCTCGCCCGAAGCGGAGACGCGCCGCCGCATGGCCCTCATCTGGGGCGTCATGCCGCGCCACATCCCCAATGTTCAAAAAATTGATGGCCTGGCCGCCATCGCCGAAAAACGCCTCCTCGAAGAACGCCTCGTTCGCAAAGGCGACGTCATCGGCATAGTCGCTGGCACACCCATGGGCATCCGCGGCACGACAAACTTCATGAAGTTCCACGTCATCGGCGGTCCCGCGTAGCACGTATGGCATTCGTGCTGCGGCGGCGCTCTCATTCAAATGGCAGGAATTTTCGAGAGTTTAATTGACCCAGCGGTCCGGGCGCGAAGGAGGTTCGTCCTTGTGCTTGTTAATGTACACGTCGAATCGCTTGCGGTTGCGCTTATGCTGCCAGTCCGAAACGCTGTTGCGCACGCTGTATAGAAACGATCCGCGTCGCAGGTAGATGTATCCCACCAGCATTCCACCTAGATGGCAGACGTGGGCAACGGCGTCGCCGCCGGATCCCAGCGTGCCGAAAAATTCGATCGCGCCCATCACGGCGACATACGGTCGCATGGGGATCGTCACCGGCAGCGGGAAAAGCCAAATGCGCCTGTCTGGAAACAGAATAGCGTTGGCCATCAAAATTCCGAAAATCGCGCCAGACGCTCCGATCGTCGGAATGTCCGAAGGCATGTGGCCCCAGGACATCGGAATCACCTTGACCAGGATTTCGATCAGGCCCGCGCCGACGCCGCACAGAAAAAAGAAATTCAGAAAACGCTTTTTCCCCCAGACAAGTTCCAGCTCGCGTCCAAACATCCAGAGAAAAAGCATGTTCATCAGCAAATGCAGCAAGCCGCCGTGGAGAAAAATGTATGTGAACGGCTGCCACAGCCGCAGGCCTGGCACGGGGCCGAGGGCGACGAGCCCGAAGAAGTGATTGATCCAAGATGAAGCTTTTACGCCAAGAAAGATGTCGACGAGCGTCTGGACCAGGAACACGCCGGTGCAGATGAGCACCAGGAGCTTGACGCCGGGCGTGATGAAGCCGCGCCAATCGAAGTTGTAACGGCGGGCGCGGAACGAAGTTCCCATACATAAAGTCTACGGTGTTGGCATGCGCGCGTCAAAGTAGCGTTTTGGCGGGTATTCGTGAATTTTCGTTGAAAATTTGATCTGTTCGATGGGCTCCTTAACTCAGCTTTTTGCGCGCGAAATGGAACAGAGAAAAGGCGAGAAGACCGAACATCACAACGCCGAAGATCGACTGAAGATGGGTTGGCAGCGGTGTCTGATCGTTCGGGCTAAGCATGGGCCAGAATTTTGGCCCGAGAGAGAAAAGGTCGGGGCGCCAGGGAAGATTTAGCAGGCGGCCGAACCAGCCGGGGACGTGCGTGGCGATTTCCGGGTCCTGGAAAAGATTGATGATGATTCCCAGCAAACCGAAAACGCCTCCGGCAGCGATTAATCCGCTGGAATAGAGCGCGCCGGGGCTGGCTTCTCCTTCGTCTTTCTTCTCTTTGGAACTCGCTTCGACCATCCAGCGCACCAAGCCGCCTGCGAACATTGTTGCGGTGGTGGCGATGGAGAGATAGGACCCGACAGCAAACGCGAGCGAGCGGACACCGAGAATTTCGACGGCGATGACCAGCGCGACGCCCATCAGCACCAGGCGCCAGGGAAGTTTTTGGTTGAGGATGCCGTTGATGACCGTGGCCATGAGGCGGGCTTGCGGGGCGGGAGCTTTGTCGCTGCCTATGCCTTGCGCCCACTGAATTTCAATTTGTTTTGTGTCGCTGTCGTAAAGATATTCGCCGTCGGGAATGACGCCGGAGCTGAGCGCGTTGATCAGCGTGTAGCTTTTGCCTCGATAGACGAAGTCTTCTCGTTCGATTTTTGCGCCGGAAGGAAGTGCCGAGATATTCACGGGGATTTGCGTAGGTATATATTTCTCGAGGCCGACGTTCATCAAGTTGAGCGTGGCGCCGATGGCGACTGTTGATATCGTGACGCCAATCAGAAGACTTAACTGTTGACGGTATGGAGTGGCTCCTACGAGATAGCCGGTCTTCAAATCCTGGGAAGTGGCGCCGGCGATGGCGGCGGCGATGCAGACGACGCCTCCAATCATGAGCGCGAGAACGGCGTAGTTCGGCGCGGTCCATCCGGCGAGGAAGAAAATCGCGCAGGTGGCCATGAGAGTGGCAATGCTCATTCCGCTGATGGGATTGGAAGAATTTCCGAGCAATCCGCTAATGCGCGCCGCGACCGTGACGAACAGGAATCCGAACACGACGACGAAGATAGCGGCAAAAAGATTCTGCCACCAAAGGGTGCTCGCGCCCTTCATCGGATGGAAGGTCAGCAAAACCCAGAGCATCACAATGATGACGATCGAGCCGATGATCACGGTGCGCATGGGCATGTCTTCGTCGATGCGGCTCGCGGCAGAGGATTGTCCGCCGCCTTGCGCGCGGACATCTTTGAGGCCCGAACGCAACGCGGAGATGATTGTTGGCAATGTGCGAATCAGGGTGATAACGCCCGCTGCTGCGACCGCGCCGGCGCCCATCGGGCGAATGTAGGTGCGCCAGAGCTGATCGGGAGTCATGTCCGGGATGGGAATCGTGCCGGGGTAGATGGCTGTGTGGCCAGAGAGCTGGCCGAAAAATTTTATGGCAGGCATGATCAGAAGCCAGGAGACGATGCCGCCCGCAAAAAGAATTCCGGCAACGCGCGGGCCGATGATGTAGCCGACACCGAGATATTCCGAAGTGATGTTGGCGCGGAAAGAAGCGCCGGGAAACCAGGACGGGCGGCTTTCCGGCTGTGACGTCCAGGCCTGGAACGTGTTCATGCAAAAGGTGTACACGCCACCGAGACCGAGTCCCCAGAATACGCGGCCTGCAAAAGAGCCGCCGCGCTCGCCTGCCACGAGAACATCGGCGCATGCCGTACCTTCCGGGAAAGAAAGATTGCCGTGCTCGCCGACGATGAGCTGGCGGCGCAGCGGAACCATGAGGAGCACGCCGAGCCATCCGCCGAGCAGCGCCAACGGAAAAATCCGCCAGAAGGTGAACTCCGAGCCGAAGCCGAGAAAAATCAGGGCGGGGATCGTGAACATGACGCCTGCGGCAAGCGACTCGCCTGCGGAGCCGGTGGTCTGGACGATGTTGTTTTCGAGAATCGTGGAGCGGCCAAACGCGCGCAGGATGCTGATGGAGAGCACGGCGATGGGAATGGATGCGGAGACAGTCAGCCCTGCGCGAAGGCCGACGTAGACGCTGACCGCACCAAAGAGCAATCCGAACAGCGAGCCAAGAATGACCGCGCGGATCGTAAATTCCTTGACGGTCTCCTCCGCGGAGATGTAGGTGCGAAATTCTCCTGGAGGAGCCGTGGAACTCCATGGACGATCAGTCACTGAATCCTCCCCGTGTGCGGATTGGGTTGAGCCCAGTCGTTAAGCTGGACCTTGATACGCCCCTGTGCGGCGGGATTATGCCGTAGTTTGGGGGTGGGAGGGTAGAAGTTCTGGGGGAAGTGGAAAGCTGGCAGTCGACAGTTGAAAGGTAAGGAACGGAAAAGGATAACGCAGAGGCGCAGAGTGCGCTGAGCCGCGCAGAGAAGGCGTGACAGGTGCTCCGTACCCCGCGACCTGTGAGGCGAAGATCGAGAAGCCTGGATGCGGACAGCCAGGATTGGCTATCCCACCCCACCCCGGGTGTGACGGGAAGTGTTGAGTAAACGCATGAAAAGAGTGGAGATGCCCCCCGCCCTTGCTCGGGGTAAACGGGCGTTGCTGTGTGTGGGATGTTTACTCGCTGTGGAAAAAAGAGGAAGGGGCTGGGTGGAGACGCTGGGTACCACCCCCTCCCCTGTTTTTTGCAAGAATATGATTCGATGGTGGTTAGATGGTGGGGGTGTGCAAAAGATGTGATTCTAAAGGGGATAGTGGCTTGCGGTGGGTGGCCTGCGGAGGCGAGAGGTGTTGTGCTGTTAAATGTGGATTTTAACGCAGAGGGCACAGAGTTCACGGAGGTAAGAGGGAGCGGCAGGAAAAGCCGGTAGCGATCGAGCGTAAGGACGGGCGACGCGTTGAACATGCGAAATGGTAGCAGAGATAGTTACCGATTGTCAATAGCTATGTTAGTTTACTGCATGGTTATTCGAACGGCGGGTGCGGATTCGGATCGGCGTGGCGGAAGTGGAGAGGATTGAGGGAGTTGAGCCCTTCGGGGCTCCCTTCGTCTCTCAGGGCAAGCAGGGTAAACGAGAGTAATGGGTTTGCTACGGCTGTGGAAATGTTTGGAAAAGTGGGGAGGGGAATCAGTAGTGAATAGTAGGTAGTGAGCAGAAGTGCCAAGACGACGCTTGGCTCTCAAGCGACTCACGGTTCCATTATGGGGAATGAGGAAGAAAGCCCCACCCTTGCAAAACCCGCAAGGATGGGCCACCCAAAAGCTGCTTTCGGATTAAATGGTCAGCGAAACATCTCAGAATACCTATATCCATCCATTTATATGATAAAATTATAATTTCATAGAACATACTTAAGGAGGGGGAATGCCAGACCTCGCGACCGCGATTCCGCTTGTCCGCAGATCAACCGTGGCGATACTTCGAATACAGTTGGAGCGGCCTCAGTCCGTAAAAAAGGGCAAAGTGCGACCGGCAAAATTCAGGGTAAGTTTCGGCAGCGCCTTCTGTATTGTTGAGAATCGTTACCTGCTAACGGCTTGCCACGTTCTTGGTGCTGGGGAGCAGCCCCGCAACCAGAGCGACAAGTTTTACGCATTCCTCGTGCCGCACAACGGCGACGCGGCCCATTATTTTCCAATTGTCTCATTCCCTATCGAAAGGCCCGAACTTGATCTGGCGGTAATAGAGATCGGGCCTTGCGCAACTGCAGGTATGCAAATGCCCGCGGTCCCCATAACGTTTAACCAGAAGCCAGATGGAGACCGTGTTGTCACCGTGGGGTTTCCCGCTCCAGAAATTGTAGCGATCTCAATCGATCCAGATTTGAATTACATGGGAGGCCAATTTTTCCTGAAGAGTCATGCTAACGAGGGAATCGTATCGGCGCAGTATCTAGTGAATGGGTTGCTGGGGTACGAACTCAATGTTGGTTGGCACAACGGTGAAAGCGGCGGTCCCATAGCCTCTCTCGGTGATCCGTTGGCGGTTTTCTCCTTAATGCAGCATTACCGCAACATCCAGTCACCGCATGGGATCGTGGCGGGGCCGCACCGTGGAATCGCGTTGCCTGCAATCCAGCAAGAATTGGGGAATCTCGGAGCTGTTGGCGTATGAGGGTTTGGCAACAAGGGCGAAAGCAAAGCGAATATCGTCTTTCTGAAGAAACAAAAGCCTTCATAAGCATACGGCCTGCTAACCTTTTACTAAGCAGACGAATCTATGTGGTAGAGTTACCCGCGAAATGACAGACAAATCCGATGCAATTCCTGAGACGATAAACTTCGATTTTGTGAAGAGCAGCCAATTTCGCGTGATTCATGCCGACGGAGCATTTATAGGCCTGACGCAAACTGGCCTCACTGTAAATTTTTTCACCGAACGGCAGCCTATCCCGAGGAGGGTCGTTCACAAAGTTGGCAAAGATGGTGCTATCGGAGAGGAAATAATGGAGCAACGTGTTGTTCGCGATGCGATCGTCCGAGACGCTGAGGTTTCTATCTTGATGAATATGGATGTTGCGAAGAGAGTGATCGAAGCCCTGCAAACAATCATTCAAAAGCGTGATGAAGCGACGGCGAAGCAAGGGAAAGGACAATAGCGTGCCCCTGTTGCTTGAACGCGAGCCGGTCTTTACTAAGGAGCCCGAACGTCTTCCTCAGGTTGATCCCATTTCCACTAAAACCTCGGGACGATGGCTCACGAATTATTTCAGGATTTGGTATCCGGTGAAAAGGGCGTCTTCTTGGAATTGGTTCATTCCGTGGATATTCGTATCTCCTAAGCCTCGATTTGTCTTGTTGGACGAGACATTGGGCTCTAATTCAGGAAGGGGTACTTGGCAGTTTATTCGTGAGATCGAGAGTCTGAGTGAACTTCACGACGATTTCAACGGATATGGGTCCGAGGCTCCCAATGATGAATCAATTAAGCTGGCGAGCCAAGTCGTCCTATCAGCGGTGACCATCAAACCAACCCGCGTTGTGGCGTCGGCACATGGAGGTGTGGTGATCTATTTTGTCCGCGCTGGCAAGCGCGCAGATATCGAATGCCTGAACACAGGCGAGATTGTCGCTACGATTTCTGAGAATCTTACGCTACCGCGTGTCTGGGAAATTCGCGCAGGCGAGATCAAGAAAACACTGGGAATTCTATCTGATTTCCTTGAACGGTAAGACTCCCCAAGACTTGTACTGGAGTGGCCGCGTACCGGATCAGGTCTTCCTGCCGGACGAGTTGTTGTACTTCCGCGTGCCCGGATTCAACGAGCACGGCAATGTGGATGCTGCGCACATACCTTTTCCCGATACATCAGTTAATCGCAGCAAATATAGTTCGCCCGAGCACCTTCTTTTAGTTCGCTATCCACAATTCATCGATCAAAAAGTTGCTCAGTTCTTCGTTCGGGACATACCGTCCAGTGCCGTATCGGGAGACAAAAAACGAACCTTTGATATAAAGATAGTTCACGATCCGGTGCGACCACCAGAGGAATTGGAGGAGAATTACGCGCACTCTGAAATTCAAAGCTTTGATGGCCCCGCGAGGTGCGCGAAGTTGTCGCGTGCTGCTGAGAAATATGTTCGTGAGATCTTGGGCAGGTCTATGAATCGAGCACTATAGGGTTCATCCAGCAAATTGCCTGCAGGCGTGATTTATTCTTGATTCGTTTGTTGGGATTAGGCGGGCGGTGGTCTTAAATCCGCTGGAAGCTTTTGGCGGCCCTAGAGAAGAACGAAGACCACGCAAGAAGACAAAGGCCAAATCATCTTATTGCATTAAGGCTGTGCGACGCGCCATTCGGCTAACTCAGCCCTGGGCGTGCTTTGCGACCTGATTCAAAAACTCCTGGAGATCAAACGGAAGATCATCGTAGACAATGCCTGGTTGCATTCTCGTCATGGGGAATGTGGCAGCAACCTTAAAGACGGCGTCGTCGAGTACCTCGCCGTGCGTCCACGGTGCGAGCATTCCCGGCATTTGCAACACGCGGAGCTGCGAGACGCGCGTGAAAAGGGAACGGACATCTGCTCCCGCGCTGCATGCGCGCCTGTACGATTCGGCGCCAATACTAATCTGTTTCCCGGGCATTCTTGCTTGCATACCATTTTGCATCGCCCAGACACTTTTAAGGTCCGCAACGTCAACGCTTGGGACTGGGCCGGTCTCCTCTTCTGCGCCGTCGCCGAACAGATCGAAATTCCCAAAATTCGTCGCCATGGGACCTCCTACAGTCCGACACGATAACATCGCCGAAGGGCTGAGCGTGAGATGTGTCTGGGTTTGTAGACGCGTGGTCATTGGTGGTGCGGAGTCCTCCGGATCGCTGTCATCGCTGGAGTCATGGTGGGAACTGGAACGTGTGACGTCACTCTTGAGATTCTCTTGCGCGTTCCTAAAATTGCTATACTGAAACTAGAGGAAGCGATGACGGTTACTCTGAAGCTGAAGCCGGAAGTCGAAGCGGGGCTCCTGGAGCAGGCGCGGGCCAGCGGAATGACGCTGGAGGAGTATTTGCTCTCCATGGTGGAAGGTGCTGTGCTTTTGAAGGCGCAGGAGAGCGCTTCCGCTGAAGAGCGCGCGGCAGCATTTGAGGCGTGGTCTGCGGGGCATCGTCCGACGCCGCTCCTTTCTGACTATGCGGTGAGCCGCGAAGCGATGTATGAAGGCCACGACGACTGATGCGTGTGCTTGTGGACATGAATATTCTGCTCCGCAGTGTCCAACCGAGTCACCCTCTTTGCTCCCAAGCTAGTCGAGCGGTTTCAAAATTAATCCGACAAAAAGATGCGGTATTTTTTTGCGCGCAAAACATTGCTGAATTCTGGAATGTCGCCACGCGTCCGGCCGATCGTAACGGCCTAGGATTGTCGCCACAAGCGGTGTTGCAAGAAGTCGGCAATATCGAAAAGTCCCTTACATTGCTGCCGGACATTCCCGCGATCTACGGCGCATGGAAGCAGATCGTGGCTGCTCACAAGGTGCAGGGAGTAAAGGTCTATGATGCACGCCTGGTCGCCATCATGAGTGTGTATGCTGTCCAGAGCCTGCTTACATTTAATTCGGATGATTTCGAACGCTTTAGCAACATCCGCGCGATTCACCCCTCGTCTTTACATCCATAAAAATCAGGGCCCGGTCGACAAGAATGCTGGCGCTATTTTTCCAGCAGGGTTACGGCTGGGTTGATGCTGGAATCCATCCACAGAAATTTGCTGGTGGAAATGACGATGAGTGCGGTGTTTGTGCCGACGTTGCCTGTGCCATCGGCATTGACGGAATAGACGGAGACTGGCAATGGCTGATTCGCTTGGAGGAGGCCGCCGAAGCGTCCTGAGTCTAGGGTGCCGGTTAATCCGCCGGAGCCGTTTGCCGTGGCGACGCCTGACTCTTCGGGGACACATTCGCAGCCCGGAGTTTCGGTGCCGAGGAAATAGGAGCCGGAAACCGAAGCGTTGGAAAATGGGCCGGCCGATTGCGGCTCAACGATACCGGAAGGTGCGGACACGCCGCCCCCTACGATGAAGCCCTGATTCGTTGCGTTGAGATAAATGACTGGCGCATTGGGGAAAATGCCGGTGACGGTGGCTCTGCCGTTGGCGGCCACGGAATAGGTGGCGGCGCCGCTCATGTTGTTGATGGGATTATCAGCCGATTTTTCAAAGAGATTCAATGTGGAGAAGTTACCGCCGCCGTCGCCAGTTCCTACACCAATCGTGACGTCGGCGCTGCCGCCCGCGGTTCTGCCAGTCATGTGAATGGCGAGCGTGCCGGTGAGTGAGCTATTTGAAAACGAGGCGCTGGCGCCGAGGGCTTCTCCTACAGTCATGGGATGGCCAGTGCTGTTCGCATCGACGGAGAAGAGCAGAGCATCGGAATTGCTGAGCATGTAGATCGCATAATTGTCGGTGACGCCGCCAGAGGTGAGGCTGAGGGTGCCGCGTCCATTAGAGGAAATTGCATAGGTGCCCGACGTGATCGCTGCGTTGGTGTTTAGAGTTCCACCGTCGTTGGAGTCAAAGTCGCCGGCGGTGATGACGCCCGCGCTGTTGGTTGAGAGCGTTCCCGCAAGGCCGAAGCGTTTGCCAGCGGTGTCAGTGCCGTCCAAACCCAAGGCATAATTTCCGGCGAAGGCAGAATTGGTGAAAGCTGCCGCGTTCTGGAGCCGCAGCTCGCCGGTTACAAGCGTGTCTGGCGTAGTGGTGCCAGCGAATCCAGAGATGCGGCCTTTGGAGGCGACCGCGTTATTCAAGGTGCCTAATGCGAAGCGGAATTGTGTGGTGGTGCCTAGGGAATTCACCAGGGTCAGGCAGCCACGATTGTCCGCGCCAACGGAATAGGAACTGCCGGTCGCGTTGATCGTGAGATTGGTCTGGGGACCGGCGGAGCTGTTGATGTCCTCGGCGCCGGCGAGAGTGGCGATGTGGCCGGCTCCGTCGGCGTTAAAGGTGCCTGCCAGCATGACTTGAGCGCCGGCGGTGTCGAAGCCCTGGAGCGCGAAGGCGTATTGACCGTTCAAGATGGATTCATGTCCGGCGCCGCAAGAGGTGCTGGCGCTGACGATAGTGAAGCTGTCGGTGTCCGATTTCGTGGGGTCTTTCACCGAGGTGGCGGTGATTGTGGGGGCGTTGTTAGGGCTTGCGGGAGCGGACGCGGGCGGGACGTAGGTCGCGCTGGAAGTGGTTACATTCGTCAGAGTGCCGCAGGTGGAAGCGGTGCACGCGGCGGAGTTGGCGGTGAGGGTCCAGGAGACGCCGCTGTTCGACGAATCATTATTGACGGTGGCGACCAGGACAGTGACGCTTCCGCCGGCGATCACGTTGCCGGTGATTTTGCTCTGGATGGTGACGACGATAGCTGCGGGTGCTGGAGGTGTCGGCGGCGTGGGTGGCGTCGACTGCGTGCTGCCTCCACCACATCCGGTCACAAATCCAGAAACAAGAATTGCACCTGCAAGAATTCTCCAACCCATCGCATCCTCTTTTTCTCCTGGCTGCGCTGGACGTGGCGCTGGGTGCCAATGGAGAGTTCAGGCATTTAAAGGCTTGCGCACAGTTTTCGGTATAGGGGATTACCCTTAGAGATTGACCCTAGACACTGTAGAGAAGTTGGGGGCGAGCGACGCGGCGAGAGTGTTCTCTGCGCAGACCGACCGCGCTGTAGGAGCGAAGCGGGAGGAAAGCGAGATGCGGAGCTGAAGCCCCGCGCTACGAAATCGTTGCAAAATTGCTGTAATGCCGGGAGATACACGGAGGGGCGGGGCATGGAACGACCTAGGTGCTATTGGCGCCGGGTGCCGAAAATGGGGTTAATATAGCGGCATGCAGAACTGGAGAGAGCGGATCAGCGTGAATCCGGCGGTTTGCCATGGCAGAGCTTGCGTTCGTGGAACGCGGGTGATGGTTTCCGCGGTGATTGATAACATCGCGGCGGGCGTGGCTCGCGATGAAATTTTGCGGAGTTACCCGGCGTTGACAGAGGCGGATATCGACGCGGCTCTGGCGTACGCCGCCGAGTTGGCGCGCGAGGGAACCGTGGACTTGCCGCTGGAAACAAGAGCTTGAAATTCAAGGTCGACGAAAATCTTCCCGCGGAACATGCTGCCTTGCTTCGGGAATCGGGCCATGAGGCGGATACTGTCGCGGATCAGAAATTGTCAGGGAGCGACGACTCGACGCTTGCGGAGCGCTGTCGAACCGTGGACCGCATCCTCCTGACGCTGGATCTGGATTTCGCCAATGTTCAGGCGCATCCTCCGAAGCCTCATTCGGGCATTGTAGTTTTTCGACCCAACTCCCAAGACAAATTGAAGCTCATCTCGCTCTTGAAGCGGATGCTGCCCGTGCTTTCCCGGCGATCGCCAAAACAGGAACTCTGGATTGTCGAGCAAGACCGCATCCGATACCGCGAAGATTGATACTCCGCTCTGGGAGTTGGTCAATGGGTAGACGCTTCTCAAGGCGGCGCAGACTGAAATTTGTGCTGCACGACGTGTGAATGATGTTAGTGGGTAGTTCGGGGGTGGTGTGGTTCAGGACGTTCGAGTGGAACAGTTTCGGGTGGAGAGGACGGAGGCGCTGCTGCGCTTTTTGGGTGTGGCGTATGCGGGAGAGGCGCGCAAGAGCGATCCTGCTTACTGGAAGTGGCACTATCTGGAAAACCCGAACACGAGGATGGACGAACTTCCTCTGTGGGTGGTGAGTTGCGGAGAGGAGATTGTTGGGCAGTTGGCGACGATTCCGGTGCAGGTGAAGGCCGGTGGAGAAACGCGGCCGGCGATCTGGATTTTGGATTTTATTGTGCGGGAAGATTTTCGCGGGAAAGGATTGGGGAAGCAGTTGGTGATGGCGGCGCGGGAGAAGTATCCGACGATGATTACGTTGGGAATTAATGAGCAGTCGGCGGGAGTGTTTCGGAGCATGGGTTGGGTGGAGATGGGGTGGATTCACCGGTACCAGAAATTGTTGTATGCGGGAAACGGTCTTGCGGGGGCGGCGGGGTCTGCGCCGGTACGAGGATTTTTGAATTTGCTGACTGCGCCGATGCGCATTGGGGTAGGAAAAGCTGAGGGCGCTGCGCGGTACACGACAAGAACCATCCGCGAACTTGGCACGGAGTTCGATGAGCTTTGGGAGCGCGCTTCGGGGCAATGGGGGTGTGCCGCGCGAAGAGATGCGCGGACGCTGGAATGGCAATTTGCAGAACAGCCGGGGAAACGATTTGAAATTGTCGGATGCTATGAGAAGGAACGATTGGCGGGGTATGTGGTTTTGTTTTTTCGGAAGCCGTTAGCCAATGCGGGATCGGCTGTCGGTCCTGCGAAGGCGGCGATCAGCGACATTCTGTATGAACGCGAGAATGGGGCAGAAATTGTGGACGCGCTGCTTGACGCCGCGCTGCGCAGAGCCATCGAGCTACGAGCGGGCAGCCTGGTGACAGACGTGTTGGATGGATTGATGGAAGAGAGATTGAAGAAGCGTGGGTTTTGGAGAATAAAGAGGTCGCCGCAATTCATGGCATGGGTCGCGACAAGCGACGTTGAAGCGAAGAATGTGATTTGCAATCCGCAGAACTGGTTTTTGACGCGCGGCGATTCGGATGTGAGCATCATCGAAGAACCCAACCTGGAATAAAGATGGAAACTCCTCACGCTGACATAGTGCCGGTGATTCAGTACCACATGATTGACAAGCCGAGCGCTAGCTCGCGCGTGCGGGGAGGGTTTACGCCGCCGGCTCGCTTTGCGCGGCAGATGAGGTATTTGAAGAGGCAAGGATTCGTGTTCTACACCGCCGCTGAGCTGATTGATTACTACCGGGCGCGCGACGAATTTCCGGCGAATGGCATTACGGTTACGTTTGACGACGGGTGCCAGGACAGCTATACGAATGCGTTTCCGGTTTTGCGGGAACTGGGGATCAAGGTCACGATTTTTTTGGTGCCGTCTGTGATCGGGAAGATATCAACGAAACCTCTGGCCAGGGGGGAGGAGGCGCGGCCGCACCTCTCGCGCGAAGAGATCCTGGAGATGGCAACGCACGGAATCGAGTTTGGGTCGCACACAACAAATCACAGACTGCTGCATGAGCTGACGCCGGAAGAAGTGCAATACGAAGTCAGCGACGCAAAAAAGCAGATCGAAGAGCTTTTGCAGAAGCCGTGCAAAACACTAGCGTATCCAGCGGGATTTTTTAACGCCACGGTGGAAAAGATCGTGGCTAAGGAAGGATACACGTGCGCGTTCAGCACAGTGTATGGACCCAAAGAACCGATCGATTTATACGCCTTGAACCGGATCGAGATTCTGCGACGAGACAGATTTTTATGGCAGTTTTCCCGCAAGGTCAGGCCGCTCAAAAGATCTCTTGCACGAGCCTGAGCGTCCGCGAGCTCAGAAGGAACGACATAGTACGTTGTTGTCCGTCATGGCCCTTAGCACTATTGACAAGGAAGTAGCAGGCCTGTATTGTCCGCCGCAGCAAGTAGCACAGGTCAACAACACAACTTATGCGCCCAGACCCTTCCCAGCGTGGCGGTGCAGGTTCCAGGTCTATCCCTGCGCGCTTCGATTTGTGTGTCTGCCTGAAATTCAACTCCGGAGGTGCGTTGTGAATCTGCGCCGGCTATCCCTGATTACGGCGGTCATTTTGCTTGGAGCTGTGATGTATCGCGTGGGGCCGAGCTGGGCAGCCGATGAATGGCTGCCGATCACACAGGAAGAGCTGAAGATGACGAGCGTGCCGGAAGCTCCGGGAGCGCCAGCGATTATTCTTTACAGGCAAGTGGACCGGGACGACAGCAATTTCCACACACCGCATGAATATAACTATGTGCGAGAAAAGATTTTCACAGAGGAAGGAAGAAAATATGCGGATGCGGAAATTACGTTCGTACGAGATCAGGCCTCTGTCGTAAATATCAGGGCGCGGACAATACATCCCGACGGGTCCATCGTGAATTTTGACGGCAAGGTATATGAGAAGGAGATTGTCAAAGGGCGGAATATCAAGGTCCTGGCGAAGGCATTCACGTTTTCGGATGTGCAGCCAGGGAGCATTCTCGAGTACCACTACATGATTGATTTCGTGGAGGGGTACGTTTACGACTCGCACTGGCTTTTGAGCGATGAACTGTTTACGAAATCGGCGAAGTTCACGCTGAAACCCTCCCGCGACTTTTCATTGGGCTGGAGCTGGCCGAATGGATTGCCGGCTGGCGTCGAACCGCCGGTGCAACCTAAGAGCGTGGTCCCGCTGGTCTCCATGGAGGCGAAAAACATCCCGGCATTTCAGATTGAAGACGACATGCCACCGGAAGAAGGCATGAAATTCCGGGTGGACTTTAACTACACCGAAGGGCTGCTTGAAAGAGATGCGGACAGATTCTGGAAAAAGGAAGGGAAGAAACAGAACGACCGCGCGGAAAGTTTTGTCGGCAAGAAGAAGGCGATGGAAGACGCAGTGGGAACAATCGTGGCGGCGAGCGATACACCTGAAGTGAAATTGCAGAAGATCTATGCGCGAGTGCAGCAAATACGAAACACAACTTTTGAGGTGGAAAAAACGGACCAGGAGCAAAAGAGGGCGCAGCAGAAGGGAGCTAGCAACGCGGAGGACGTGTGGAAACGCGGCTACGGCGACGGGGATCAAATCACGCTGCTTTTTTTGGGATTAACGCGCGCGGCGGGGTTGGATGCTTCGGCGGCGAGGATCTCGACTAGGGAAGACCACTTCTTTGTGAAGGCCGTTATGAAGGCACAAGACTTGCGCACGTTCGTTGTGGTTGTGAAGGCGAATGGGAAGGACATGTACTTCGATCCGGGATCCGCTTTTACACCATACGGCATGCTGCCGTGGGCGGAAACGAATACGCCGGGCCTGAAGCTGGACAAAGACGGCGGTACGTGGATTGTGACGAGCATGCCGGAAAGCGGCGAGTCACGGATTGAACGTAAGGCGGCCTTGAAATTGACGCAAGAAGGAAGTCTGGAAGGAAAGTTAACGGTAACCTATTCCGGTCTGGAAGCGGCAACGCTGCGCGTGGCGGAGCGAAACCAGGACGAGACGACTCGAAAGAAGCTGCTGGAAGATCAGGTGCGGTACGCGGTTCCGGCGGCCATCGATGTGGACTTAACGAACAAGCCGGATTGGTCCAGTGCGGATCCGAAACTTGTGGCGGAATTTGATCTGAAAGTGCCTGGATGGTTGTCGGGGGCCGGGAGCCATGCGTTGCTACCTGTCGGAATTTTCGGCGCTCCGGAAAAGCACATTTACGAGCACACGAATCGCGTGCATCCACTCTATTATCACTACATGTCGCAAAAAGTGGATGACGTGACGATCGAACTGCCGTTGGGCTGGAAAGTAACCAATCTGCCAAAGCCGGGAGACAAGGACGCAAAGTTGCTGGTGTACACAATGAAAGTGGATGAGAAGAACGGAACCCTGCACATTGAGCGGCGCCTGAAGAGCGAGTTGACGATGCTGGATCCAAAGTACTACCCGGCGGTGCGCAGTTTCTATGAGTCTGTGAGGACGGGCGATGAAGAGCAAATTGTGTTGCAGCCTATGGCCGGCGGAGGGGGTAATTAAAGTGATTCGCAGAGCCGCTTTTTTGCCCGCAGTGCTCTTCTTGTGTTGGGCTTTCATCCCGGTGCCTGCGCGCGCCGCGGATGCTCCGCAATGGATGCACGCGCTGGTGAATGCGCCTTTGCCGCCGCACGACGAGAAGACGGATGCGGTGCTCTTGTACTACGAAGAGATTTTGAATGTGCAGAGCAACGGGAAGATCAAGACGATTGAAAGGCGGGCGTACAAGATATTGCGGCCCGGCGGACGCGAGCACGGAACGGTGTATGCCTCGTACGACGCGGAGACGAAGATCACCGGAATCCGCGGCTGGTGCATTCCGGCGCAGGGAAAAGATTACGAAGTGAAAGATAAGGAGGTGTTGGAGACGGCACTTTTTGGCGTTTCCAATGGAGAGCTGGCGACGGATCTCCGAACAAAAATACTCAAGATTCCGGCCGCCGATCCAGGAAACATTGTTGGCTATGAAGTCGAGCACGAAGACCGCCCTTACATCCTGCAAGGTGAATGGAGTTTTCAGCACGAGGATCCGGTCCGAGAAGCGCGATACACCCTGCAGCTGCCGGCGGGATGGGAATACAAAGCATCGTTCTTGAACTATCCGGAAGTAAAAGCGACTTCCACGGGAAGCAACCAGTGGCAGTGGGTGGTAAACAATGTGGAAGGTATTCGACCGGAAGCGGACATGCCGCCGTGGGGTGCGGTCGCAGGTCACATGATCGTTTCGTTTTTTCCGCCTGGCGGCGGACAGTCGAGGGGTTTTGCAAACTGGAACGACATGGCGCTTTGGGAGGTGGGGCTAGTTCGCGGGCGGCGGGATAGTTCGCCCGAAATCAAACAAAAGGTGGCCGCGCTCACGGCTTCACAAACAACCGCTGTTGGTAAGATGACCGCGCTCGCGAAGTTCGCGCAAGACGACATCCGCTACGTGGCGATCGAGCTGGGAATCGGCGGATGGCAGCCGCATGCGGCGAATGACATTTTTTCGCACCACTACGGAGACTGCAAAGACAAAGCAACGCTGATGAGCACGATGCTGCAGGAGATCGGCGTCGATTCGTACTACATAGTGGTCAATACCCGGCGGGGAGCGGTTAACGCAAACACACCCGCAGTCAACTGGTTCAATCACGTGATTCTCGCGATCAAGCTGCCTGATGGAGTGGACGATCCTCGCCTAACGGCTGTCTTGCAGAACAAGGCGCTGGGGCGGCTTCTGATTTTCGATCCGACAGATGAAATGACATCGTTTGGCTATTTACGCGGAGAGCTGCAAGCAAATTTCGGGCTGCTGGTGGGAAACGCGGGGGGCGAACTTATCGAACTACCGAAGCTGCCCGCATCGATGAACGGGACGCGCCGGACGGCTAAGCTGACTCTCAGCTCCACAGGCACGCTAACCGGTGATGTGACTGAGACTCGCCTTGGAGATCCAGCCGCGTACGAAAGGTACGCGCAGCGCTCCGCGGCAACAGACAAAGACAAAGTCAAGCCGATCGAGAAGGAGCTTGCCCAGTCGCTGCCGAATTACCGGCTCACCCATGCTTCGGTCACGAATTTGCAGCACAACGATCAGCCGTTTGGATGGAACTATTCGCTGATTGTCGACAACTATGCAAAGACAGCTGGGAACTTGCTATTGGTGCGCCCCCGCGTGCTGGGAAGCGGATCGAGCGCGCTTTTGGAGACGAAGGATCCTCGAAAGTTTCCGGTGGAGTTTGAAGGCCCTTCGCTCGATTCGGATGCGTTTGAGATTACTTTGCCGGCCGGATATGAGGTGAGCGACTTGCCTCCGCCGGTTGATGTGGATTATGACTTTGCGAGCTATCACAGCAAGACGGAAGCCAGCGGAAATACGCTGAAATACACGCGCAGGATCGAAGTGAAAGAACTAACCGTCTCGCTGGCGCAGATGGAGAGTTTAAAGAAGTTTTACCGCACTATCGCGAGCGACGAGCGAAACACGGCGGTTCTGCAGCCCGCAGGAAGCAAGTAAAGGGAAGAATGGGCTTGAAGACCCGCTGAATCGAGCCTCGCTTTTACAGCGTAAACAAGCCCGGCCGCTACAAGTACTTATACTTATGGCTTTGCGGGCGCAGGGCGGGGACTGACCAAACTTGCGCGCTGCGTCCCACTAGAAAAACCACAAAGCAGAGAGCGAAGACAGAGTGGCTGAGGCTTGCGCCGAAATATTGCCAGGCGGGAGCTTTTGCGCCGGGATAGTCCGAAGAGAAAAGCAGCGTTAGCATAAAGATGAGCCCACAGGCGCTCGCCGAACGAACCAAGATTCCGAGGGTGAGCGAAAGGCCGATCGCGAATTCCCCATAGGCGACCAGGAAGGCGATAGGCGTGGCGTGCGGAAGGGCGAAGCCTCGGAGGATGGGGGCCATGAAGGGATAGGCGCCACCTTGTTCGAGGAAGCGGTTGATCCAGAACTGAAAACCGCCGTGAAGTGTGAATTGTGTGCCAAAGACTTTGTACTGGCCGAAGATGAGGAAGAAGATGCCGACGCCGATGCGCAGAACGGCCAGCGCACGTGTATTGACGTCATTGTTGGAGCGTTCGGGGGCGATGGCTTGGGGCATTGGCGTAGGACTTCAGGAGATTTGTGATCAAGAAAGCTTGGCGCGGACTCGGTCGCTCAGCGCTTTGCCGTCAACGACCTTGCCTTCGAGGTGAGCTTTGGCGGCTTTGACCACGGCGCCCATTTGTTTCATGGAATTGGCGCCGGTTTCGGCTAGGGCCTTCGCAATGGCGGCGTCCATCTCGGCGTCGCTGGCGCTGGCCGGGAGATAAGATTCGAGGATCGCGAGTTCCTTGGTTTCCTTGTCGACGAGATCTTGCCGGTTGCCTTTTCCGAATTGGTCGATGGATTCTTTGCGCTGCTTGACGAGCGTTTGCAGGATTTGAATGGTTTCGGCTTCGTCGAGTGTGTGGATTTTTTCGGTTTCTTTGTACTTGATGGCGGACTTGACGCCGCGCAGGACGCTGAGGCGCAACTCGTCCTTGGCGCGCATGGCGTCGACCAGGTCTTTTTGGATTTTTTCAGCGATTGTCATTGATTCAATATAGCAGAAGAAAAAGAAAGATAAGGAATTTACACAGAGGGCGCAGAGGACACAGAGTTCGCAGAGAAGAGCGGAAATAGAAGATTTGACAGCGTGAGAATGGCTCGCTACCGTTAATGTTTTAGTTTTGGCGGGTTTCGCCCGCCTATATGCAGAGCAAATCAAACCAACCTGGATGAGGCCCGATGAAAGTCATTGTTGCGGACAAGATTAGCGAACGCGGTGTCGAGCTATTGCGGAAGGCGGGATGGAACATCGTTCTGACCACCAAGGACAACTTGAACGCGGAGATAGCGGATGCGGACGCCTTGATTGTGAGGAGCGCGACAAAAGTTACTGCGGAATTGCTGGATAAAGCGCCGCGATTGCGGGCAGTAGGCCGCGCGGGCGTCGGCGTGGACAATATCGACCTGGATGCGGCCACCACGCGCGGAGTGCTGGTGATGAGCACGCCGGGCGGAAATGCCATCAGCGTGGCTGAGCATACGTTTGCGCTGCTACTGGCGCTGGCACGTCAGGTACCCAGGCTGGACAAGGCCATGCACGAAGGGAAGTGGGAAAAATCGTCCGCGGCGGGAACGGAAGTGCGTGGGAAAACGCTTGGATTGATTGGACTTGGGCGCATCGGGAGCGAAGTGGCGATCCGTGCGGATGCTTTCGACATGCGCGTGCTTGGTTACGACCCCTACATCAGCGAAGCGGCGGCGCGGGAGGTGCAAGTCGAGCTGGTGCCGCTGGATAAGCTGCTCGCGGAGAGCGATTTCATCTCGCTGCACACGGCGCTCAGCCCGGCGACCCAGAACCTGATCAATGCGGAGACGCTCGCGAAGATGAAAAAAGGCGCGCGCATCATCAACGCTGCGCGAGGCGAACTAATTGATGAGGCAGCACTTGCGGATGCGCTCAAGAGCGGGCAGTTGGCCGGAGCAGCGCTGGACGTATTTGTACAGGAGCCGCCGAAGGATTCGCCTCTGCTTGGCATGGTAAACGTCATAGGGACCCCGCACGTGGCTGGTTCTACGACCGAAGCGCAGGAGGAAGTGGGCACACAAGTCGCCGTGCAGGTGAAGGACTACCTGGCGGAGGGGCTGATTCGTAACGCCGTGAACTTGCCGGCGCTATCGGCAGACCAGTACCGGCGCGTACGGCCGTATCTGGCGCTGGCGGAGCGGCTGGGGTCGCTTGTGTCGCAAGCCGTGGCTGTCAGGCCGGCCCGGATACGGATTCGCTACGCTGGCGAGGTCGCAGAAGTGGGGACGCACCTGTTGCGCAGCGCCGTGCTGGCGGGAATGCTGAATGCGGTGCTCGACG
>Ga0265354_1000017_pt1 | contig 25807 bp, 21 predicted proteins | sample NZE1metagenome_FD_189074 | JGI IMG/M metagenome (GOLD analysis project Ga0265354, IMG submission 189074) | Rhizosphere microbial communities from Maridalen valley, Oslo, Norway - NZE1 | ecosystem: Host-associated > Plants > Roots > Rhizosphere > Soil | place: Norway: Oslo | collected 2017-09-14 | reverse complement strand
GCAGGCGATCTAGTTCCTCACTGACATCGCCGCGTTCGGCAAGCAGGGCGGCTTCTTGCGCGAGCCGCGCGGGATCAATCCCCGCGCCGCCGAGCAATTCTTTCAGGCGCGTTTCCAAGCGCCGCGCAAAAACGGGACGAAGCGTGGCAGCAAGTTCGCGGACTTTTTCCGCTTCCTGGCCGATGCGCGCTAGACGTGCGCGCAAATCTTCGATCAGGTGGCGGCCTTCGGCACGGCGCATATCATCCAATTTGTGGAGGGCTTCGAGTAGGCAGGTGTCCAGCGTCTGGCCGAGGCGTTCCTGATCATCTTCGGCTTCCGGCACCGCAGCAGAAAGACCGGCGATGACTCCGGGCAGTCGCAGGATCGCGACGACATCCACATCCGCCGCGGCTCTGGACAATTGGCGGAATTCTTCGGCGACGCGCATATAGGTTTGCGCAAGTTCGCGATTCACTTGTACGGGAGCAGCGGCGGCGGGATCGACGTTGACGTGCACCTCAACGTGGCCGCGATGAATGCGCTCTCGCAGGACCTGCCGCAAGCGCAGTTCGTAAAGATCGAAACCTTCCGGAAGACGCAGCTTGAGATCGAGGAAGCGGTGGTTGACGCTTTTCACGCTGACGCGAACGGCCCAGCCATTCTGTTCGGTGCGGGCCTGGGCGTAGCCAGTCATAGAGAAACACTCGCCGACTTTTTTTGCCAACACTTCTTTTGGTAGTACAGAGGATTGGGTCATAAGGTTTCCGCTGGTGCCGTTACGCTAGCCGGCGCTGCCTGTGCCGGCGCGAGAATGTCGTCGTCCGCAAATTGCAAATCGTGGAGGCGGGCATAGGTCCCACCGCGCGCCATGAGTTCCGTGTGCGTGCCGCTCTCGCGGATCTGGCCGTCCTCGAGAACGAGAATTTTATCCGCGCGGCGAATGGTGGCCAGGCGGTGCGCGATAACGAAGGTGGTGCGTCCGACCATTAGATTGGCGAGGGCTTTCTGCACATACATTTCGGACTCCGCATCCAACTCCGACGTCGCTTCGTCGAGAATGAGGATGGGAGAGTCTTTAAGTATGGCACGCGCGATGGCAATTCGCTGCCTCTGGCCGCCGCTGAGACGGGTGCCGCGCTCGCCGATGACGGTGTCGTACTGCAGCGGCAGTTCGCTAATGAAATCGTGAGCGAGGGCGGCTTGCGCTGCGGCGACGACACGCTCCCTGGGAACATCAGTCAAGCCGTAGCAGATGTTGTTCCAGACTGTGTCGTGAAAGAGAATATTTTCCTGAGAGACGATCGCGATTTGGGCTCGCAAAGAGCGGAGCGACACTCTGCGAATATCCACACCGTCAATGCGAATCACACCCGACGAGTTCTCATAAAATCTTGGAAGCAGATTCACAAGAGTAGTCTTGCCTGCGCCGCTCGAGCCGACGATAGCAATGATTTCTCCGCGGTGCGCTGAAAGTGAGACACCACGCAGGATCGGAACGGAATCGTAGGCGAAGCCGACATCCTCAAACGCGATTTCCTCTTGAAGAGCCGGAAGGACGCCGGCCCCAGGCGCATCGGCGGCTTCCTCAGACAAATCCAAATAAGCCAAGACCTGAGTGCCGGCGCCCTGCGCGGTTTGGAACTGCTGATAAACCGAACCCAAACGGCGAAGCGGCATGTAGGCATTTAACAGAGCATAAAGAAAAGTAAAAAACTGGCCGGTGGTCATGACATGCAGGCGAATCTGGTCGCGTGCGTAGAGCAAGAGGAGAGGAATGACAACGGCTCCCAACATATCCATGAGAGGAGGTGTAATGACTCCCGCGCGAATCCAGCGCATATTCTCGCGCAGCAATCGGCGCGCGGATTCCTGGAATTTGCGGATCTCGAAGTCCTCCATGCCGAAGGCTTTGACGACACGGTTACCAGTGGTTGTTTCCTGCAGGATTTGGCTGAGATCGCCAAGCCGCAACTGGCTGTTTTCTGCCGACCGCCGAATCCTTCGCGCAAATTTGCTGATGGGGAGAACAACCAACGGCAGCAGGATCCCCGTTGCCAGTGCCATTTTCCAGTTGACGATGAGAAGGACGGAGACAAAAACGAGGAATGTGAGGCCTTTCTGGAAGAGATCGACTAGGAATTCGCCGAGGGCGGGCCTGAGGCGATCTACGTCGTTGATCGCAACGGACATGATGCGCCCGGTGGGGTGATCGCGAAAGAAGCCGATGGGCTGCCTGAGAATTTTAGCGAAGATGGCGTTGCGGAGGTCCGTGATGGCTCCGTAGCCCACGCGGTAGACTTCGGTGGTTCCCAAATATTCAGCGACGGCCTTTGCAAAAAAGACCGCCAAGAGAGTAAAAGCGAAAATCGTCCAGACGTAGTGGATGCTCGGAGGAAAGAAATCGTTCAGATAGATGGTGTGGCCGCTCCAGGGAAGTGTCACGAGTTTGACGGAGCGAACGGCCACGGAGGGGTTAAGAACCTGGTCGACGGCAGGAGTTACGAGGAGGGCAATCACGCCTTCCGAAAGCGCTACGAAGGCCAGCAGAAGCACACCCGCAACAAGCCTAAAGGTGTAGGGCCGAACGTAACTCAGCAAACGTCGAAGTTGCGGTGAAACGATAGATGCCACGCTTCTGAATACCCCTGCGTTTCGTACTTGGTACGCTAGTGCGCCAGCTTGGGTGTGTCAAGTTTTCGCGAGCGCATTGGCGAGAGAGAAAATGGAGATCGGGTCAAGATGCTAACCTGTAGCAATGTCCCTGAAGGTCTTTCATCTGATTCGGCAGAAAACGTGACCGCGTGTCGAACAGTCTGTAAGGGCTGGCATTACAGCGCCGGTGAATTCCGGATGGTATTCTAGCCTCGTGCGGGCAGACTACTACCCGGATACTTCGTTTGCCCGCACGAGCCTTAAATGGCTTGCGATACTCAAGCGCACGGAGACAACTTTTGGCTACTGTCAAGATTCCTGCTGACCTGGAAACTGTTCTTAACGATGCATGGGAAGCAACCCGAAAGGTTCCTGGCCATCTTACGGAGAAGGAAGGTCGTTTTCTGGGGCTGCTCGCCGCATGCGTGCCGGCTAAAGGCATGATCGTGGAGATTGGGAGCTTCAAGGGACGCTCCACCGTCATGCTTGCTAAGGTTGCCTCCCATTACGGTTGTGGCCCCGTTGTCGCGATTGATCCACATAATTCGCCCATACTTTTGGACCACCAAACCGACCAGGAAGCATCCTCCTATCGGGATTTTCTCGAATCCATCCATGCCGCTGGAGTATCAGCTCACGTAGAATCGCAGGCTGCGTATTCAAAGGAGGTGGCGAACTCTTGGAATAGGCCTATCCGTGTTCTATGGATTGACGGTGATCACAGCTATGAAGGTGCCAAGAGCGATCTGGATGGATTCCTTCCGCACTTGGTCCCCCGCGGCGTTGTGGCGTACCACGATGCCCTGAATAACTTTCCCGGGCCAATCCGCGTATTTGTGGAAGACATTCTCCGCTCGGATCGATTTGGGCCTGCGGGATTCGTTCCATCGATTGCTTGGGCTCAATTTCGACCAGAGGACGGGGCCTCGTTTCGAAAATCGCGGTCGTCGCTGGCACGCCGAGCCGCGCGGCTTATCCCATTTGTAGAAGGTGGCAATGAGTTGTATGGAATGGCAAAGAGACGGTACAAATTCAACCGCTTTCTGGTTCCGCACTCCCTGATTGACGCCTGGAAATGGGCGTCCATTGTGGACTCGGAGTGAGACCGCGTTTCAAGTTTCCGGGGCGCGCTACGTTACATTACAGCGGTGGCGAATCGTCTTTGAGCAGGGCCTTTCGCACTATCTTGATGGGCGGAAATCCTTGCTTGAGGAAATCGTTGTGAAACGATTCGAGTGAAAAAGCGGCTCCCTGTTTCTTGCGCAAATCTTCGCGGAGCTTGAGAATTTCCAGCTTGCCCAAAGTGTAATAAAGATAAGTCGCGTCGGACGTGCCGCGCTTCGTTTCGATCAATCCGTTCTGGTGCGACTGATAACCTTCCTTCATGAAGAAATCCACGCCTTCGTCAAAGGTCATTTTTCCCCGGTGCATCTGAATGCCAACGACGAAGCGCGCGTCGCGCAGCAAGGCATCCTGCAATTGGCCGAGACGGATGAGCCGCGATTCGTTGAGATCTTTCGCGCCAGTGCCGGGCTGAGCGTAGCCTTGGTCGAGCATCATCTGTTCGCAATAGTGTGCCCAACCTTCGTCGTTGGTGTTTGCACCCATCATCTTGCGTAATTTCGTGGGCGCCATCGGAGCCCATAAAAACTGGACGTAGTGGCCTGGATACGTTTCGTGAACGGCGGTGCTGATGATGGTTCCGACGTTGAAACCCGCCATGCGACCAGCGATTTGCTCGGGTGTATCGCCGGGAGCGGGAAGAGTTACGTTGAAATAGGCTTCGGTGGCGACTTTTTCGAAGGGGCCGGGCGTGTCCATGGACGCAGTGGTTATGGCGCGTTCGAAAGGCGGCGTCTCCTGGACGATGGGCTTGATATCCGAGGGAATCGTCAGAATATGTTTGCTGTGAATGAAAGCGATAAGGCCATCGAAGGTCTCGCGGAAAGTCTGGAGAAGATGATAGGGAGCGGGATGCATGGCGCCGAGTTCTTCCAGAACCTCGTGAGGAGTCTTTGCGGGATTGACTTCCCTGGCGATGCGATTGAATTCGGCTTGATTCTTGTGGAGGTCCGCGGTGCCGATTTCGAGAAGGCGGTCGAGCGGCGTGTCCACAAGTTCATCGTAGCGAAGCTTTTTTGAGAATGTTTCCGCGCCGAAACGAAAGTCGCCGTTCGAGCGCGGAAGCAAATCGGACTTGAGCCACTTTTCGTAACTCTGCAGAGCGGCAATGACGGCGGCGTTGGATGTGGCGAAATCGGCTTTCACAGCCGGGTCTTTGGCTTCGGTGAATGCGGCCGGAACATCGTTTTGAAAGAAGCCGACGATGCCGGGCAACTGTTCGAGAGCGATTTCGGTGTAAACGCGCGGAGGGTTCTTGAGGTTTTGGCGAGCAGCGTCAAAGACGGCTGGCATGAGCTTTTCGCGCGCTATGACGGAACGCAGGCGGTCATCCGCAGGCGCAAATTTGCGGCTCATGATGACGTAAACACCATTGGCTATGCCGCTGGAATAGCCGTCGGGATTCTTTTCCCAAGGACGAATTGTTTCGAGGGTCAGTAACGAGCTTCGGATGTTACCGAGCAGCATTTCACGATCACCAGCTTCGGTTTCCGAAAGCTGGTTGGCGTCGAAAGAGGCGACACGCTTCTCGTATTGACGGAGAGCGGCGATTTGCAGGTCGACGCCGGCGCGCGAATAGTCTTCGAGAAGATTGTCATACTGGTGCAGGCCGAGCGCCGTCGCGCCGGTTGGGCTGAACTTCAGGTAGACGTTGTCTACAAAATCGTCGACGAGAGCGTTCCACGGTGCAGCGGGAGCTTGTCGCGCGGTATTTGTGTCGCGCAGGGGATTTGCGGCATTGGCGCTGGTTTTGGAGATTTGTGCGCCGACCAAAGCCACTGCCGAGGCTATGCAAAAGAACTTCAAGAAATTGCGCATGTGTGCTCCTGATGCAGCGATTCTTTTCGTTATTCGAAAAGTCGCGGCAGCTTACTTCTCGATGTCGCGATGCATGACCTTGGAAGAAAAACCGTGTTTCGCCAGAGATTTTTTAATTTGTTCGCCGAGCATGACGGAGCGATGCTTTCCGCCGGTGCAGCCGATGGCGATCGTCAGATAACTTTTTCCTTCGGTGATGTAATGAGGAATCAAATAGGTGAGCAAGCCTTCGATGCGGCGGAGAAATTCGCCAGTCTGAGGAAACGAGCGGATGTACTTTTGGACTTTGGGATCTTTGCCAGTGTAGCGGCGCAGGCTGGGAACAAAGTGAGGGTTGGGAAGAAAGCGCACATCGAACACCAGGTCGGAGTCGGTCGGCACACCATATTTGTAGCCGAAGCTAACGACGGAAACGAGCATCGGACGCTTATCAGGATTCTTAAACCGCTCGGTGACGAAGTGACGGAGTTCGTGGACGTTGAACTGCGTGGAGTCGATAACCACATCCGCAAGCTTGCGTATGGGCTCCATGAGCGTGCGTTCGTGGCGCAGGCTTTCGCGAACGGATAGAGCTTTGCCAAGAGGATGAGGGCGGCGCGTCTCGCTGTAGCGACGGAGTAAAGCGTCGTCGGTGGCATCGATGAAGACCAGCGTGATCGGATGATCCTTGCGAAGATGCTTCAAAAGAGCTGGAAGCTTTTCGAGTTGCACGCCTTCGCGCGCATCGACGAGCAAAGCCGCGCGGCCAAAATCACCCTCCCCGGCAGCGTGCAGCTCAGCAAAAATAGGAATCAATTCGACCGGAAGATTATCGACGCAGTAGAAGCCCATGTCCTCAAAAGCGCGGAGGACGGTGCTCTTCCCCGAGCCAGAAACGCCGGTGAGAATTACAAGATGGCGGGCGTCGTGTCTGGTGGACGGCTTCACGTGAGGCGGCGGCTCAGCTTTTCACCCGGCGCTGGTGAGTGCTGGGAATGCGCATGTCTTCGCGGTATTTGGCTACGGTGCGGCGCGTGACGTGAATGCCGTTGTCGTCGAGTTTCTTGGCGATTTGCTCGTCAGTGAGCGGCTTGGTGGTGTCTTCTTCTTCAATCATTTTCTTGACGAGACGCTTGAGGGTGAGCAGCGACATTCCGCTGCCTTCGGGACCATTCACCGATTCGCTGAAGAAGGAGCGCAGCTCGAGCACACCTTGCGAGGTGTGCGCGTACTTACTGGCTACGGCACGGCTGACCGTAGAAGGATGCACGCCCACTTCTTCGGCGACTTCTTTAATCATCATGGGCTTGAGCGCGTCGGGGCCGTGAGTGAGATAGTCCCCCTGGCGCGCGATGATGGATTGGCAGACGCGCAGGATAGTGTGCTTGCGCTGCTCGATATTTTTCATCAGCTGAATCGCCGCGGTGAAGCGTTCCTTGACGTAGTTGCGAACGTCGCGATCCGCGGCGTCGCGGGCGAGGAGCCGGCGGTACGTGGGGCTCAGGCGCAGCTGCGGCATGTCGTCTTCGTTCAAGAAGACTTGCCACGTGTCATCGACTTTTCGGAAATAAACGTCGGGCTCGACGAGACGGGGTTCGGTTTTGTTGTAGCGCAGGCCGGGCCGGGGATCGAGCTTCTTGATTACTTCGAGCGAGCGCTTGATGACTTCCAGAGGGCGGTTCAGCGCGCGAGCAATTTCCTTCAATTGGTTAGACTGCACTTGCTTCAAATGTTCGGAAACGATTTGCTGGGCAAGCGTATTCGTCGGATCAAAGGCTTTCAGTTGCAGCAGCAAGCATTCGCGCAAATCGCGCGCGCCGACGCCGATGGGGTCGAAATCTTGGACGACTGCGAGGGCGTCATCGAGATCGTCCTGAGTAAATTTGCCACTCTGAACGAGCTCTTCCGTCGAAGCGGTTAGATATCCGTTTTCATCGAGGTTGCCGATGATGCTTTCGGCGAGTTCTGTCACAGCTTCGGAGCAGATGGTCATGCTCAATTGCCAGGCGAGATGGTCGGTGAGACCGCTGGGAGAGGATAGAAACTTTTCAAAGGAGGGGCGCTCGGAGACTTCTCTTTCCTGAGATTGGCCGCCGTCGCCGCCGGTATCGAGATATTGGTTGAAGAAGCTACCGACGTCGAATTCGTCGAAGGGATTGGCTTCCGGTTTTTCTGGCAGCTTCTCGGTTTCGGCTTTGAGGAAGGTTTCGTCGCTGTAGTTGTCGCTTTGGGTGGCTTCTTCGCTGAGTTCTTCGAGAACGGGATTGGCGATCATCTCCTGGTTGATCATCTCGCGCAATTCGAGACGATTCAGGGCGAGGACGCTCACCATTTGGACGAGACCCGGCGTCAGAATTTGCTTCTGCGCCACTCGTAGGTTAAGCTTGAGTCCCTGCCAAGCCATGATCGGTTCCGATTATCCCTTCAAAGTCCCCAATTCAGGGTTTTAGTTCAGGCGGAAATGATCGCCCAAGTAAACGCGGCGCACTTCCGCATCATTGCTCAGGTCCAGCGGAGTGCCCTTAGCCATTATTTTGCCATGATTCACGATGTACGCGCGGTCCGTCACGTTGAGTGTTTCCCTCACGTTATGGTCGGTGATCAGGATGCCGATGCCGGAGCGGGCAAGGCCCCGGATGATCTCCTGAAGATCCTTCACGGTTAGAGGGTCAATGCCGGAAAAAGGTTCGTCGAGAAGGATAAAAGAGGGTTGCAATGTGAGCGAGCGGGCAATCTCCAGACGGCGACGTTCTCCGCCGGAGAGCGTGTAGGCCTTGCTGGTGCGAACGGTTTCGAGTCCCATTTGAGCCAAAAGCTGTTCGAGACGATCTCTTTGCTGCTCGGGTGTGAGAGGGAGGGTCTCGAGCACGGCGAGCAGATTTTCTTCGCTGGTTAGCTGGCGAAAAACCGAGGGTTCCTGTGGAAGATAGCTGATGCCACTGCGGGCCCGGAGGTACATGGGTAGGTCGGTGATTTCGCCGCCGTTCAGGAGAACATGGCCGGAGTCAGGCCGGGCAAGACCAACTAAAATATAAAAGGTAGTGGTCTTACCGGCGCCGTTGGGTCCCAAGAGCCCTACGACTTCACCCTGGCCGATCTCCAGTTCAACGTCATCAACGACCTTGCGACCGCGATACGACTTGCTCAACTCAACGGCCTGGAGTTTCAGCATACCTCGTCACGAACGGCCAATTTGCGACCGCGTCATTTCTCGACTCGGTGTTTCGTCAACGTGCGCGAACCATTTTCAGAGTCGACGATGATCGTATCATCCGCTAAATAGAAGGTCAATTGACGGCCCTTGGTGGTGCCTTCGGTGCTGTCGTAAAGCGTTGGATCTCCGCCAGTCATCACGAACTTGCCGTCGGCCGCGGTGTATTCTCCACGCTCGGCGGTGGCGCGGCGGCCTGCTTGATCAACTATCACCCCGCCCGTTCCGATGGCTCGGCTGATTTGCTGTGCTCCGGGAGTCGAGGGAGTTCCTTTTGAGCTGCTGGTTGGGCCACTCGTGGAATTGTTGGTGCCACGTGTGAAGTACAAATCCATGATCGGTGCGCGGATTTTTTGATCGGGCGACTGGACGACCACGTTCTTTTCGAGATGGGCGATGCTAGTGGCGTCGTTATACGTGAGTGTTCCGGAACTTACGTGCCAGAGAACGGTTTTACCCGCAGGTGAGGGTTGTGCGCCAACTTGTTGCGTGCCGGATTGCGGAGAACTTGGTTGCGTCCCGCCGGTTTGCAAGGCGCCAGGTTGCGCTGGGGCAGGTGTCTGGGGGAAGACGGCACGAACTTTTCCCGCTGCGTTCAGCACTTTCGTATCACGAAGAAGTTCGATGGAGTCTGCTTCCAAAACGGAATCGCCCTGCCAGAGGCGCGCGTGGCCGGTATAGACGGCGCGTCCCGCTTTCGAATTGCCCTGCATCGTGTCCGAGGTAATGTTGGCGGGCACTTGTGCGAGTTGTACGGCATTTCCGTTGGGGGAAAAATCCGTGGAGCGCACGCCGCCCTCTGCGCGGATGTCGCCGCTTGTTCCGGTGAAGAAGATGCGCGGAGCATGCGTCTCGGTGGTCGCGTCGCGAGCGACTGCGTGTCCAGTTAGAGTTGCCGTTTGCCCGGCGTGCAGGAACATCGCATGATCTGACTGCGCGTTGCGGTCGGCTTCTTTCAGCTTCACATCGCCTTGCAGGTCCATCTGTGACCAGCCACCCGTGGCGAGAAGCTGCGCTATTCCACTCTTGGCCGTAGCGGTCTGGAGTTGGTGGCCCGCAAGGGCGCGCTCCGTTTGGACGTTTCCGATCGCATCCATCTGCCTCGGCTTGCCTTCGTCTCCGAAAGCCAGCTCCAGCTTGTCGGCTTGTAGCTTCGTGCGCGTGGGAGCAGCGTCGGGTTGGGGCGCGGCGTCGGTCCATTCCATGCTTCCCGCCGTGAGCGTCTCCGCAATTGTGGGCTTGCCGGGTTGGCCTTGTTTTCCTTCGCTGAATTCCAGGCGAAACGCGCCCGTCTGAAGTATTCGAGAATCCCCACTTTTGGCCATGCGCGTCTTAAGAAAAACTCCGCCATTGAGATTCATTTCTTTGGCGCGATTCACGCGAGGCCAAAAATCCAGCGTGCCTGCGTCTGCGTGGACTTCGTCCGCTTCTTCTTTGCCATGGCGCACGCCATGCACGCTTCCTGTCGCGTCCACTCGAGTGACCCAGCCTTCCGGAGTGATCAACCCGGTCATTTTGTCCGCGTCGATGAGCATTTTGTCGTCGCCGCGAGTAGAGGTAAGTTCTGGCGGCTTTCCGTTCGAACCTGCAGTGGCCACCAGCCTCCGTGCGCGAAACGTAGAGTCCAACTCGAGCGTGAACTCTCCAGCGGTCAATCTATCGTCGCTCGACACAGCTTCCGCCGGGCCGAGGATATGGAGCAATTTTTCATCACGGCCGAAGTCGAGGCTGGAGCCCGTTACTAGAACTTCCTTGTCTGTTTCCGATTTCGCGGGCTTATTCACGACGTCTTTTTTGCCGGCGTCTTTTTTCGGGGATGGTTTGAGCTTCAACCTGACGTTTTGCAGCAGGCGGAGGGTGCCTTCCTGCGAATTGTACTCGGCTCCCACGGCATCGCCACTCCCGCTGGGGAAAGTAAACGTCACGGGTTGATCTGTTTTCGCGGCACCGCTACCTTGATCGAAATTCACGCCGCGAGTCTCTACGTGGACGATTTGTGGCTGGATTTCGTGATTCTTTGCGCGTTCCACGTCCGCCGCGCTCTCTAAATCGATCTGAACATCCCCGTCGCATGTGACTCCGCCGCTGTCTTTGCGGTACTGGCAACTTTGCGTGTGAATCGTGTCGTGCCTATCGCTGAGTTTTCCAAAAATCGTGACTCTTACATTTTCGAGCAAACTGGAGTCCTGACCTTTGAAATCCGTGGAGTTCGAGGCTTCGACCGTGAAGATTTTGCGCGGCCCGTCCATTTTCGAGAACGTCAGCCCTGTGGATTGCTTTTCAACGTTAGTTGGGGCCGGCGGGGGCGCCTTCTTCTGTTCGCTGATCCTTTGCCAGCCGCGCTTCAGGTACACGCCAGCCGTCAGACATGCCAGCAGTACCGCAACAACCGCGGACCAGCGCGCATACCGCGCCGCTTCGCTTCTTCGCATAAGTGTAAGTTAAGCAAAATTCTCTAGGACTGTATAGAAGGGGAGAAGAGTGGAGCGGAGAGAGAGACTACCCGGCTGTTTCGGCGGCTGCCGCAGTTGTGTCCGGCAAAATTCCGATGTTCGCCGCAGCCACGCTATCCCGGTTGGTATTTTTCACCAGATACATGGCCTCATCGGCGAGATGCAAGAGCCCCTCTTTAGTGCGCGAATCGGTGGGATAGGAGGCCACGCCTAGGCTCGGGGTCAAACGGATGCTCAGTCCCTCGGGATCCAGCCAGCGAGTTTCGCGAATGAGTTTATGCAGGCGGCGCGCCACGTTGAGTGCGTTGTCCTTGGACGTCTGCGGCAGCAGGATCACAAATTCGTCGCCACCGTAACGGAACGCAAAATCGATCAATCGGCAATGAGCTTTGAGCGCGTTTCCGATTTCAGCAAGCAAGCGCGACCCAACGAGATGGCCGTGGGTGTCGTTGACCTGCTTGAAATGGTCCAAGTCAATGAACACCAGCGAAAATTGGTAGTTATAGCGCTGGGATCGATAGATTTCTGTTTCGAGAATGAAACCCATGTGGCGCGCGTTATAAAGACTGGTGCAATCGTCCGTGATCGTCAGCTCGTGAATTCGTTTCACGTGCCGAGCATTTTCGAGCGCGATGGCGGCAAAGTCGGAAAGAGCCTCAAGCAACTTGAGGTCGCGATCGTCAAATCCCTCGGGGCCGAAGCAATTGATCAGTTCGATGACACCGAGGCAGGTGTCGCGGAATTTGACGGGAACGGCGACGATCGATTGCGTCTCGGTTTTCGTCTTTTCGTCCACCTTGCCGAAAAAGCGCGTGTCCTTGGAAGTGTCCGGGACGACTACGGTTTCTCCGTGCTGCGCCACCCAGCCGGCGATTCCCTGTCCGATTTTAATGCGAACGTCTTTCAGCGCCTGAGATGCTTTGCCAACCGCCAGTTCGAAGTAGAGTTCTTGTTTGGACTCATCAAGCAGGAGCAATGACCAGTTATCAGGGCGGAGAAATTCGTCGATTTTCTCCATGATGGTGCGGAGAACCTGGTCGAGCTGCAACGATGAGGTGAGCGCCTTCCCCAATTCCTGGAAGATGGCGACTTCGCCCGCTTCGCGTTGCTCCCCGGACACCGCGGGATTGCGGCGGCGTTCCACGGCTGGAAACTGCTTTACTTCGTCCACGCTCGGTTAGTCCCCGCGCCAAAAATTTTATAAGCCAGCCAGCAGCCGCCCCGGCAGACAACACCACGAGCGCGATTCGGCGCTGGACCCCGAATCTTTGCCAGTATAGGCGCCTCGCAAAAAGGGGTGCAAGAATCTCGTGGTACAGGCGTGGCCATCTTGCCATCGGCAGGTACGGGGCGTACCGGCGCGCTGATTTGTCGTCGAATACTCAGCGAATAATCACCGTACAAACGAGCTGTGCGCGCCTTCGCGCAGGACCAGGCAGCCAGAAAGCATGTCGTGGATGGCGCGTTTGCTGGGTGCCAGGCCGACGAAGAGGCAATCGATCACGAAATAGTATCCGCCCACAACGGGCACCAATGCCAGGAGCCGTCCGCCGCAGAAACGGAGGCTCGCGCGCCAAAAATCGATTGGTTTGCCTGCGCTGTCGGCCACATAGATGCCTAGGAACCGCTTACCTAGAGTTGCGTGCCAAGCGGAACTCTCCGAAAGCGCATAGTACAGCCAGCTTTCTACCGCGAAGAAACAGAGGCAGATGAAAAGAAAAGTTGGTCCGGACTGAGTGAGTGTTTCGTTGAGAGGTGTTCCCGCATGATGATTGAAGAAAGGATTCGAGATTCCCGCCGCCGCAGCGAAAAAAGAAATGAAGACGGCAAATGGCACTACAAGAAGAATTAGATCGATAATTCCGGCTATACATCGAATCCAAAACCCTGCGGGCGGCAACGGGAGGGCTGCGGAAGGATCCATGCGCGAGGTCGTCGCTTGTTCCTGCAGGAACTCCTCCCTTGCCTGAGGCATCGCGTTCATCCTATATGAACTTCATACCGCACTTATTTTTTGTCTTAACTTCCCCGTCACACCTGTACCGCCGACCCTGCTTCAAACAAAGCACAGTGTGGTCGAATGATGTTCGGGACTAACTGGACATCGTACCTTGTTCGGTGCAATGCACAGTCAAGACTATGCGCCTCGCAAAATTTAACAAGCTCTTTGAAGTTATGGAGATTAGGCGGGTAAAGGTGTTTGCCCATTGGTCGGTACTCCTCATCGGTGCGATCATCCTGGTTGGGGCGCTCGAGGAACCGCTCTTGGCGTGCTCCGTTCTCATTTCCTACTACGGGGTCATTCTGATTCACGAGTGCGGTCACATGATTGCGGCACAACGCAAGGGATGTGCCGTTTGGTCTATCGAGTTGTATCCGATCTGGGGAATCACACGATTTAACCAACCATATTCTCAATATGACCAGTGTGTCATTACCTGGGGTGGCGTCGTCGCGCAGGCAATTGTGGCCGTGCCACTTTTAGCTTGGGTTGAGACATTCGGATACACGCGATTTCAAGCCGTCAACGCAATTCTGGCTATTCTTGGTTTTTTCAGCCTGAGCGTCGCCGTGTTTAATCTGCTCCCGATTCGCCCCTTGGATGGATCGATTGCTTGGCGTCTTCTCCCTCAACTCATAAGGCGCCCACGCACTAAAGCAGCCAAGCGAGAGCCGGTCTGGCGATCTTGGAGATAGCACTTTCAGTTCTGATCCCGTTGTTTGACACTGCTGCGCGACACCGCCTATAGTTTCGGCGAGGGGATTTTTTGCGCCTTCGTCGGCCGGATTGGGGTCGCGCGTAGGTGAACCGTCGTTCGGTCACACCTGAGCTGCCTAAGTAGCGGTCATCCACAAAAAGAGGGCAGAAAAAAGCGCGCCCAAAACAGCCGGAAAGTTTGCGATCGCGCGCGAGTTTGATCGCTCCGCTGCCCGAGTGCTTCGGTAAGGACAGGTTTCGATTCATGGCTACGGGAACTTTTGGCGAACGCCTGAAACGCGAACGCGAGATGCGCGAAGTTTCGCTCAAGGAAGTTACTTCGGCCACGCGCATCGGACCGCGCTTCCTCGAAGCCCTCGAAAACGAAGAGTGGGAGAAACTCCCTGGCGGAATCTTCAACCGCGGGTTTGTGCGTTCCATCGCACGTTTTTTAGGCCTCGACGAAGAAAATCTGCTCGCCGAATACGACCTCGCGCGCGGCGACCAAAGCATGCCCGCTCCGCAGCCTTACGAAAATAAGCTTCCTCGCCCCCCAATCTGGCTTCCAATACTCGCTGTACTGGCTCTTCTCGCCGTTCTTGGTGGGCTGATTGCCGGCGGAATTTACGGTTGGCGATGGTATTCCGCACGGCGCGCCTTGAAACAATCTTCCTCCTCCGCGCTTTTTCCTGCGCAAACACAAACCGGAACGGCCAGTGCGATACCGGCCGCAGGCATTGCTTCGTCTTCTGACGCTTCGATTGCCACGACCACTGTGCCCTTGGATCTTGCCGTTTCCACTTCCGCGGCCACGCGCGTGCGCATTCTTGCCGACGGCAAGGCGCTGCTGGACGCTGAAATTCCTGCCGGGGAAACGCATCACTTTTCCGCTACCCAGCAATTTGAGGTGACTGTCGCCGACTCTTCCGCAGTGTTGCTGGAATTGAACGGGCGAGCCATGCCGCCGGTTGGAACGCCAGGAGCCTCCGGTACAATAGTTTTGTCCCAGAAAGACTTGAGGCAGGCATCCGGTGGAACCCCTCAGCCCTGAAGTAATCGAAGATCTTCGCGTAGGACGCGCTCCCCGCGAACGCAAAATCGCAGTCTGCGCCGGCGGGGCACATCTATCGCCCGCGGACCGCGCGGAAATTCTCGCCGTGCTCGCAGGAGATGCGGACGAGATGGTCTCCGAACGCGCGCAGCAAGCTATCCTTTCGCAGCCTACGGAAACCTTTGTGGAAGCCCTGAAGCGCGAAAAGGCAGTCCCCGGGCTTTTCGCTTACGCAGGTAAACATCTCGCGGATAAACCCGGCGTCTGCGATGCGATGGTGCAAAACAAAAATTGCGCGGCGGAGCACCTGGTTCCGCTCGCGCGTCATCTCTCTGCGCTGGGTATTGCCGCGCTCATGGAAGACTTGGAACGTATCAGCGAGTCTCCTGCGCTCGCGGCTGCTCTCGAACATTCTTCATCCATCACCGCGGACCAAAAACATCTTCTCCACGAACTACTGGGTTCCGCCATGGACGAAGCGGCCCTTGCGGAAGCAGCAGCCGAAGCCGAGCCCGATATAGCCAAGCGCCAGACGCTTCTCATGCGTCTCGCCAAGATGAGCGTTTCCGAGCGCGTGCAATTCGCGATCAAGGGCGGCTCCGAGGCGCGCCGCACGCTGATTCGCGACTCCAACAAAGTTGTGCAGCGCGCCGTTCTGCAATCGCCGCGCCTCACGGATCAGGAAGTGGAAGCCTTCGCAACGATGACGAGCCTCACGGACGAAATTCTGCGGCTCATCGCCAGCAACCGCAAATTCCGAAAAAACTACGCCGTCGTGCGCAATCTGTTGAATAACCCTAAAACCCCGCTGGACGTTTCTCTACACATGCTCCCGATGGTCAACGTCATGGACCTCAAGAAACTGACCAACAATAAGAACGTGCCGGAAACTCTGCGCACCACCGCCACCAAACTGCAAAGAACACGAGCCGAACTCAAGAAATAATTTTTGGTAAAGTACGATTTATTTCAAGGGCCGCAGTCCCGGCGGAAATGCGTCGCCGTTGTTGCAATTTGGCTCTACAATCGTGCGCGGAGGCATCCGGTCATGTTTTTCCCGTCAAAATTTTCGAGGTGCGCGGCTTTCCTGGTGCTCGGCGTTTCTGCCGCGCTGCCACTTGCGTCCGTCCTTCAGTCTGCTCAGAGTGGAGCAGCGAAACAAGAAAAGCCAGCGGATCCCTGGACCGATGCCCAAGTTCTGCATGCTGCGGACTTCGTGCCTGAAATTGCCGGTGCAAAGGGTGCAAACTCGCCGACCATCATTTATGTAGGCTTTCGCACGCTGTTCGAAGGCGGCCACATTTCTGGAGCATCGTTTCACGGAACGGCTTCCAAGGAAGAAGGCCTCGCTGAACTGAAAAAATGGGTGAACGCGTTACCGCGCTCCACAAACCTAGTCATCTATTGCGGATGCTGCCCTTTCGATCACTGTCCAAACATTCGGCCCGCATACACGGCCCTTCACGACATGGGTTTCACTCACGTGCGCATCCTTGTCCTTCCAACAAGTTTTGCCGTGGATTGGGTCGAGAAGGGCTATCCCATGCAAAAAGGTTTCGGATTGTCTGATTAGTTGAAGACGGCCGCGGCAACTAGAAGTCCTCGCATTGCATCTGGCAAAGGAACGGCTCGACCTTAGGCGAGTCTCATGACGGAGGGCAACATGGCGCTCTGGTCCAGCACCCGGTTTTCGCTGCGCATTCTAAGAAAGCACTGGAAGCTCACCTCCATCGCCGTCTTTTCACTGGCCATCGCAATGGCCGCTGGAGCCGTAGGATTCAGTGTCTTCAACGCGCTTTTGCTCCGCCCGCCTGCCGTCCCATCGCCAGAACAGTTGGTCTCGGTTTATGCGTCCACTCCAACCGAAGAGTTCAGCGGCACCAACTATGACGACTACAAATACTATCGCGACAATAATCACGCCTTCACCGACGTTCTCGCGTTTCCATATTCCGTCACGGTGCGCCCCATTACGTATGCTGGCCACACTAGATCAGGACTGACGAATGCCGTCTCGGACAATTATTTTTCTGTTCTCGGGGTTCACCCCATTCTGGGCAGGGTGTTTGCGCGAGGCGAAGACGACAAGCCATCCTCGCTTGCCGTTCTGAGTTATTCCTACTGGATGCGGTTGGGATCAGACCCGTACATTGCGGGAAAAACAGTGACGATCGGACGCGTGCAACTGACCATAATCGGCGTCGCGCCGAAAAGTTTTGTTGGCACAATCTTCAGCGACCTCCCGGATATCTGGTACCCACTGTCCATCGACGCGACAGTCAATCAACAACCGCAAGATTGGCGCGCGGACCGCACTGTCCATAATCTCGGCATGATCGGCCGTCTAAGACCCGGAGTAACGCGTCCGCAGGCGCTTGCAGATGTGCAAATACTGGCGAAGCAACTCGCCGAAGCGAATCCGCAAACCGACAAAGACCGCGCCGCTCGTCTAACGGAAACCACCATGCTACCCGTGGATTCCGTCTCTTCTGCAAAAATCATCTCGGCGATTCTTTTCGCTATCGTCGCTCTGGTTTTGTTCGCGGCGTGTTCCAACGTCGCCAATCTGTTGCTTGCGCTCGCAAGTGCACGCCGCCACGAAATCCTCGTCCGCGCGGCGATGGGAGCCACTCGCGTGCGCTTGATTCGCGACCTTTTGCTCGATAGCACAATCCTTGCTGCCAGCGGTGGAGCGCTGGGCTTTTTGCTGGCATGGGTTGGACTTCGCCAACTTATGCAATTCAAGCCCTACGTTCCTGGTTTTGGCGTGGTTCCTGTGACCATTGATTTTCGGCCGGACATTCGAGTCGCGCTGGCGACGGTCGCGCTTGTTTTTCTAGCTGGTCTCGCGACAGGCCTCGTGCCAGGGCTCTACTCCTCATCACCCAATCTCGCAGGGGCGCTCAGCGGAGAAATCGCGGTGGGAGGAACGCGAAAAGGAAGGATCCGAGGCGCGCTGGTAGTCATCCAGGTAGCGGTTTGCACCGTAGTGCTCATCGGCGTCGGTTTGTGTTTTCAGAGCATGAGCAATCTGCAGCACGTCGATCTGGGATTTTCCGCTCGTAACATTGCGATTTTGAGCAGCGATCTGCAAAGCAATGGATACTCCGAAGAGCAGGGCAGAGCCATGTACACAAAAATGCGCGAGGCTGCTGCACAAATTTACGGCGTAGAAGCGATTACCTTGGCGAGTAATCTGCCTCTGAGCCAGGATGGCGGACACGATGAGCAGGTGCACATGGAAGGTTCGCAAGCCTCAAGCCAGCAGACGGCCACCATATCCTCTATGGCCGTTGATGAGAATTATTTCTCCACGCTTGGAATTCCTGTCTTGGCAGGGCGTCCAATCACTGCGGCGGACGAGGCAAAGGCTCCCGCCGTGATCGTAATCAATCACTTTATGGCAGAAAAATATTGGCCTGGCCAGAATCCCTTAGGTAAGACAGTACGAAGCGACGACGGCAATCAAGTTGCTACTGTCGTGGGCGTGGTCGGCGACGGCAAATACGTCGATATTGATGAGCCTTCTCGTCCCTTCATGTACTATGCCTTAAATCAGCGCTACCAGTCCGGTGTCTATATCATGGCGCGCACGCACGGCAAACCGAATCAGTGGCTAACGCCAATATCCGAAGCTCTTCAGAAAATAAACCCTCAGCTCTCCTTCCAAACCCTCACGATGGACGACTGGAAGGGCCTCTCGCTGTACATCCCGCGAGCTACGCTAGTCTGCACTAGCGCGTTCGGTGGCCTCGCGTTTATTCTCGCCGCAGTGGGACTTTATGGAGCCGTCTTCTACTCTGTCAGCGAACGGAAAAAGGAACTGGGTATTCGCGTCGCGCTTGGCGCCGCTCCGCGCGATCTTTGGAAAATGATTCTGCGCCAAACGAGCCTAGTGACAGCCGCAGGCGTCGCCTTAGGAATCCTTTGCGGAACTATCGTCGCCTCACTCGTACGATCGCAACTGTATGGAATTCATCCCGTGGAGGGGAGCGTGTTTTTTGCGGTCGCTCTCACTATGGGAGCTATGACTGTTCTCACGGCTTATTCCGCCGCGAGGCCGTGGCTGAACGCCGATCCGATGGAATCCGTCCGCCACGCGTGAGTTAGTGCGTCTCCCGCAAGCCGAGCGCACGAGCCCAAGCGGAAAATGACGCTAAACGTTTCGCAGAACCAGGCAGCTCGCAATCATGTCGTGAATGGCCTGCTTTTTCTCGGTGAAGCCGGCGAGGATGTAGCCGATCATAAGAGGAATCAGGCCGGTGATGATCTTTGAAAAATATCGTCCCGAAGCCCTGCCAAAAGAAATTGGCTGCCCGCTCAGATCGGTAACCTTCAGGTTGAGCATTTTTTTCCCGAGCGTGGCTTGCCAGGACGAGCTCTCTGACAGCGCGAAATACAACCATCCGATGAGAAATATAATTCCAAAAAATCCGAAGAGAAACCCAAGGCCCATAAAGGTGGCCACGTCGTCACTGATATTCTCTCCAGAAGTAATTTTGCTGAGAACCGTTCCCGCGCCCGTCAGTATGAACAGGGGGACCAGGAGAACTAGGAATGCGAAGCCGCAAATGACTCCATCAATGATGTAAGCGACGAACCGCAGCCAGAAACCGGCATACACCACCCCACCATACTGCACGTTGCCATAGCTGGGAGGCACGACCTGACCGTACTGATTTGGATCAACAGGCGATAACGAAGGCGTCGCCGGCACCAAGCCGGAGATAGCTTGGCCACACGTGGAGCAAAATGCTGTCGTTGGAGAAATCTCGCTTCCACATTTTGAGCAATACACAGAGTCTCCTTTTCACCCGATCCGCAAAACACTCCGCCAGTTGCGAAATCCTACTTCCCTCCGTAGCGATGGTCAATCACCCGGAGCACCAATGATTCCTGCACGCGTGCCCATCAACCTTCAACGCGGAAGGGATTCTCCACAGGCACGTTGAGTTGTGCAAAGTCCTTGTCATTCCTCGTTGCGACAACGAGCCCATGAATTCGCGCTGTCGCAGCGATCATCGCATCCTCGAGGAGATGCTCTTGTTTTCCTTCCATCAAACGCGCCCATTCGCGAAAACAAATTGCATCCATCGGCAAAATCTGGCTGGTGCCTGTGAGCCGCTCAACCCACGATTCAATCTCCTCAGCTTTACTACGATTTTGAGCTCTAATTCGTTCAATCCCTCGTTGCAATTCCCCAAAGGTCACTGCAGAAAGAAATAGCTGCTCGTCCCTCAACTCTTTAAGCCAGACCAGCACGCCGCCATGAGGTTTAGGCCTTCTTAATTCGGAAACGACGTTGGTATCGAGCAGGTACTTTTTCACTTGAACTCCAGAAGCGTCCGCCGTCGCAAACCTCCACGGTCCATTTCAAACTCTTCAATGGTTGGATTTGCTTCCATGAGCAGTTCCTTCAATCCAGGCCGGGCTGCGCGCTGGAGTCGGCGCCAATCGTCGATAGGAATGAGAACGGCGGTTTCCACGCCGCGTCGGGTTACAACTTGAGGCCCCTTTTCAAGTGCGGCATCGAGAAATTCACTGAACCGTGCTTTTGCGTCTTGAAGTTGCCAAGAAGCCATTTTTCACCTCAGAAGAGGCCAGTATATGACTAGTCTTCTGACTAGTCAACGTGAATCGAGTACCAGATGGCAGCCAAGGAAGCAATAACCCGACAAACAGACCGATTCGAAACGAAAGGCAGCGCCCCGCTTGTTGCAATTGCGAGACGCTGCCTTGAAGAACTTCGCGATACGACTTTGCGCTACCTGTCGTATTTCAAGCAGATTTCGAGCTGGCGAATTGCTTCATCCGTTGCCCGAAGTGCATCCACTCTGTGGCCGCCGAAATCGTGCGCAGCGTGTTCGAGATGCTCTCTCGCATGACGCAACGAATTGAGTGCATCGTGAATTTCCGGGTGCTCCGCAGGAGCCGCTTTGGCCGGTTCGGGTGCGGGCATCGGAGCGGGCACCGCGGTAGCACTGGCGGTATTTGGTGCAGCCGGAGCAGAAGCGCTGAACGCCACCGCCATAATCAAGGCTGCGAGAATCACTACACCTAGGATTTTAATTTTCATGAACCACTCCTCCTCGTCCGATTTTTGGCTCGGACTGCCAGATGTTCCTCGATCCACCGTTTGTACCTTTGCCGCGATGACCCTACCAACCTGAGCGCGGCAAACGCACCAAAGAGGTCCGTTCGGCTCGAATGAGCCGTTACTCCTCTTCAATTCTTAAGTTATCTTCCCGGGCTTTAACAGCGGAATTTTTGGATAAGCGCACAATCAGAGACTGCCCAGCAGAACAGCTAATCCTTCCCTCCTCGTGATCGCCATCGACCGGCAAAGACTACTCCGATGCCGCGGGTTGAACATAGATCAGCCGAGGAATGCGATTAGGTTTCTTCAATTGCGTGCTGTTATGCGATAAAATGCATATTATCGTTGTACGTAGGAATCTGCCACTTCTCTTGCCGGAGGCATTCCATGGCCCGCAAGTCTTCCATAAGAATCTGGGTCGGCACTCGGAAGGGTGCGTTTGCGTTCTCCTCGAAAGACCGCAGGAAGTGGGACTGCGATGGCCCATTTTTCGCCGGCCAGGAAGTGCATCACGTAGCGCAGGACACTCGCGACCCGAAGCGCCACTACGCCGCGGTGGGAAACGCCTGGTTTGGTCCGCATCTTCACGCCAGCACCGACAACGGCAAAACGTGGCAAATCTCCGAAAAAGGGCTCGAGGTCAAAGGCATTACCGGCAAATCCTGGCAAGTCACGGAAACTGGGATGGAGCTGAAAGCTACTCCAGATGCCACCCTCAAGCGCATCTGGCATATCGCGCCCGGCGCAGATGACGAACCGGACGTCGTTTATCTTGGCGCCGATCCCGGCGTGCTCTTCCGCAGCGGCGATAATGGCGCGAATTGGGAAATGGTCGCTGGCTTATGCAATCATCCGACGCGAGAAAAGTGGAATCCTGGCGCCGGCGGCATGATGGTGCACTCGATTCAGTCCCTCGGCAAAGGCCGTCTTATCGTGGGGATCTCCGCCGCGGGCGCATTTCGTTCGAACGACAATGGAAAAACTTGGACACCATTCAACGGAAATGTGCTGGTCGAGTTTGGGCCTGAAAAATTTCCCGAAGTCGGCCAATGCGTCCACAAACTTAAAGCGCATCCCCGCCGTCCGGAGGCTCTCTACCAACAAAATCATTGCGGAGTCTACCGGGCTGGTTTTGCCGACGAAAAATGGGCCGACATTTCGAAGGGCCTGTCTTCGCGCTTTGGATTTGGTTTGGCTGTTCCCGCGGCCGAAAAAGACACGCTGTTCACAATTCCCATCGTTTCGCCCGAGGAACGGTACGTTCCCAAAGGCAAACTCCGCGTGGCCCGCAGTCGCAATGGTGGCAAGACTTGGAAGTTTCTCACCAAAGGACTGCCTCAGTCCGATGCCTTCGACCTCATCCTTCGCGAGGCGATGTCCTCCGATGACCGCGACCCTGCCGGGATTTACTTTGGCACCACAGGTGGAACACTGTTTCACTCGCGAGATGCCGGCGATTCCTGGCATCTTCTCTCAGGACATCTCCCGCCGATTTATTCGGTTACGGCTGCATTGCACTGAAACTTTTAGGCCATCCGCGATGGCCCAACGACAATTTTGCGACCACACTTACGATACCGCCCCTTGATTTCACTTCGAAAGCGCGAATGCTACGTAAACGCCGCCAGAGGGCGACTTGGGATCCTTCCCTCCGCCCGCTGCGATCACCACGTACTGTCGTCCATTCACAGAGTATGTTGCCGGAGTGGCATTGCCAGAAAACGGCAGCGTCGCTTCCCACAGCAATTCTCCGGTGGCTTTGTCGTACGCGTGGAATTTCCTGTCAAAGTCGCTCGCCCCGATAAATACCAACCCTCCCGCTGTTACCACGGGACCTCCATAGTTTTCTGTTCCCGTGTTCTTCAGTCCCCTCGCGACAAGCTCCGGATACTCGCCCAAGTTTATTTTCCAAACGTATTCACCGGTGTTCAGATTGATTGCGTTGAGCGTACCCCAAGGCGGCGAGAAGGCAGGATAACCATCCGGGTCCACAAATTTGTGATAGCCCGTAAACCGATAGTTCATAGCCGGCGGCGGAGGCTCTGAACTCGGCAATTCTTTGGATTTCCCGCTCACGAGAAAATCGATCAGCGCATAAAGTTGATCGTCATCAAAATTAGCAAAACCCGGCATTCTTCCTTTGCCACTTTTAATGGTGGCCCCAATCTGCTGCGGCGACAATCGGTCTCCTACGCCGACCAGCGAAGGGATAGCAGGCGGCGATCCAGTCATCTTCTCGCCATGGCAAACGCCGCACTGGCTCATGTAAAGTGCTTTGGGGCTGTTCTCGCCTGTCTCTGGCGCCAGCGCTCCGGTCCAAGCCATTTCGTTTGCATTCACGTAAAGAATTGCCGTTTGCGTATCCACGGCCGAGCCGCCCCACTCGGCGCCACCATCAAATCCTGGAAAAATCACCGTGTCTTTTCCCGCGCTGAACGGAATGAATTGCCCTTGGCTGCGAAACGCTCGAAATTTCTCAAGCGCCCACGCATGCGCCTCGGGCGTGCGATTCGTGAGCATGTCCTCGCTGAGAATCTGTCGCGCAAACGGAGCAGGCTTAGTTGGCAAGGGTTGTTCGGCAGCGGCAACTTCACCCGGCACATTGCTTGGCGGATATTTCTTATATTCGATCGGAAAGAGCGGCTTCCCGTTAACGCGGTCAAACAGATAAACAAATCCCTGCTTCGTCGTTTGCGCAACAGCATCGATTTCTTTGCCGTCACGATTCACTGTCACGAGCGTAGGCGGTGAAGGAAAATCGCGGTCCCATAGATCGTGCCGCACTCCCTGAAAATGCCAGATTCTCTCGCCAGTCTCGGCGTTCAAAGCGATCAGACAGTTGGCAAACAAATCGTCGCCAAGGCGGTTGGCCCCATAAAAATCAAACGCCGCCGAGCCCGTCGGCACGTAAACAATTCCACGCTTTGCATCGACCGCCATGCCCGCCCAGTTGTTCGCCGCGCCGCTGTACTTCCACGCTTCTTTCGGCCACGTTTCATATCCGAACTCGCCGGGATGCGGAATGGTGTGAAACGACCAGCGCAATTTCCCCGTTCGAACGTCATAAGCGCGAACGTCTCCCGGAGCGGCAGGAAGTGTCTCCGGATTTCGTCCCCCAACAATGATCACATCCTTGAAAACGATCCCGGGGCTCGTTAGCGAGACGGATTGCCTTTCAGGATTACGTCCGAGACCGCCGCGCAAATCAATCCGCCCCTCGGTACCAAACGATGCAATAGGCTTGCCGGTGCCAGCATCAAGCGCATACAGAAAATTCATTACGCCAACGAGGATGCGCTTCTCTTTCTCGCTCGACCAATAAGCCAACCCCCGATCTGGTTGCGTGCCTTTGATCCCCGAATCAAATTTCCAAATAAGCTTCCCATTCGCCGCATCCAACGCGAACACCTTCTGCGTCGGCGTGATTCCGTACAAAACTCCCTCGACAATGATAGGGCTTGTTTGCAGACCACCCTGTTCGCCGGTGTCGAAGCTCCAAGCGACCGTCAAATCCTTCACATTGCTACGATTGATTTGCGCAAGGCTGGAGTAGTGCGTGTTTTCTGGCGCGCCGCCGTACGCCGGCCAATCGCGTCTTTCGACACTGGAAATTGCGGCCTCTTGTGAGGCAGAGGCGCGAAGCGAAAACAGCGCAGAAAAAGCCACACTTGAAATGACAATCACGCCACAGATTGCAGCCAGCTTTCTATCGAAATGTCCCATGCCGTAACTCCGCAGTGCGCGTCAGGGTATCACGCAATCGCCGCGGCACAATATGTTTACGGACAGTGGCCACTCTGCCTAAATCCAAATCCATCATAAAAAATCGGCGCCCCGAAAATCCGGGACGCCGACTCGTTTGCTTAGGGGGAGAAAACAAAGTCTAAGACGTAACTATTAATGTCCTCGCGCCTGGCGGCTGGGATTTCCAGTCGTCCGCCTGCTAACTGCAGGCGAAACGGCTTTCAACATTTCCTTCGCTTGATCCAGGTGTTGCTGGATCATCGGAACTGTTTCGGAGGCAAAACCCCGGACTACATCATCATTGCCGTGGTTTGCTTCCCGCTGAAAGTCCCGCAAATCCTGCTGGTGATCTTTAACCATGTCTTGCGCATAGGCTTGGTCAAATTCAGCACCGCTTAATTTAGAGAGCCTGTCGTAAGTAGCTTGGTCCTTGGCCGTAAGATCCGTCGGCAACCCGATGTTCTCCTCTTTAGCTGCTTCCTTCAAATCGTCGCCGGCTTTTGTATGCTCGGCCACCATCCGAGTTCCGAAAGCCTTGACTGCTTCGTTTGATCCCTGATCCATCGCGAGTTTGCCCAATTTGATCTCGCTCAGCCCCCCGCGAGCGGCTGCCCTCACAAATGCTTCGTCCTTCATCACCGCTTCGGTTGTCGATAGCACTGGCGAGCTTTCCTGGTGTCCCAAAACCACCCAGCAGCCCAGCGTAGTCAAAAGAAGTGTCAATCCCGCGACATAGGAAACTTTGCCGGCCGTCGTATCCAGTAACATGTTCTCCTCGTTCAGTTCTGGCTGGGGCTTACGGGGCTTAGCTTAGAAAGGCCGGGCAGTTGCGCCAATCCAGCGATTCCATTATCCGCGCGTCAAACAACCCTGATCTATACCGGATTGCACTGGTATAATCCGCCGGGATTTGTTCCAATTCCTCAGGCAAAATGCCCAAACGAGGCTAAATATGTCTGCAAATTTTTCTTGGCTGATCGCTTCCCTGATGTTCTTGGCG
>Ga0265354_1000016_pt1 | contig 25891 bp, 19 predicted proteins | sample NZE1metagenome_FD_189074 | JGI IMG/M metagenome (GOLD analysis project Ga0265354, IMG submission 189074) | Rhizosphere microbial communities from Maridalen valley, Oslo, Norway - NZE1 | ecosystem: Host-associated > Plants > Roots > Rhizosphere > Soil | place: Norway: Oslo | collected 2017-09-14 | reverse complement strand
GCCGCTTTTTTATTTTGCGCAGCTTCAACAGCCAATCGGACGCCCTGTGGCAAAGTTTCAAGTTTCAACGGTATAGGCCTTGTTTGAGAATGTATTCCTCGACGCGCACGGAGACAAGTCCATGAATGGACTGGCCGCGGTTGGCGCGCCGACGGATGTCGGTTGCGGAAACATCGATTGCAACAGATTCGAGCAGATATACATTGGTGTTCTGGAGCTCCGCAACCACTTGCGATGGCGCCGCTTCGCCATTTTTTTTGAGGTCGCGGCGGCCCATCAAATGCGGAGGAATCACAAGCCGCAACGCTTCGGCACGAATTCCCGGGCGATTGGCAACGATGAAATCGCAGAGACCGAGTAGCGTTTCGTATTCCTTCCAAACAGGAATGTCGAGAAAAGCGTCGGCTCCAATGATGAAAAAGATGCGGTCGCCGTGGCCGTTATAGGCGTGGCGGAAATAACGCACCGTATCGACGGAATAGTGTAATTGTGTGCCGCTAAAATCTTCTCCGGCCTCAGCGAGCGAAGGAACGAAATGTGGATGCTCGGAGCACGCGAGCGAAGTCATCGCAAAGCGGTGGGGAAAGGGGGCGAGGTGCTGTTTGAGTTTGTGGGGCGGCCGGCTTGCTGGGATGAAATGAATTTCGTCGAAATTGAAGCGACGGTCAGCTGCGCGTGCTACGGCAAGGTGGCCATTGTGAATCGGGTCAAAAGAACCGCCGAACAGCGCGATGCGACGCGGATGATGCTTTGCGGCGGTGCGATGCGCCTGCGCGGTGGTCAAGGCGCCTCCCGAGAGGTGACTGTGGTCAATTTTCTCACGAATTTTTGATCGGCGCAGGCAAGGAATCGTGTCCCGACGCGTTCTCGTCAATTTCTCCTGAGGTTACTGGCAAGTCCAAAGTCGTTTCGTGCGCTGGGCGAGGAATTTTATCGAGGGCATCGGCGATGGAACGGACTAGGTCTTTCACGCCGTCACCGACAACCGCAGATATAGCGTGGAATTCAAGGTTGCGCTGCTTGCAAAAATCCCGAAGCTCTTCGAGATGCGTAGGATCGGTAGTAGCATCCAGCTTGGTAGCAACGACGATCATCGGCTTTTCGATAAGCGAAGCGCTAAAAGCTTCCAGCTCTCCATTGATGACTTGAAACGAGTGGATCGGATCATCGACGTTAGAATCGCTCGTGTCGATTAGATGCACGATGAGGCGGGTGCGTTCGACGTGGCGAAGGAAACGGATTCCAAGGCCGGCGCCTAGATGCGCGCCTTCGATGAGACCGGGCAAATCGGCGACAACAAAGGTGCGGCCGAGCTCGGTGCCGTGGCCACCGGTGCCGCCGTCGGCATTGACGACGCCGAGATTGGGCTCCAGTGTGGTGAACGGATAGTTTGCGATTTTTGGACGCGCAGCGGAAATCACGGAAATCAGTGTGGACTTGCCCGCGTTCGGGAAACCGACCAGGCCAACATCGGCGAGCAACTTCAATTCGAGGCGCAGGCGGCGCTCTTCACCGGCAAAACCTTCTTCATGTTCGCGAGGAGCTTGATGCCAGGGCTTAGCAAAATGTTGATTGCCGCGGCCACCTTTGCCACCTTGGGCAATCAGCACGCGCTGCCCGGGCACGGACAGGTCAGCGATAGTTTCGCCCGTCTGTTCGTCGTAAGCGAGCGTGCCGACCGGGACGAGCAGGTTCATGTCCGCGCCGGAATGGCCGCTGCAGTTAGAACCTTCGCCGTGGCGGCCACGATCGGCTTTGAATTCGCGATTGTAGCGATAGCGGAGAAGCGTGTTGTCGTTGGGGTTCGCTTGCAGATAAATGCTGCCGCCATGGCCGCCGTCGCCACCGGAAGGGCCGCCACGCGGAACGAATTTCTCGCGACGAAACGCGACGCAGCCATTGCCGCCGTCGCCGGCCTTTACCAGTATTTTAGCTTCGTCAACAAACACGAGAATAACGCTCCAATAGAAGGTGCAGCGACACTCCTGCCTTTAAGAAGGATAGCAGATGCGTGAAGGCGTGGGGTAAAGCCGCCTCAGAAGATCAGGCGATTAATTGACGACTTGAGCGGGCTCGGCTTGCGTAGCTGGCTGGACGCTGATGAAACGGCCGTGCCGGCCCCGGTCCGTGAACTTGACGACGCCGGTGACGAGAGCGAAGAGCGTGTCGTCCTTGCCCTGACCAACGTTTTCGCCAGCCTGGTGGCGCGTGCCGCGCTGGCGCACGAGAATCGTGCCTGCGTTGACGAGCTGCCCGCCGAAGCGCTTTACGCCAAGCCTCTGTCCGTGTGAATCGCGGCCGTTTGTAGAGGAGCCGCCGCCTTTCTTATGTGCCATGACTGATTTCCTTATCTCGGGAGGGCGCAGCATTCCTTCGCTTACGCTCTGGATAAACCTGCGCCACTACAAGTTTTAATTTTGCGCTCGAACCCGGGCACGATGAATCGTGCCCCTACAATCTAAAATTACAGCTTAATTTCGCTGACTTCGACGGCCGTGAAATTTTGACGGTGGCCGCGAGAAATCTTGTACTGGTTGCCCTTCTTGAACTTGAGCACGGTGATTTTCTTGGCGCGGCCTTGCGTGACGATCTTGCCGCTCACGCTGGCTTTGGAAGCGTCGTCGCCCAGGACGATTTTCTTTTCGTCCGTGTGGACAGCGAGAACTTTGCCAAACGTCACTTTTTCGCCGACTTCGCCCGTGACGCGTTCGATACGAATGGTGTCGCCCGGTGCGACACGATATTGCTTTCCCCCGGTCTGAATAACGGCGTACATCTGCCCTCCAAGCTATAAAGACAAACCCCAATTATAGCGGTGAACCAGCTAAAGCGTCAACGAAGGATCGCGGGTTGGGCGCGGAATTTTTAAGCGGAAGGCGTGGAGTGCCGACCCATATCGACCATACGCGCGGAGAGCGAGGGATCGCTGCGGGGCAGCCAGTTAGCTCGGCCAACCGCGGTCGGCTTGCAGCAAGGCAGTTAACAATAAGACCCCTACCCTCGGTTTTTTTGTAAGCATTCATTCTAATAAACTTAAAGCCGTGTGTTTCTCTATACATACGTAAGTGTTGATTCTAAGCGGCTTGCAAGGCTTATTTGCACTAAAAGTGTGCAAGCCTTGAAAGTATTGATATCAGGGCATTTGCGTGGTCATAGCAGGGCCTAAAGCAAAAACGCCAGCCTGAGGGCTGGCACGCAACCATGGCTGGCACAGTGTTATCTACGTCTACTTATACGCTTTGAGTAACCTTTTGTCAAGGCATAATTATCTCCGGGCTAAAGCACAGCCAGGATTGGCTGTGCCACTCAAGAAACAAAGGAGTTAGAGCGCGCGGCGGTAGCTCGAGGCAGACCAGCCGGACCGACCGCAACTTTTGGGCCGTTTTCGAGTTTAACTAGACAGGTGCTTCAGAATGAATGAGACACCTGAGAGCACTTAGATCCGAGGCGTTTGAGATGATCAGTTTGGATCTAGCGAGGATAAGATCATGAGATATCTAAAATATTTGGCGCTTTTGGCTGTTTGCGCTTTTGCGTTAGCCGCGCCGTCGCAGGCCCAGGTTAGGGTTGGAGTCGGAATTGGAGTTGGGCCCGTTTACGGTGGATATGCTGCACCTGTTTGCGCGTATGGGTACTACGGTTATGCGCCGTATGGCTGCGCGCCTTACGGTTACTACGGCCCGAGTTGGTTCACAGGTGGAGTATTCATCGGGGCAGGACCCTGGTTCCACGGCTATGGTGGCGGATATTGGGGCCATGGCGGTTACTACGGTCATGGCGGTTACTACGCTCACGGCGGTTACTACGGGCGTGGCGGTTATAACGGACGTGGTGGCTATGCTGGCCGCGGACCGGTTGCTACTCCGCATGGAGGTCTTGCTGGCGGTGGGGTTGCACGTGGTTCAGTAGGCGGTGGATTCCACGGTGGCGTTGCGGCTGGCGGGTTCCATGGCGCTAGCGGATTCCACGGCGGCGGTGGTGGTGGTTTCCATGGCGGTGGTGGTCACCGGTAAATTGATCTAGATTTTCCACTGAAAAATGAAACGGCTGGCAGCGAACGCTGCCAGCCGTTTTTGTTTTGGGGCAAATGGATCGGGTGGCGAGCAATGCGCTCGATGCGCGTTAATATGCAAAGACGGGCACGGCCCTTCGAGGCTCCCTTCGTTCCTCAGGGCAAGCAGGGTAAACGTGCCGTGCCCCTACGAGCTGATAGTTGTGCGAGTCATTGCTTGAGTTCGGAGATTCGCCTGTCGTACTGTACGGGCGCGTGGCTTCAACAACCAACCACTGTAAAGCGGATGGGTGCGGGCGGAATCGGCTTGGGGACGAGGCTTAGTGCCAACTCTCGAGCTGGTTAGTTCTCCCCACGCGCCTGATTTGAGTCCCGTCACAATCCACTATCGCGAGTTTGGGCGCGGGAAACCGCTTGTTTTTCTGCATGGGGGCTGGGGGTATGGAGTCTATCCCTTCGATCAACAGATTGCGGCTTTTCAAAATGAATTCCGAATATTGATCCCCGACCGTTCCGGATATGGACGGTCGACTCGAGTGGCGGGGGAAATGCCGCTCGATTTTCACAAGCGGGCGTCAGCGGAAACCATTGCATTCCTTGATGCGCTGGGCATCGAGCGCGCCGCGCTGTGGGGCCACAGCGATGGATCCGTGATCAGTGCGATGGCCGGATTGGCAGCGCCGGAGCGCTGCGACCGTTTGATTTTGGAAGCCTTCCATTTTCTGCGGAGAAAACCGGGATCGCGGTCTTTCTTCGAGCGATTTGCCGCCCATCCGGAAGATCTAGGCGAAGAAACGAAAAATTTGCTCGCACAGGACCATGGGGACATGCAGTGGCCAACGGTATTGCGACGGAATTGCACCGCATGGTTCCGGATTGCCGACCGCGTACAGCGGCCGGATGAGGATTTGTACGACGGGGGCCTGGGCAAACTTGGGGTGCCGACGCTATTCCTGCACGGAAGCCTTGATCCGCGAACGGAGCCGGGTGAGATGGAGCTTGTTCGCGCCGCAGCGCCGCGAGCAGCTATCAAGTTCGTAGGGAACGGCAAGCATAGTCCCCACAGCGAAGAAGGCGCGTTTGAAGAGTGCAATGCGATTGCTCGAGAGTTCCTGGACGGCCAATCGTAAGCGACTGGGCTGTATTAGCGTGAAGGCCACTAGCCGGCGGCGCCGATTTATCGAATTTTCGCGGTCTAGCCCTTCGAGGACTTGCTTCTCCCTGCAGTATTTATACCAGTTTCATCATCGCTCCCTCCTTTGGTAGTAACGTAAATTGCCCAGCACATATTGAGTGCCGCCCGAAGCAGGTGAGGCAGACGAGCCGCCGCTTGCTCCCGAGGACAGGGATGAAATGATGAGAGGCAAATCGATCAGCCGCAAAACCTCTACGCACAGGGCTTTCGCTCTGTTGGCGGCGCTAGCATTGAGCCTGTTGCTGGGAACGCGCGGGGAGGCGCAGTCGCAGGTGTATGGTGCGGTGGGAGGGGCCGTCACCGACTCTCAAGGTGGAGGTGTGGTGGACGCTGTCGTGAGCGCCAGGAACCTGGCGACGAATGCATTGGCGTCGGCGAAAGCGGACAGCAGCGGCCGATACCTGGTTATCAATCTGCAGCCTGGGAATTACGAACTGACCGCCAGCGTCTCCAGTTTCTCTCCCTACACACAGCAAGTGGTGGTGGAGGTCGGTGTGGTAACCACAGCTGACATTGTCCTGGGGCTTGCTGGGCAGACGCAGACTGTGACGGTGAGCGGCGAGGCTCCGACGGTGGACACGGAGCAGAGCACGTTTGCGACGAACTTCAATAGCGTCGCGCTGGAGAATTTGCCGATTAACGCGCGCAGGTGGTCTTATTTTGCACTTTTGACACCGGGCGCTGTGCCGGACGGCACGTTTGGCGACATCTCGTTTCGCGGCGTGGGCTACATCTTCGACAACAACACCGTGGACGGAACGGCGAATACGCAAGCCTTTTTCGCGGAAGAAGTGGGGCGCACGCGCATGGCTTACTCGACAAGCTTGAATTCTGTGCAGGAGTTTCAGGTTACGACTTCAAATTATTCGGCGGAGTATGGGCGCGCGGTGGGCGGGGTAGTGAACGCCATCACCAAGAGCGGCTCGAACGAGATTCATGGAGACGTTTTCTATTTCAATCGCGATAACACGATCGGCGGTGCATTCACGCCGTTTGCAACGGGAGCGGTGCTTCAACCGAACGGTCTTTACGTTAGCGTGCCAATTAAACCGTTGGATATCCGACAGCAAATGGGCGGGGACGCGGGCGGCAGGATCATCAAGAACAGGCTTTTCTGGTATTTCAATTTCGACGATCAAATTCATCATTTCCCCGTGACCAATATTCCCTCGACGCCGAACAATTTTTTCTTGCCGATCACGGTAGCCGCACCGGCGTCTTGCGCGAATGCGACGCTGAGCGGATCGGCGGCTCCGAAGAGCTTGACGACTGGACAGATTCTCGACTGCCGCGGATTTACGCAGGCGCAGGTGAATTCCGCTCTGGCGTTTCTCGACTCCACAACCGGCACTTCGCCTCGGACGGGCGATCAGACGCTGTTCTTCCCGAAGCTGGATTGGAAACCTACCGACCGGGACACGATCACCGTTTCCTATAATCGCGCGCGCTGGACTTCGCCGTTTGGCGTGCAGACGGGCAGCGTCGTGGCGCGCGGCATCGACAGCAACGGTAATGACTACGTTCATGATGACCGGGCTATCGCAAGTTGGACGACGTCCATAGGCACTTCGCTGACAAACGAAGCGCGGTTCTCTTATAGCCGCGATAATGAATTCGAGTTCACCACTCCCGCACTGCCAGGCGAGCCGGTCAGTTCGCTCACGGGGCTCTCGCCACAGGTGGATATCAACTCATGCGGATTTTCTGGCGTAACAACCGAGACTCCTACGAGCGTGGCGCTGCCCTGCGGCTGGATTTTCGGAGCGCCTTCTTACCTGCAACGGCCGGCGTTTCCGAACGAACAGAGGTATCAGGTCGCTGACAACTTTGGAATCTCCAAGGGCCGGCACCTGCTCAAGTTGGGCTTTGATGTCAGCCATGTGAGCGATGACCTGAACAGTTATGCCTCCGGCGATCAACTCGGGGAATACAGTTACACCTATCTTCAGGATTTTCTGAGCGACTATATTACGCAAGCAAACGGTCTCGGTGGTGCGTGCACGTCCACCAGCGCGGGGACTACGTTTCAAATTCCCTGCTACAACGATTACCTCCAAACGTTTGGGCCGCTGGCATTTAATGTCTCCACTGTGGAGACTGCATTTTTCATACAGGACGATTGGCATGCCACACGACGGCTTACCATCAACGCAGGCCTGCGATTTGACCATGAGGGGCTGCCTTCGCCGGTGGTACCGAATCCGGCTGTTCCGCAAACCGTTGTATTCCCGAGCGACCACAAGGAATGGGGACCGCGGTTCGGATTTGCGTGGGATGTGTTCGGCAATGGGAAGACGGCACTTCGCGGCGGTTATGGCATGTTCTATGGCCGCATCACCAATGAACAGATTTACGAGCAACTGACACTCACGGGTTCGCCAAGCGGCCAAATTAACCCAACAATCTTTCCGACAACAGGATCCGCTAACTCAACAGGTACGCCAACTCCTAGTGAGCCCATTTACCCCAATATTTTACCGCCCTCGGCGTTCGGCGTTGGCAAGCCGAACATCGTCTATTTCCCGGCTGACATGCGCCTGCCCGGAGCGGAGGAATTTGACCTGGTAGCCGAGCATCAGATCGCGCCGAACACTTTGGTTTCGGTGTCGTACATCGGAAGTATCGGGCGTTTCTTGCCGATCGGCATCGACACGAATCTTCCGGCTGCCACTTCGCTCGCATACACCGTTTCGGGGGGGCCGTTGAACGGGCAGACGGTTACGGAACCATTCTTCGCCGGCACGCGGCCGAACCCGAACTACCAGCAGATGGTCATGTTCTGTTCGTGCGTGACGTCGCACTACAACGGGCTGGTGGGCCAGTTCAACCGGCGAATTTCAAACGGGCTGCAATTTAATTTGAGTTACACATACGCGAGCGCCACTGACGACGGCGCTTCTTCTTCCGCTGCTATCACCAGCAATACGCCCGTGAATCCCGGCGATCTCGCACTTGAAGAGGGGAGATCGTATCTCGAAGTGCGTCACCGGTTTGTGGGCACAGTGGTTTGGCAGCCACCCTATTTTGCGAAGAGCGAAAATGCTTTTGCACGTGTGGCGCTTTCCGGCTGGACGATATCTCTGAACCAGGTTGCGCAGTCTGGCCTGCCATATACGGCCGTCGTCTCAGGTAACGCACCTTCGGGACTCGGAGCTGCGGTGAGCGCGGGCGGGCCCACTGGGGGTAAGACCTCGACGCGGGCCGTCTTTGTGCCGAAGAATGGCTACACGCTGCCCGCCACCGTTAACACGGATATGCGGATAGCTCGAAGCTTCCCAATCTATGAACGGTTGCGGCTGGAACTCACCGTAGAGGCGTTCAATTTGTTCAATCACGTCAATTACAACTCCGCAGTGACCACGGCCTATACAACCGGAGGGACCGCGGCCGTGCCTACGCTCACCTATAGCACCGGGGCTAGTGGGTTTGGCGCGCTAACGGCGGCGAACAACTCCGTTTTCATTGGGGCGCGGCAGCTTCAGTTCGGAGCGAAGTTCTCGTTCTAGTGCTGGGCAGTCGATAACAAAATAAAAAACGGCCGCAAAGTTCTCGCTATCGAATCCTGGATTCGAGAGGCCCGAACATTTATGCGTGCGGGTGTGCTTTGTCGTAGATGTCCATCAATTGGCGGATGGATGCGTGGGTGTATTTCTGCGTGGTGGAGAGCGATTGGTGTCCGAGGAGTTCTTGAATGGCGCGGAGGTCGGCGCCATCGGCGAGAAGATGCGTGGCGAATGCGTGACGCAGAGAGTGGGGATGCAAGTCCCAATTCACGTTGACGAGGCGGACGTATTTCTTAACGATGCGGCCGACGGAGCGTTGTGTGAGGCGACGGCCGGCGTAATTGAGGAATACGGCTTCGGTGTGCGGTGCGTCGCGGTGACGACCGCGGCTGCTGGAGGCTTGCAGGAACAACTCTTCACGCAGAGGCCAATACTTTTCGAGAGCCTCCTGCGCTTTGGTGCCATAAGGAACAATACGCTCCTTGTCGCCTTTGCCTACGACGCGCAGTACCCGCTCTTTTTGGTCGATGTCGGCGAAATTGAGGCCAGTGAGTTCACTTACGCGGAGTCCGGCGGCGTAGAGCAATTCCAGCAGAGCGCGGTCGCGGCGAAGAAGCAGGCTTTCGTCGCGAAGTTTGATCAGCTTATTGGGGGAAGCATTCTCACTCTGTCGCGCACGTTTTTTTGGAACTTCGCCACCGGTGCTTAAAGCGGACCCCATATCGGCAAGCTGATTCAGGAAACCGTTCATCTCTTCGGCAGAGAGCACAGAGGGAATGCGTTTTGGCAATTTGGGAGTGGGCACGAGCCTGGCGGGATTTTCCTGCAAGCGGCCTTCGCGGACGCAGTATTTGAAGAAGGAGCGAAGCGCGGCAAGCTTGCGCGCGATAGAGCTTTTCTGGAGGCCGTGGTCATGCAAATGTCCGACGAATTCGCGGATCGTGTTGTGCGTAACGGCGCTTAGGGCAGGCGGCTCGAGACCAGGCGGCGATAAGTAGGCAATGAATTGGCCGAGGTCCTTGCCGTAATTGGAAATCGTGTGGGGGGAGGAATTCTTTACTGCACGAAGATACTCTAGGTATTTGACGATGGCCGTTTTCATTTTGTACCAGAGACTCAGCCAGTCTCGCACTATTGATTATAGAGCAGCATATGACAGCGAACCTGTCTATTCGGCGGGTCTGCCACTAGAAGTGTGATGCCCGGAACACTGCAACTGTCCGGCCGTCTCCAGTACGTGAGTCGGTGATACGCTTCCCTCAATCAGTAGAAATCGGTCTGGGAGGATCGCATGCGATTGAGGATGTTGGCGAGCGCGATTGTTTTTGCATTATGTTTCATTGGAACGCTTTTGGCACAGGAGCCACAACAACCGCCTGCTGATGCCAGCAAGCCGCCAGCGCCCGTGGCGGCTGCGCCTCCGGAAAAGCTTATTCTCAAAGAAGGGGCGGACGTGAGTCTGAAATTCGCGCAAGACCTGAATTCGAAGACCGCGAACGACGACGACACCGTCAGCCTTGTGCTCGATCAAGACATCAAAATAGGGGACGTAGTGGTCGTGAAAGCCGGAGCGAAGGCGGTGGGGACCATCACGCATGCAAAAAAAGCAGGGATGATGGGTAAGGCCGGCGAACTGAACATGAGATTGGATTATCTGATCACGGATTCAGGGCGGCTAAGGCTGCGCGGAACCAAAGGCAAAGAGGGAGAAGGAAAAGTAGGCGCGACAGTGGCTCTGACGGTTTTGTTCGGACCTATTGGCTTGATAAAACATGGAAAAGACGTGGAGATAAAGCCAGGAACGCCGCTGCTTGTTTACACGGACGAGAATTACGACGTTCCGGCGCCTAAATGAAACTTGGTGACTAGAGACCTCGTTAGCATAGAGTCGAACGAGCGCTTGAGAAAAAGCGGCAGCAGAGCTGCCGCACTCCAAAGCTCCCAAGGTTAAGTTTGGGGAGAATTACGGCTTTGCGCCGACGGGCGTGGCTTCTTCGGGTTGAGCTTGCGGCGGCGGCACGGCGATCGGTTCGGGGGCGAGTTTTTCCCAGTCGCAGCCTTCCTTCAAGCAGGTGTGCACCAGGCCAATTTTGGTTTTCTTTTCGACGATGAAGGGCGCGCCGCACTTGGGGCACGGCTCGGCGATCGGCATGAACGGCGTAGTAAAATCGCAATCGGGATAGCGAGAGCAGCCGTAGAAGATACGCGGACGGCCGCGGCCTCCTCTTCCAGCGCTGCCGCGGCGGACGAATTCGCCCTCAACACACTTCGGACATTTGATGCCCATGGTGATGGGGCGCGTGTATTTGCACTTGGGATAGCCAGTGCAGCCGATGAATTCGCCGAAGCGGCCATGTTTTTTGACGAGACCGTTGCCGCAGAGCGTGCACTTTTCGTCGAGCAGCTCATCGGGCTGCATGGATTTGCGTGTGCCCTCGACGAGGCGGCGAGTGGTCTGGCAATCCGGATATGCGGAGCACGCCAGGAACGGTCCGAACCTGCCCGCTTTAATGACCATTTCTTTACCGCAATTGTGGCAATACTCGACTTTTATTTCGCCTGGAGCGGCGTCCGGCAGAGCTGGGGACAAATCCTGAATGAAATCGCAGTCGGGATAACGCGAACAGCCCAAAAAGAAACCCAAGCGGCTGATGCGCTCGAGCAGTTCGCCCTCTCCACACTTCTCGCACTTTTTGCCGGTGGGGATGCCCGCTTTGTAGGAGAGCATTTCGTCATCGGCGCGATCGAGATCGACGACAAACTTTTCCCAGAATTCTTTTACGGCTTCGCGCCAGGGGAGTTTGCCTTCCTCGATTTCGTCGAGCTCTTCTTCGAGGCGCGCAGTGAAGGTAACGTCGAAAATATCTTCGAAACTTTTGACAAGCAGAAGGCTGACACGCTCGCCTAACATTGTCGGTGAGAAGCGGCCCTGCTCTTTGGTTACATATTCGCGCTCGACGATGACGGAAATGATCGAGGCGTACGTGGAAGGACGGCCGATGCCTTTTTCTTCGAGGTCCTTGACCAGCGTCGCATCGTTGTAGCGCGGCGGCGGCTGCGTGAAATGCTGGTCTGGACGAATTTTGTCCAGCTTCAGAGTCTGGCCTTCGGTTACGCGAGGAAGCGCGTTGCCCTCGCCTTCGTCGCTCTTTTCGTCGTCGGCCACATCCACAACCTCGGCCTGATACACGGCCAAATAGCCCGCGAATTTCTGGACCATCCCCGTGGCGCGGAACGTGTAGTCCGCTGCCGAAATGTCAATCGTGGTCTGATCGAACACAGCCGGCATCATTTGGGAAGCCACAAACCGCTGCCAGATCAATTGGTAGAGCTTGAATTGATCTTCTTTCAGGTACTTGCGAACGTCTTCCGGCGTGCGCGTTACATCCGTTGGGCGGACTGCTTCGTGCGCTTCTTGCGCGTCTTTCTTGGATTTATAGTAGTTGGGCTTCTCCGGCAAATAAGCGGAGCCGAATTTTTCGGGAATGAGTTCGCGGACTTGCGCAAGCGCATCCTGCGAAACGTTTACAGAGTCCGTGCGCATGTAGGTGATTAGTGCAACAGAGCCTTCGGCGCCGAATTCGACGCCTTCATAAAGGCCCTGGGCCACTCGCATCGTATTTTTTGCCGAGTAACGCAGCCGGTTATAGGATGCCTGCTGCAGCTTTGACGTCGTGAAGGGCGGCGGTGGATTTCTTTTCTTTTCCCGCTGAGTAACGCTGGCAACTTGCCATTTTGCTTTGCTGACGGCGGCGACAATCTTGTCAGCTGCTTCCTGGTTTTTGACTTCGATGTCTTCGCCCTTGTGCTTGAAGAGCTTGGCTTCGAAGAGGGGAGGCTGGCCGGCGTCCAGCATGGCGTGAATCGTCCAGTATTCTTGTGGGACGAAGGCGCGGATTTCCTGTTCGCGCTCGACGATTAGGCGGAGAGCTACCGTCTGCACACGTCCTGCGGAAAGGCCGCGGCGGACTTTGTTCCAAAGAAGCGGAGAGACTTTGTAGCCTACGATGCGGTCGAGAACGCGGCGGGCTTGCTGTGCGTCGACAAGATTTGCATCGACTTTGCGCGGATGCTCGAAGGCGGCTCGAATCGCTTTGGGCGTGATCTCGTTAAAGGTGACGCGAAAAATTTTTTTCGGGTCGATGGCCGGAATTTCTTTCTTGGGCTCGTCCTTCGGCTCTTCTTCCACCACTTCGGGCTTGGCGTTCTTTTTCTTGAAACGCGAGACGGTGGGTTCCTGCTCGGGATATTTGGAAGGCTTGGCCAAGACCATGGCAAGGTGCGCGGAGATAGCCTCACCTTCGCGGTCCGGGTCGCCAGCCAGATAAACGGCATCGGCGGTGTTGGCAGCCTTGCGAAGATCATTGATGATCTTGCCTTTGCCCGCGATGATTTGAAGAGTGGGCTCAAAGATTTTTTCGTCGTCCAAAGAGATAGGAGGACGGACTGGCCTCTCTTTTACTTTCTTAGCTCCCTTTTTTGCGCGCTTCTTTTTCTTCCCGGTGTTTTCTTCTTCGCCGGGCAGACGGATGCCGATCGTCTTCTTGGGCAGGTCCATCACGTGGCCAATGGAGGCTTTGACGAGGAAATTCCGCCCAAGGTACTTATTAATTGTCTTCGCCTTTGCAGGCGACTCAACGATCACAAGCGAACGGCCCATCTTGTCTTTGTAACCCCGTAATGTTCTGCTGGGAGAGCTGGAGAGGGCGGCGTGTGTCCTTCTCGCTAACTTCCACTAGATGCTTCGATCCGCCCTTGGGATACTCTCAGCCGTTAGATGCAGGATCAGAGGCGGGCGATTCGCGCCCTATCTGTCTTAAAACAATACCTTACTGAATTGCTTGCCGGGCGACTGCCGCACGATACCCTTCATTTCCAGATTAAAAAGCGTAGCTAAGACTTCGGAAGAGTTCAAGCCGGATCGCTCGACGATGTCGTCGATGTGCTTGGATTCGTCCGCGCAGAGCAGCTCGTAAATCTTTTTTTCGGAGGGGTTTAGAGAGGCAGCAACGAGCAGATTTCTTTGCTCGGCTTCGGGTTGTTCGGCTTTTACGAGGGCGGCACGGACGGGCGTGGGGAGTTCCTCGATCACGTCTTCGGCATTGGTTACCAGCTTCGCCCCCTGCTTGATTAATAGGTTTGGCGCGAAGCTGACAGGTTGCGTTACGTTTCCCGGGACGCCGAAGACTTCCCTGCCGAACTCCATGGCTAGACGCGCTGTGATGAGCGAGCCGCTGTATTGTGCGCCTTCGATGACGATTACGCCTAGCGGCATTCCGGCGACGATGCGATTGCGGATTGGAAAGTTTTCGGGGGCCGGATGAGTGCGTAGGGGAAATTCGCTGATGATGGCGCCGCGCTCCAATACTTTTTCGTAGAGTTTCTTGTTTTCCTTCGGATAGCACACGTCGATTCCTGTGCCGAGAACTCCGATCGCTCTGCCGCTTACGGCCATGGCGCCTTGGTGGCCGATGGCGTCTATGCCGCGCGCCATGCCGCTCACTATTACCAATCCGCGGACGGCCAGATCGCGACCTAAGCGTTCTGCCATTTGTGTGCCGTAGAGAGTTGGACGCCTTGTGCCGACAATGCTGAGGCAGGGGAGGTTGAGGACTTCTGGGTCGCCGCGAACGTAAAGCAATATGGGCGGGTCGTAAATTTGCAGGAGTGTTTGTGGATACTCAGGTTCGGTCCAGTTGATCAGGCGGCAGCGGTCGATGTTGCCGGCGGCGGTTAGCTCCTTTTCGGCGCGCTTGAAGGATTCTTTTTTGAAGACGGCTTGCGCTACCGGAGCGGGCAGGCGGCAGCCTTCCAGATCGGTTAGCGGCGCGCGGAAGATCGCGTCGGGTGAGCCAAAGCGCTTGAGCAGGCGGGCGGACAGACGGGAAGCGAGGCCGGGCGTGAGCGCCAGCGCGAGCCAGGAGAGGGATACGTCTTGCTCCATCGCAGGCCAAGCCTATAGGCGTGATAACTGTATTGTCAACTAATAATTGTTATAAATAAATAGAGCATTGCAGTTAGCTGGGTTGAGCGGCGTCTTCGGCGAGGACCGCGCCGAGGGTTGTAACAAAAAGATCGGCGTCGGCTTGCGAGAAAATCAGCGGAGGGCGTAGCTTGATTACGTTGTGATGAGGGCCGTCGGTGCCGGCTAAGATGCCGCATTCGCGCAGACGATTGACAACGTAAGAAGCTTGGTTCGGTGCGGGTTTGCGAGTCTGGCGATCGAGCACAAGGTCGACACCGAGAAATAGTCCTGAGCCGCGCACGTCGCCGATTAAAGGGCACTTCCCTTTCAGAGATTTCAGCCGCGCGATCAAGTAACTTCCAACTCTTAAGGCGTTTTCCTGAAGATGCTCTTCTTCGAGCACGTCCAGAACAGCGAGTCCTGCGGCGCAAGCGACTGGATTGCCACCGAAAGTGCTAAAGAATTCCATTCCATTATTGAAGCTTGTGGCGATTTCTGCGGTCGTGATGACTGCCGCCAAGGGGAATGCGTTTCCGATCGGTTTGCCCAGCACCACAATGTCGGGGACGACGCCCTGCGTCTCGAATCCCCAGAAGTGCGTGCCGAGACGGCCGAAGCCGACTTGCACTTCGTCGGCGATACAGACGCCGCCAGCGGCGCGGACGTGTTTGTAGGTTCCCGCGAGGTAGCCGGGCGGAAAAACAATTTGACCGGCAACGCTCGGCAGCGTTTCGGCGATGTAGGCTGCAACGCTGCGGCTTTGGGCGTGAGCGTTCTGCAAAATCTCGGCGACGTGCTTCGCATATTTTGGGCCCGCTGCAAGATCTTCCCGCCGGTATGGCCCGCGATAATCGTCGGGGATGGTCGCAACATGGACCCAGGGTTTGCGGCCTCGCCCTCCGGGACCGTCGAATTTGTAAGGGCTGATGTCGATCAGCGTGGTTGTGTGGCCGTGGTAGGCGTGTTCGAGGACGACCACATCCTCGCGGCTGGTGTGCGCGCGGGCCAAGCGGAGCGCCAGCTCGTTCGCTTCGCTGCCGGAATTCACGAAATAGCAGATACGTAGCGGCGCAGGGAGAAGACGCGTGAGACGTTCGGCATAGCGATTTACATTGTCGTGGAGGTAGCGCGTGTTTGTGTTGAGAAGAGCGATCTGCTTTTGAACGGCGCGCACTACTCGTGGGTGGCTGTGTCCCACGAGTGGCACATTATTATAAACGTCGAGAAAAGCGCGACCTGTATCGTCATACAAGTATTGCATCCAGCCGCGCACAATTTTCAGTGGCTGTTGGTAAGAGATGCTGAGATTTTTTCCGAGAAGCTCTTGGCGAACGGAAAGAGTCTCCTCGGAATTCGGCTCCTTGGGCGGGAAACGGTCCGCGGGAATGCCGAGTAGCAAATTGGGATCGGGCGAAAGGGCTGTCCAGACGTTGCGCTGAGACGCATGAGCCACGCCGGGAAAATCGGTACTGTGATCCAGCAAGTCCACGATGACTTGGAAATGAAGGTGAGGCGCCCAGCCTCCGTTTTCGTGAACGTCGCCGATGCAAGCGAACTGCTGGCCACGCGCGATCCGCTGGCCGGGTTGCAAAACGTCAAAGGAATCTCGGGCGAGGTGACCGTAAAGCGTGAAAAATTCCAAGCCGTCACTCGTTGCGTGACGAAGAATCACGAGGGGGCCGTAGTCGAGCGGGGCGGTATTGACGGCGATGGCGTGCACGACACCGTCAAGCGGAGCGCAGATCGGCGTGCCGGGTGAGGCAAATAAATCGATGCCTAAGTGAATCGTGCGGCGTTCGTCCGTAGGGTTTTCGCTCGCTCCAAAGAGTGGTGAAGTGTAGAGCAAGCGCGCTTCATCGTAACGGCCGATGCCTATTGATGCATTTGTATACTTCAAATTGCGGAAGATCGCCTGGCTGAGGTTTTCGGCGTCAGCAGCGTTTGGGTCAGCGCCAAGGAACGTGCTGCCGACACTCAAATCAAAGACTACGCTCGAGGATGTGCGCAAATCCGTATCAAGGATGGAAGCTGCGCTGCTTACATTGGACGCAAGCCATCGTTGGACCTTTTCACTTTGTGGGACGGCGGGCAAACCACAGGCATCGCGAAACGTGTAGTGGGCGAATCTCGGATGAACCGAAGCAAGCTTCTCGAGGGCCTCCCAGGCGGGCGCTTCGCTGATCGTCACGTAAGGATCATCGGGGACCAAAGATTTGCGATGCGCAGAATTTGTCACGCTGACCGCGAGACGCATGCCGATCAATGCGTAAAGGACGCTGATCTCGGCTTCGTTGAGCGGAAAAGCACTGTGATATCCGGCAACAACGAAACTCGCGGCGGTCAGTGGATCTTTCTCGCCCAGCATCGCGTAGGCGGCCGCGATCGCGACTTCAGAAACAGTGAGACCATAGTGCATGTCTCCAAAATCGATCACGCTGACCACTTTTCTCGGTTGCGGCCACGGCGGAGCGATCAACACGTTGTAGTCGTTGGCGTCGCCATAGATGACGCTGCGGGGCAGCGATTTCAGAGCTGGCACAACTTCCGATTCGTACATTGCAAGATATCGCTCGACTAACGCGCGCCGCGTGGGATCTTCTAAGTGTTGCAGATAGTCTCGAATCCAGACGGCGCGAGCGAGATCCCACTTCAATTCGCGATGCGCGGCCGGATGCGAAAAATCCACCAGCGCGGCGTCCATTTCAGCAAGAAAATGCCCAAGACTTCGCAGCAACTCCGGGCTGTGTGGATTTACTTTGGCGAGAACCGGTCCAGGAACGTAGGTGAGCAGCCAGAGCAGGCGCTTCGTTCCATCAGAGAGCGTCGCGACCGTGAACGCGTCGCCGACGGGCGTTACGCAGACGCGCGGCAGTGAAAGTCGGGGCGCGCACTTGGCCAAATGTTGCAGCGCCTGGCACTGCATATCGACGGAAGATTGCTCCCGCGCGGGGTGCATGACCTTCAGGACAAATTCGCGACCGCCGGTAAAAGTGAGATGAAAGTTATCGTCGTATTCGCCGGGAAGTGCTTTGGCGGAGACATCGAGGCCGAATATTTCGCGAGCCAGCCGCGCGGCTTCCGATTCGGCGACCGGCTGGGCCACGCGCGTTTCGGGAATCATACGGTGAATCTTATCTGTAAGAGATAGAGCGCGTCCATTGTCCGCAGAATGCAGTACGCATTACACATGGAGCGCGAGCGCTTCGTTAACTAAGCCCGGGTGCGCGCACTCAACGGCGCTAAATCTCGGAGCTACATTTTCCCGTGCGCGCTATTCGATCGAAACCGGACCATTCACTGTCGAAAGCTTGATCATCGCCGGGGAACTGCCGTACTCGATGCGGCGATTGTTGTCGTCCCAGGTTTTCCGCGCGTTATCGCAGATGCTGGCGTGGCAGCTCATCGGGGAATAGTTCCGCGATTCAACGCTGAAGCTGGACTTGTAGTCAGACGGAACGGATAGCGTCAGCGGACCATTTTGCGCATCGGCGGTCAAGCCTGTGCCGTTCCAAGTCGTCCCTTGCAGGTTGATTGAGATCGGGCCGTTCTCCGTGTGAATGCGCACATTGCCGCTGCTGGCGGTGATGGTGATGGGGCCGTTTGCCGCTCGAACGTCGGCATCGCCGGAAAAATCGCGCAGGGTGATAGGACCGTTCGTGGCGTGGGCAGTCAATTTACCGTCAACACTGTAAAGCGAGAGTGGGCCGTTGGCGGTCTCAAGATCAATTACTGCCCCTTTCGGCGCGCGAATCAGCAGGTAGATCGCCCATTCGCCGTCGTCGCTGGGTCCGTTTGTCGAGACCTCTCCGTTCTTAACAGAAAGTGTCATTTGCGCGAGAATTCGCTGCGCGCTTCCATCCCCATTTGAGGCGAACTTGCAAGACGTCACCGAATAGGTGTCTTTGTCCCAGCCCTGGATCTGAACCCCACCGTTTTTGTGCGGGCGAACGTGAAGCGTGGGCGCTTCGGCCTTCGTGATCGTGCGCTCTTCCGTTTCCGTGACGGCGTCGCGATCATCGAAACGAACGTGGAAGTCGGAGCAATCCGCGGCGGGCTCACGATGGCCGCCGGACATGCTCATTGAGTGACGATGGTCCCAATCGGGCCAGCCTGGAGCGGCCGGGACCGCTGGTATGGCAGGAAGTGCAGGCATTGCGGGCATAGCAGGCGCGGCTGGAACGGCGGGCGTCGCCCCGTAGAAGCGAACTGGAGGAGCCGGTGGCACGGGGGGCGCAAGAGACTCGAAAGAAAGAGGCGCAGGCGGGGCTGGAGGTGTCGGAGCGTCCTGGGCGCCAGCCTTGGCGCAGAATGCGCAAACCACCGTCACTGCAAGCAAACAAACTCTGGAGAACGATTTCATGGACAAACCCTCCCTTGCTACATAGACGAACGAAATGCTTGTTTGTCACGAGGACTTGCTAAGTTTTCGCGGGTGGAAGCCGCCAAGCAACCCTCGGCAAATCAGGGAGTTGACCGCGGCGGGAAGTACAGCTTGAGAGATGTTAGAGTGGCGATTCGCGAGAAGTCTTTGTCGAGCGTGAAGATTGTGGCGCCGTGCTCCAACGCGATGGCCGCTATGAGGGTATCCATCGTTGTCAGACTGATGCCTTTCGAGCGACACAGCCTGAAGATGCTTGCCGCTTCTCTGTACGTGGAGAAGCCGATGGGCTCAAGAATCTCCCAGCGAGAGAGAAATTGTTCCACTTGGCCCACGTTTCGCGTCAGACCTTGAAGAATCTCAGTGACGATGATTCCCGTGATCGCAAACGGTTCGGCGTCCTCGATCATTCGACGCAAATCGGCGCCTGCACGGCCTGGAGAGGAGCTGAAAAAATCTATCCAGACCGAGCTATCGACCAAGATCAAACGCGGTTCCTGCGCATGGCCTTCAAGTCGCCCTTCCAGATGCCTTGTCCGTAGTAGCGGAGGATGCCCTTGCGCGTTTCCGAGTTTACGAGCAGATGGAGGGCTTTGTGCACAATCGCTCGCTTCGTCTTGAGGCGGGTGAGTTTGCGGGCTTTGCGGACCAATTCTTCATCAATTTCGATATTTGTTCTGGCCATGATTACAAGCATACACCCATTCTCGAGAAACAGGTGTATGCGCGGATGACGCGCGCGATCCAAAAACTACTGCTGCCAGTCACAGTCCAGCATTCCCATGCTGCCGATGGGAGGGCCGTCGGGCGGCTCGACCGGCGCGGTCAGATCGATGCGCTTGGGATCTTTCTCAAAGAGCTCGATTTGTTTGGAGGCGAAAAAAATGTGCGCTTGATTGGAAATGACCTGGCGGCCCGAAGTTGGAGCATTGAGCCAGTCCTTTAACCCTTGCAGCTCCAGCGAAGCGATGGCGCGGACTTCATCGGTGGCATGTTCGTTGGCGGAAAGCGACATGAGGTCGTACAGAACGACGTCGTCAACGGTATTCGCAATTTCTCCGTCGTACCCTTTGCCATGCTGGGTTTTCCAAGTGGCGTTCAGGACGGTATCGAGCACTTCTTCGAGGCCAGGATTTTCGGCGTTGCGCGCGTGGAATTCGATGAGGCGCGCGGCGCGTTCCGGATTGAAGAGAAACTGGAGCGTATGCTGGGCGGCTGATTCCGCTGGGGCGAGCGCGTCAAAGGCAGGGCTTGTGTGAATCTTGAAATCTTCGCGATCGCGAGGGTATTCCGGCGGACGCGGCGGGATAATTTTTAACAGCGATTCGGGCAGGGCGAGAGTTTCCGGTTTTAGCGTGGCGAGGACCGCGGCGAGGGCGCGGCGTTGTTCGGCGGGCGCGACGATCTGTGTGGGGACTTCGCCGTCGCCGCGGAGCGCGAATGTGTAATCCATTCCGCCGACGAGTTTGCTGGCGGCTTCCACCTGATAGCGATGGTACATGTAGATGGGGGCGAGGACGTCTTCGAGAGTGGCCAGCGGCGCGCCTTCGCGAATATTATTTTCTCCGAAGCGCTTCAGCGCCGCGGCGCGAACCTGCATAATGCGGTTCAGCTCGTCAACGGCGTTCGAGCCGCTGTCCCAAAGATGCGCAACACTGCTGGAAGAACCGGGGGGGCGGGCGTCCTGGTCGGTGAGATAGCGAAGCCCGCGGCCGAACGCGTCGCTCAAGATTTTGTCGAGCGCAGCGCGCTCGTCAGTGCCGGACGCGAAGTCGCTGTAACCCCAAGCAATCGAAACTTTGTCCCAATCGCCGATGCCTGTGGCGTAAGCATCGGAAAGGTCGGGTGTCCCGTCGGCGGCGAGCTTCACGAGTGGCGGCGGATAGTCCATCACGGAAGAGCGATTGACCGTGCTTGCCGAATAGTTGTGCATCAGACCGAGCGTGTGGCCGACTTCGTGCGCGGCAAGCTGGCGAAGGCGCGCGAGTGCCATTTGCATCATTTTCGGCGAAACTGGTTTGCCTTTTTCGTAGGGAGCGAGCAGGCCTTCGGCGATCAGATAATCCTGCCGAACGCGAAGCGAGCCAAGCGTCACGTGACCCTTGATGATTTCGCCGGTGCGCGGATCGATGACGGCTGCGCCGTACGACCAGCCGCGCGTGGCGCGATGCACCCACTGAATGACGTTGTAGCGCAGATCCATGAGGTCCGCGCCTTCTGGCATTAGTTCGACCCGGAAGGCATTCTTGTAGCCGGCGGCTTCAAATGCCTGATTCCACCACCGCGCACCATCCAACAGCGCAGAGCGAATTGGTTCCGGCGCGCCGCGGTCGAGATAATAAACTATCGGTTGAACGGGCTCGCTCATTGCGGCCGTGGGATCTTTTTTCTCGAGACGATGCCGTGCGGTGAAGCGCTTGACGATGGGCTCGCTTACAGGAGTGGCGTAGTCCATGTAGGAGATGCCGAAAAAGCTGGAGCGAGGATCATAAACACGCGGCTTGTAGCCGGAAGGCGGAAGCTGCACGAAAGAGTGATGCTCGCGAACCGTGATGGATTCGGGCGAGGGCGTGACTTGGCGGACCCACTGCCCGGGATCGTCGCCGGCGAAAGTCAGGGTGGTTTCCACTTCGGTATTGAGTGGGAAATTTTTCGTTTGCGGGAGATAGATGGCGCAGCGCGAAGTATCAATGTGATAAGAGCCCTGCTTGGTGCGGCGGAGCGTGGCGGGAATGCCGTGAGCGTCCCGCAAGAAAAAATCAGTAGCATCGACGAGGGCGTGGCCGTTTTCTTCGGCGGCAACCGTGAAACCCCAAAGCGCCGATTCGGCGAAGGAGTCGTGAACAGCGCGGCGTTCGTCAGCATCGCTGGTTACGGCGCGATATGCGAGATTCTCCTCCATGAGCAAAACCTTGGGACCAGTGCGTTCAAATCGGACAATGTGCGTTGCGCCAAGCTGGCCGCGGTCGAGGCCGATATCGTTCGAGCCGATGCCAGCGGGGAGGCCGCTTTGGTAGAGGAACTCCGTGCTCCATTTATCGATTTCTAGCCACAGCTTGCCTTGCTTGGCGTCCCAATAGAGATTGAAATAGCCGGGAAACTTTTGTGCGCCGGCAATTTTTTCAGCGATAGAAGGCGTCTGGGCAGAGGGTGGTTGGCTATATGGTGTCTGGATCGCATCGGGGTTAGCAGCGATGCCGGCAAAGGGCAGACACAGGAAACAGAGCAGGAAAAGACACGAGGAACGTTTCAGCATTTTCAGCGCCTCCGAATGGAAGGAACGTTTTACAACAAAAGACGCTTGGCGCGGGGGAAAATCCTCTCTGCTATACTTGATTGAAATCGCGAGACTCTCAAATTGCAGAAACTTCGCATATCCATCGTGCAGTATTTGAATACCGCGCCGCTCGTTTGGGGGTTTACGAACGGGCGGCTAGCGGGAAAATACGATTTGTCGTTCACTGTGCCATCTCAATGCGCGGAAGCGTTGCGCGCGGGCACAGCGGAAATTGCGATCATTCCGGCGATTGAATATCAGCGCATCCCGGGATTGGTAGTTCTGCCGGATTTGGCGATCGCTTCGCAGAATCGCGTGCGCAGCCTTTTGATCATCGCAAAGAAACCCATTGAGCAGGTACGCAGCATCGCACTGGACCGAAGTTCGCGCAGCACGCAAGCGCTGACTCGAATCCTGGCCGCCGAATGGTGGAAGATTGACCCCGAGTTTTTTGAAACCGAGCCAAATTTGAGCACGATGCTGGAACGAGCTGACGCTGCTCTGCTCATCGGCGACCCCGCGCTACGACTCTCGGTAGCCATCGAGAAAGAGAGCATGGTCAGCCCGCAAGGACGCGCGGTGTGCCACGCGGCTACTCTTGGAATCTCCAGCGCTGAGATATTTCATGTATATGACGTGGTTGGAGAATGGCGAAAGTATTCAAGCCTGCCAGCCGTGATGGCCGTGTGGGCAGCAAGGCCGGAAGTTGTCACAACGGAATTGCTCGCCGATTTCACGGCATCCCGCAACTTCGGACTGGCCCAGATCCCCGCCATCTGCCATGAGGCTGCGCGCGAACTCGAATTGCCACAGCCTGAGCTTGAATCGTATCTGCGGCAGAACATCGATTTCTCTTTGGGCCAAGAAAACCGCCGCGGGCTGGAACGATATTTTCAGGAAGCCGCAAAACTGGGTTTGATCCCAAGAGAAAAGAAAATTGATTGGGCAACGATCTCGAAAGAAGCAGTACAGGTTTCTGCAAAGTAGGGGCACGGCATGCCGTGCCCGTCCGGCGACGACAATTAGAGTTTGAGGGACGCATTCGCTAGAATAAGAACGCTGCAACGCGAAGGAACAACGTGGGACTGACCAAAGAAGAAGCCATCGACATGCTGCAATCCGACGACCTGGTTGGCGTTGGAATGGCAGCGCACCAGTTGCGCCTGAAGAAAAACGATCCGCGCGTCGTGACTTACCAGATCGACCGCAACATCAATTACACGAATTTCTGCACAGAATATTGTTCGTTCTGCGCATTTTACCGGCCGCTCGGGGCGAAAGACGGCTACATCCTTTCCTTCGAATCCATCTACGAAAAAATCGAAGAGATGCTCGAGCTCGGCGGCACCGGAATATTGCTGCAAGGCGGCCTGCATCCGGACCTGCAGATCGGCTATTACGAAAATCTCCTGCGTTCTCTGAAGGCGCGTTTTCCACAAGTACATCTGCACTGTTTTTCCGCCCCCGAGATATTGTGCATTGTGGAAGTCAGCGAGCTGAGCGTCCGGGAAACCATTCAACGCCTGATGGACGCCGGACTGCAGTCCATCCCCGGCGGCGGCGCGGAAATTCTCGACGACGAAATTCGCGGAAAAATCGCCCGCCTGAAGTGCACAAGCGACGATTGGGAAGAAGTGCACCGCGTGGCACATTCGCTTGGCCTGCGCACTACCGCGACGATGATGTTCGGCTGCGGCGAAGAGCTGCGCCACCGCGTGAATCACCTCGAACGCTTGCGACGCATTCAGGAAGACACGGGCGGATTCACAGCGTTCATTCCGTGGATGTTCGCGGCGGAAAACACAGCTCTTGGGAAAAAAGTGCAGGAAGCGACCGCCGTAGATTATTTGAAAACGCTGGCCGTCAGTCGCCTTTACCTCGACAACATCGACCACATCCAATCGAGTTGGTTGACACCCGGCATCAAAGTTTGCCAGGTCGGCTTGCAATTCGGTGCAGACGACGTCGGCAGCATCCTCATTGAAGAAAACGTCGTATTCGCCGCTGGCGTGAAAAACCGCACCAACGAGAACGAGCTTCGCCGCATCATCTCCGATGCAGGATTCGTACCAGCGCAACGCGATACCCTCTATCGCTCTTACGCGTTGAAGTAGTTCCGAAAAATCCAAACGCTATTTTGCTGGTGTTGGTCGCTTCAAGGGACGAAGTACGAGTTGCACCTCGGTCCCGTCGGGGAGATCTATATCTTCGAGCGGATAGAGAATGCCGCTGCGGAATCGCGCCTGAATCCAGCGCGGGCCGGGTTTGGCATCGGCCACCGCAGCTTTCGCAGGAGCCCCGGTGGCAGCGGGCGCGCCGGAAGTTTCATCGAGCGCTTCATTGGCAAGAGCATCTGCCTCGCGGTTTTGCTCGCGGTAGACGTGATCTATCCGGAAAGATGTGAAGCCCATCGACATTTTCTTCGCGCGCTCGAAAAGAGGCTTCAAATCCTCGCTCTTCACTTTGTACTGCCCTTGCATCTGCTTGACCATCAATTCGGAATCGCTCTCGACGCGCAACGCGCGAATGCCGTGCGACTCCGCGTAATCCAGCGCAGCAATCAGGCCATAGTATTCGGCGACATTGTTCGTCATCCGGCCTATGTATTTTTTCAGCTTGGCGACGAGCTCGCCCTGCCCGTCGCGGATAATAACACCATACGAAGCGGGGCCGGGATTTCCACGCGCCGCGCCATCAATGTTTGCCTGATGAGCCGGCGTAGCGTTTTTTTGGTCGGCGGGCGAGTCGGCAAAGAGACCGTCACCGGCAGCGCGAGTAGATTTTGGAAGGCGTGGCATCAGGAATGGTTAGAAGCGGAAGAAGCCGCGTGCCCCGAGCCGGCGGCAGGATCCGGCAGTGGAATCGGCTCCAAAGTATATAAAATCAGGCCACAAGATTCGCAGCGATAAATTTCTTCATTGGGATCGCGGCGAAGCTCCTGCAAAGTGTGCGGCAGCACGCGCATCCCGCAACCGCGGCATTGCCCGTCGCGGGCTTCGGCGAGCCCGGTACCGTGATGACGTTTGGCGATGCGAGCATAAAGCTCGCGCAAATCTTCGGGAACCGGAGCCAGGGCCCCTTCCCGCTCGGCGAGCAGGGACTCAAGCTGTTTCTTTTTCTCGGACTGCAAAGCTTCGATCTCTTTTCTCTCTTTTGAGACCGCAGTTTCGTCTTCCTTGAGATTCGCTTCCGCATGTTTCACGCGGCGTTCGGCTTCTTCACCGCTCATCATCACTTCAAGTTGCGCGTCTTCGGCCTTTGCGACCTCGGCTTCCGCATTGGCAATCTCGTGTTGCAGCGCTTTATATGCTTCGTTGGTTTTAACCGCGCCGCTCTGATCACGGTATTTCTTCGCGCGGTCTTTCCATTGCTGGACGTCAAATTCGAATTTCTTGCGCTCTGCCTGGCTTTTGACCAGGCCTTCTTTTGCGGCTGCCACGGCTGCGCGCGCGCCGCTGAGTTTGGCGTCGGCTTCGCGGACGCGCTTTGGAAATGTGTCAATCTCGGCGCGCACCGCGGCAATCAAGTGGTCTACACGCTGGAGCTCGATCAGGCGAGGAA
>Ga0265354_1000015_pt1 | contig 26137 bp, 27 predicted proteins | sample NZE1metagenome_FD_189074 | JGI IMG/M metagenome (GOLD analysis project Ga0265354, IMG submission 189074) | Rhizosphere microbial communities from Maridalen valley, Oslo, Norway - NZE1 | ecosystem: Host-associated > Plants > Roots > Rhizosphere > Soil | place: Norway: Oslo | collected 2017-09-14 | reverse complement strand
TTGGCCGAGAGCCTCGAGACATGCTCTTTCCCGCCAAGAAATAGCCACCGCGAAAGAAAAAATCAAAAAAATCAGTCGCAAGGCCATTCTTTTCTTGACATTGAAACGCGCCAGGCTTATCACTGCACTTGCAACTTCGAAACGGCACTGCAATTGCTCCGTCTTGCGATTGAGTGCGGTGCGGCTGAGGCATGGCTGTGATGTTTAAGGTGAATTCTGTTCAATGAGTGCGTCCAACGAACTGGAACCTGGCCCTAGTCGCTCCGACACGAAGCGGACTTTCGGGGCGAGGCTTGGGACGGGCGATTGGGCAACGTCGCGCGAGGCGCAATGCCTCCCGCAGGCGGTAGGGTGGGGAGGGTTCACGTCTGGCTAACGGTAAGTCCATTTTTATTAGGTACTTGCCCGCAGCCGAGGTCATTTCGGTATGCGGGCTTTTTTGTTGGTAGCCGATCGATAGAGAGATTGCTCTGTGCGCCCTTCGGCGAATTAGCGACACCTGGGCGGCAGGGAAGGAGGTTAGACGGTGGAACTTTACGCTACAGAACTTATGGGCGCGCAAGCTTACGACGCGCAGGGCAACTTTGTGGGGCGAGTGCGCGAATTCTTCATCGAGCCCTCGCAGGCGACAAACCGTCTATCTCATTTCCTCATTTCGCGCGGCCGCTTCCAGCCGCTGCTGGCCAGCCACGATCAGGTGGCTACGTTTGCTCCTGGCACGATGAGATTGAACGTTAGCGAGCGCGCACTTCAACTCTATGAACCGAACGAGTCCTTGCTGGCGGTGCGCAAGGATTTGATGGACCAGCAGATTATCGACACGCGAGGACGCAAGGTCGTTCGCGTAAACGACGTGGATTTGGCGGAATTCAAGAGTAATGGAAATGTCGAACTTCGAGTCACGCAAGTCGATGTGGGGCTGCCGGGCGCGGTGCGCCGGCTCCTGCAAGGTGTATTTTCGCCAGGCGTAATCCGTAGGCTGCAGCGCAAGCTGCCGCAAAGCGCCATTCGCTGGGAATTCGTGAACTTGATCGAATCCGACCCGCTTCGGCGCGTAAAGCTGCGCATCACACACGAAAAGCTCGAAGACCTGCACCCGGCGGACCTGGCCGAAATCATGGAAGACCTATCGGCCGCCGAGCGGCAAGGAATCATCGCTTCCCTCGACGAAGAGACCGCCGCTGCCGTTCTGGCCGAACTCGATGAACGACTCACAACGCAGATCGTCGAAAAACTGGACCCGGAAAAAGCTGCCGACATTCTGGAAGAGATGGCGCCCGACGCCGCTGCCGACCTGCTGGCAGACCTTCCGAAGGAAACGTCCGACGAATTGCTGGAAGAAATGCCCGGGCATGAAGCCGATGAAGTGCGCGAATTGCTGTCGTTCGACCCTTCAACCGCCGGCGGGATGATGAACACGGAGTTCATCTTCGTGGGAGAACGTTCGCTGCGTGAGGAAGTGCTCGAGTGGATTCGCAGCCAGGAATTGAATCTCGACCAGCTGGATACCATCGTGTTGCTTGATAGCAAGGCCGAGTATTCCGGCACGGTGTCGATCGCGCGCTTGCTGCTCGCTGCTCCGGAACAGCGGATGTTTGAACTGCGAAGCGAGCCGCTCCTCAGCATTGCCGGTGACGCGGATGAGAAAGACGTTTTTGAGCTGTTCGACAAATACAATCTGCGGATGCTTACGGTGATCGATGAGGAGAATCGGCCTATCGGCACGGTCACCGTGGACGACGTGGTTTCGCGGCTTGTAAAGAAATAAAGAGGGAATGGGAAGCGGCGGATGAATTGGGACATTCTCAAATCGAGCCTGGAGGGCCTGCAGACGCGCGGCACGAATCTGCAACAGAAGATTCGCGGCCTGCGGCGGCGTCTGACCTTGCTGCTCGCGGTCGTCGGGCCGGGGCTGATTACCTCCAACGTCGACAACGATGCAGGCGGCATCGCGACGTACTCGCAGGCAGGCGCGCAGTATGGCTATGCGCTGTTGTGGTCGCTGATTCCCATGACTATCGCGCTGTACGTAACTGAAGAGATGTGCGCACGCATGGGAGTGATCACCGGCAAAGGGCTATCTGATCTCATTCGCGAAGAGTTCGGTTTCCGCCCTACGTTTTTCGTGATGGTCACGGGGTTCTTTGTGGACCTGGCCAACGTCGTTGCTGAGTTTGCCGGCGTGGCTGCGTCGATGGAAATGTTTCATGTCAGCAGGTACATCGCTGTTCCGATCGCCGCGATATTGGTTTGGATTCTGGTGCTTCGAGGTACATACCGCCAAGTCGAAGTCATCTTTCTGATCGCGTGCGGGTTTTACGTCACCTACATCATTTCCGCTATCCTGGCCAAGCCGGACTGGTTGGAGGCTGCTAAGCACGTTGTCATTCCCAACCTTCAATTCAATTCTGGCTATTTACTGACGCTCACGGCGCTCGTTGGTACCACCATCGCGCCGTGGCAATTCTTTTACCTGCAAGCGGGTTTCGTGGAGAAAAAAGTCGGGCCAAGGCAGTATCCGCAGGCGCGAGCAGACGTTTTGGTGGGCAGTATCAGCTGCATGGTCATTGTGTTTTTCATCATCGTGGCCACAGCCGCGACTTTGTATGTTTCGGGACAGCGGGACATCGCCGATGCGGTGCAGGCGGCCAAGGCCTTGATACCACTGGCCGGCAAATGGGCGGGATTTACTTTCGCTTTTGGCTTACTGAACGCCTCGCTCTTTGCGGCCACAATCTTGCCGCTCTCGACAGCCCATGTGATCTGCGAAGGCCTGGGATTTGAAGCCGGCATCGACCACAAGTTTAAGGACGCGAAAATCTTTTATGGGCTTTATACGGTTTTGATTGCCGTGGGCGCGGGCATCATTCTGATCCCGCACGTTCCAATCTGGAAGATTTTCATTTTTTCGCAGGTAGGGAATGGGATTTGGCTGCCCATCGTGGTCATCTTCATCCTGCTTCTCGTTAACCGCCGCGACCTGATGGGCGAGCACGTGAATACGCTCACGTTCAATATCGTCGCGTGGGTCACGGCGATTGCTATGATTATCCTGACGCTCGTGCTGGTCTACACCTCGCTCTTCCAATCGCCACCGCCCGGGGGTTGACGCGACGGATGCTCTGTTTGAAATGGGGATGTTCGAAACAGCACCCCGCCATTGCGCCGTTGCCAAATCGTATGTTAACTTTGCGGCGTAAAGAAGAAACCTCAGAAACCCGTGCCGCAGACTAAATCGCACACGACGCTGCAAGTTTCCGCCTCTGGCGCGCTGGGGCCGTTGACACCGGAAGAGGCGCTGCTCTTCGAAAAGCTTGATCTGGCGCGGCTGCCGCGGCATGTGGCTGTCATCATGGACGGTAACGGGCGCTGGGCGCAGCAGCGGCATCTGCCGCGCGCGGCGGGCCACCGCTCCGGAACAAAAACGGCGCGCTCGACGATTGAAACCTGCGCGCGCCTGAATATTGAAGCGCTTACGCTCTACGCGTTCTCGGTGGAGAACTGGCGGCGCCCCAAAACGGAAACCGACTTCCTGATGCAATTGCTGCGCGAATATTTGCGCAGAGAAATGCCTTTGATTCAGAGAAATGATATCCGCATGCGTTTTTTGGGCCGCACGAATGAACTTCCCAAAGGCGTACAGGACGACGTGCGCGACGCCACGGAACGGACCTCTGGTAACAAGGGCATGTTTCTCTGTGTGGCGCTGAACTACGGCGGCCGCGCGGAGATCGTGGATGCCATGAACGCCATTGTGGCCGAGCAGAACGGCCATGCAGGCCAAGCCGAAATTACGGAAGAGAACGTGGCCCGGCACATGTACACAAGCGGACTGCCAGACCCGGATTTGCTGATCCGCACAAGCGGGGAAATGCGTGTTAGCAATTTTTTGCTTTGGCAGATTGCCTATGCGGAGATTTTCGTGACGGAGACTCTTTGGCCCGATTTTAGTCGCGCGCGATTGTTCGAATCGCTTGTCGAGTTTCAAAAGCGCGAGCGCCGTTATGGCGGAATCCGCGAAGGCCAGCCCCACCCAGAAGTGTCAGCGCGAGTAGTTGGAAAGTGAATCTTTGAACGCGGCGAGCCGTGGCAACATTGGAAGCACGATATATCCCGTCCCCGCAATTGCAATGCAGGCATTTCGCGTTCTTCGGAACCGGTTCCTGGGAATTGAAACTCAGGACTCAGCTAATTTGTGATTCTCCCTCGTGATTTATTTCCCTTGATGTGATGAGATGGAACGAGTGATTCGTCAGGGGATCCCTTTTCTATGACCTGGAAGCGCGTCGCGACAGCCGTCGTCCTAATCCCGTGTGTGGTCGGACTGGTGTTGTGGGGCTCGACGGCAGTAGTTGCCATTGCCTTGGCTCTCGTCATTTTGCTTGCGCTGTTTGAGTTTTTCACTCTCGGCGATGCAATCGGCCACCGCGCCTATCGCTTCTGGACGGCGACCTGCGCCCTTGCACTCGTGTATGTGCAGTGGCTCGCGGCCATCGCACCAGCCTATGAACTTGCGGGCGGATTGACGATACATCGCATGGTTGGGCGAGTTTTAGGCGTGATACCTACAGTCTCCGACGTTTTCTTTATCTTTTTACTCGGTGTCTGCGCCATAACGCTTTTTACCAAGCGGCCCATGGTGGAGGCCTTGCCTGCCGCAGGAATCAGTTCCAGCGGTTTGATCTTGATAGCGTTGCCGCTGACGTCTGCGGTTCGGCTTTATGGGGCCGGCACGGAAGGCCCAAAGCTATTGATGTTCGCGCTCGTCATTACATGGATCGGAGACACTGCGGCGTATTTTGTAGGCCGCGCGATTGGAACGCACCCACTGGCCCCGGTGTTAAGTCCTAAAAAATCCTGGGAAGGTTCGATCGCCAGCATTCTCGGAGCGCTACTTGTTGCGATTGTGTTTGCAAGATGGCTCATCGTGCCGCTCCCGCATCTTCTGGCAATGGCTGTTGTTGGCAACGTCGCAGGCCAAGCTGGCGATTTGCTCGAATCGGCTTACAAGCGCAGCGCCGGGGTAAAAGACTCCGGATCATTACTACCCGGGCACGGCGGCGTGCTCGACCGTATCGATGCGCTGATTCTGGCAATCCCGGTTGTCTGGTACTATTGGATTTGGATTTATTTGCCCAACCGGTAGGACAGACATTCCTGTCTGTCGCCGTTCCGTAAGTGGAAGAGTCAGAGGAGCAGTTCGGAAGACAGACTGAAAGTCTGTCCCACCAAGTCAGTTTTAAGCGGAGAAAAGATTCGTCCTTGAAGCAGCTATCCATTTTGGGTTCAACAGGTTCGATTGGACGGCAATGCCTTTCCGTTGTGGAATCGCTGCCTGAGCGGTTCGGTGTCGTCGCGCTGGCTGCTGGCGGCAATCTGGAAGAGTTGACAGGCCAGATTGAGCGGTACCGGCCTGAATTGGTCTCCGTCGGCGACGCGAAAAAGGCCGACGAACTTGCCTCCGTGCTACGGGCAAAAGGAATCTCTCCGCTTCCCGCTATACATCATGGCCGCGAAGGAATGCTGGCGGTTGGCACCCACTCTAAAGCGGATATTGTAGTTTCCGCAGCGGTTGGCGTTGTCGGCCTCGAAGCTACTTACGAAGCGGTCAAGCAAGGGAAAACCGTAGCGCTTTCGAACAAGGAAGTTTTGGTTGCCGCTGGCGAACTGGTGATGGCCGCGGCAAAAAAGGCCGGACGTGAATTGCTGCCCGTGGACAGCGAGCACAATGCGGTTCACCAATGCCTGCGCGGCGGAACGCATGGCGAAGTGCGCCGGCTAGTGCTTACAGCGAGCGGCGGTCCATTTCGCAAAACGCCGCTGACCGAGCTCGAGCATGTCTCTCCAGAGCAAGCGCTCGCGCATCCAAACTGGAAGATGGGCAATCGCATCACCATCGACTCGGCAACAATGATGAACAAGGGTTTCGAAGTGATCGAGGCCCGCTGGCTCTTTGGTGTGCGACCCGACCAAATTGACGTTGTGATTCATCCACAATCCACCATTCATTCCATGGTCGAGTTCGTGGATGGCTCAATTCTGGCGCAACTCGGTCCAACGGACATGCGAATGCCTATCCAATATGCGTTAACCTATCCAGAGAGAGCAGCGTCTAACCAGGTAGCCCTGGATTGGCGCAAGTTGCGGCGGTTGGATTTCGCGAAAGTTTCCACTCGGCGTTTTCCCTGCCTTCGTCTGGCTCGCGAAGCGATGAAGAAGGGCGGCGCGTTGCCATGTGCCCTGAATGCGGCGGATGAAGTTGCCGTGGCAGCGTTTCTCGAGCGGCGCTTGCCATTTCTCCGGATTGCGGAAGTGATCGAGCGTGTGCTGGCACGCACACCGCGTGTTCGGTTTGAAAAGATGGACGACGTGCTGGAAGCCGACGCGGAAGCGCGACGCACGGCGAAAGAAGAAGTAGAGCGTTTGTCGGTAAAGGCAGTCGCGGTATCATAAGGTTCAGAAGAGGGGAAAGACGGAGATATGGGAGCGCTTTACGTTATTGTCGGCGTTGTCCTCGTGCTCGGGGTAATGGTTTTGGTCCACGAGTGGGGACACTTCATCGTCGCGCGGCTCTGCGGCGTTCGCGTGGACGTCTTTTCCATCGGGTTCGGTCCGCGGCTCTTCGGATGGAAGAAGGGGCCAACGGACTATCGAGTAAGCGCGCTGCCGCTTGGCGGCTACGTGCGCATGGCCGGGCAAGATCTCAGCGAAGTGGACTCGGGAGATAAGCCGCCGACAGGCGCGCCCGACGAGTTGATGAGCAAGCCGCGCTGGCAGCGTGCATTGATCTCTTTCGCGGGGCCGGCCGTAAACCTGATTTTGCCGATATTTCTTCTGGCCGGACTCTTTGCATTTACCGGCGTGCCATATCCAGCCTATCTGGATGCGCCGGTGCATGTGACGGGATTACCCGCGAATTCTGACTTCGCGGATAGCCCGTTGAAACCAGGCGATACGGTGCTTTCCATCAACGGAACAGCAACGCCGACTTGGGAGCAGGCCTTCGGAGCGCTCAAGCAGGCCGTTCCCGGAGCAACTCTTAAACTGGAAGTAGAAGATGGCGGAACGCGCCGATCGGTCGATCTTCCCATCAAGGATAAAACCGACCCGAGCCGAATCTTTGGATACATGCCGATTCGTCCCATTATTGACCAAGTCGCGCAAGGCGCTCCTGCGGATCGTGCCGGTTTGCAAGAAGGGGATCTGATCACGGCGGTCAATGGAAACCACATCGAGTTCTGGGAGCAATTCCAGCAGCTGACCAGGTCTTCGAATGGCCAGCCCATGACGCTGGACCTCACACGCAAAGGGCAGCCTGTCCATTTGGTGGTGACGCCGGAGAAAGGCGCTGCAGGCACCGGCGAAAACGTTTATCAGATTGGCATCGGTCCTCGCGAAGAAACTGCGTACAAGCGTGTCTCGTTCACTGAGAGCGTAAAGATTGCCGGGCTCGAAACGAAAGACACCATCGCGCAAACCGTGGACGTCGTTGGAAAGCTATTCAGCGGCCGCGTTTCGATAAAACAGCTTCAAGGACCGGTTGGTATTTCCCACATGGCAGGGCAAGCCGTGCGGAAAGGGCCGCCGTACGTCATCACGCTGATGGTGGTGATCAGCATCAACCTGGGCATCTTGAATCTCTTGCCGATTCCTATCCTCGACGGCGGAAATATTTTGCTGTTGGCGATTGAAGGAATCATGCGGCGCGATTTGAGCCTGAGCTTCAAAGAGCGCTTCGTACAGGTTGGCTTGTTGTTCCTCTTGGTCATCTTCGCCATCGTTATGTACAATGACATTTTGCGGCGGATTTCGAGTCACTCTTAGCCCGGAGTGCGCCGTACCCCAGGAGGGCGACACATGTCTGTATCGCCGGGCCACCGGGCTTCGACGGGCGAGCGCCTCAATACTTCAGAGACAACAGGGAAGCTGCAGCAAGCCATACGGGAGCGCGGGATTCGGCTCACGCGGCAGCGACGCGTCATCCTGGAGGTGATGGACGCCGCCGAGCAGCATCTGGACGTGGACCAGATTTTGGAACGCGCGCGGAAAATCGAATCCGACGTGCATCTTGTCACCGTCTACCGCACGATCGATCTTCTAAAAAAACAAGGGCTCATCGACGAACTCGACCTGCTGCATCTGCGCGGCGACCGTCACTATTACGAGAGCCACGGTCCGCGCGACCACATTCACGTAGCGTGCCTAAGCTGCGGCAAAGTACGCGAATTTGAGAGCCGGCTTTACGAGCAGCTCAAACATCAGATCGCGCGGGACTTCAAGATGAAGGTTACAGTTTCGCGGACCGAAGTCGGCGGATACTGCGAAGAGTGCCAGCAAAAGATGTAAGCATCCAGATAGGAAATGTTGTTCATGTCTGATTTGTTCTTGGATTCGCCGTATGTTTTGTTGATTCTTGGATTCGCGTTAATTTTCGCGGCTGTGGTTTCCGCGTGTATCGGAAAGACGTTGGCACGCCCTCGTGGTTTGGTCTATCGCGCCAAAGACCCGAGTGACTTTTGGTGGGTAGTCACAATTTATTTCCTCGGTGGTGTTCTTTTGATTGGACTGTTCTTACGTGAGGTCCATGCGTTCTCAAACTGACGGCCGTTGCCCCGGAGTAGAATAGGGTCGTCGGTGCCCCGTCGAGTTCTGTGACATAAACAGTCTACCGAGAGGACCAATGCCAGAGACGTTCGAAGCCTACCGAAACCGAGTCCTGAGCTATCTTGGCGATCAGGAGCCCATCGCTGTCCAACAAGCCACTCCATCCCAGCTCGAGCGCCGACTGCGCGATGTCGCGCCCGAGGAGTTGATCCGGCGTCCTTCACCTGAAATGTGGTCCATCGCCGAGATCGTAGCGCACTTGGCGGACGCGGAGCTTGCGATGGGCTGGCGATTGCGAAACATGCTGGCGAATCCGGGCGTGGCCTTGACGTGGTGGGATCAGGCCGTATGGGCGGAGCGCTTGGGTTACGCGCAGCAAGAGGCGAGCCGCGCGGCGGAGGTCTTTCGCGTGCTGCGCGAGGGCAACCTGCGACTGTTGGAGTCCGTCCCGCGCGCACGGTGGGTGGAGTGCTATGGGGTCCACGAGGTTCGCGGACGGCAAACGGTCGAGGACTTCGTCCGCTTGGAAGCGGCACACGACTTGAACCATCTTCAGCAGATCGACCGCATCTTGGGTCGGTCTATGACCGGCCAGTCGTGAAGCATAGGGAAACATGGGGACAGACGGGAAGTTTTCTCATGTTTCTCTTCGCACGAATCAAAAATTACAGGAAACGTTCCGTCTGTCCCCGATTTTCCCTCGCCTCTGAAAAGTTTCTGAGCGGCTTGTACTTGAGCGCAAGGGCATGCTTGAACGCCGCCAGTTCAGCACGGATCGGGCGGGTAGTGCAGCAGTATCGCGAGCAAAAGATCGAGCATCGGAGCCTCCTTGTCGATTGCCGGCCTTGAACGTCGCCGGCGTCGTCACGAAGCACTCTGACGCGATTCCGTTTCCTCGACAATGCACCGAAGGTGGCTTCTAAGTGAACTTCGGGTGAACCCATCTCGGGCTCAGTTGTCATATCGTCTCAACGAAGACGGACGAGAAGGGAAGGCCTTCTGCAAGAGCGATTCTAGGACTTCAACGTCTACAGTTCGGGAAAAGTCAAAGAGAAACGGAACTACAAGCACGCCAATCCGGTCATTCGCGGCAAAGTCGAAACTGCTGAGCGTAGTGGCCGACCTTCAGGTCGGTCATCTAAGGATCGGTGGTTACGAGTAGGGATTTCAGGACGGAAAACATTGCTTCCGATGGATTTGGTAATCTACTAGAGAGAATCCAAACGCAAGACCCACCCCTCAAAAACCGAGGACGGGGCACCCTCCGCATAACTAAGAGTCCGGGCCACCGCCAGGGAGTATTGGACGGGAGGCGCCCAGGTCTTTGTACGCCTCCCACTTTACCCCCTTTTTGGGGGGCGAATCGTATATGGATGGGACTCGCGGAACATCGCTATGGTTACATAAAAGTTTTTTCAAATTCCGTTCATAGGAACCGGACCCAACTAAAGGATTGCTTCCGATTTCTCGGAAAGTGGTATCGAGAGTTCCATAGAAAGTGGGTATCCACAAATACCACGAGCTGAGTCAATCTAAAAGGGTGGCATTAGTTCAGTCTGATTCCGGAGGGGACGATGAACGCGTATCGGCGAAATGGAGTTCCAGCATTGTTGAGGATTGGCTACCGCCGCAATTCAAAAGGGGGCATCGTGAGTATTCATCGCCGTTCCGTCAGGATCGCGCTGCTAAGTCTGTGTCTGGCAGCGCTTGGACCGCTGGCCGCACAATCGCACCAGGATTCGGGCCCCGCGATGAATCAGACAGACAGTGCAGTCCCCGGTCTTCACGACTTCGACTTCCTGGTTGGTCAATGGCAGGCCCATCATCGAAAGCTGAAGCAGCGACTCGCCAATAATCACGAGTGGACTGAATTCGAAGGCACGTTGTCGAATCAGCAGCTTATGGGGAGTTACAGCAATGTGGACGATACAGTGCTCAGCGTTCCCGGTGCTACCTATCGCGGTGTCGCTCTGCGGTCCTTCGACCCGAAGACCCAGCAGTGGTCAATCTGGTGGCTCGACAGCAGGACACCATCTGCACCAATGGATCTGCCCATGATTGGAGGCTTCCACAATGGCGTGGGCACTTTCTATGGGGATGATACGGTCAGGGGAAAGCGAGTTCGGGCGCGCTTCATCTGGTCCAACATCACTCCGACATCGTGCCACTGGGAGCAAGCGGCCTCGCCAGACGAGGGCAAGACCTGGGAGACAAACTGGGTCCAGGACATCACACGAATTCGCTGATCGTGAGCGCATTGGCCTGAAGGCAACAGTTAAGCCAAAGATCACTTAGCCGGACCCGACTAAAGGCAAGCGGCGAGAAGCTTGTCCTAACCAAGCCTCCGCCGCCAGCCTTCGCTGTCTTTCGCGCATGACGATCATCAAAACTTCAACGTCTTATTTCGCCTGCGCTAGCCCTGCAACAACTTCGGCAAGTTTATCGAGTATCTCAACCCAGCCCTCGAGTTGCCCGCTCTTTTTCGCGTGCTCCATGGTTTCATTTCCAATCAAGGTGACTTTCGTCTGGCCGTTTCCAAAATCCTCAAAAATAACCACGTCGTTCGCATTGTCTATGGCCTCATGTTCGATTCCAAGCTCCGCAGGATCAATCTTGTTTCCCTTCGAGTCGGAAAAGTACATGGAGTAAACGATCTTCTCGTGCAGAACAATCTCGTGGTAGTCCGCACCATTCCAGAACTCCTGCCCATCCGGCGATCTCATGCAGCAGAGGAATTTTCCTCCTACGCGAAAATCCATCTTGCAAGAAGGTGCAGTAAAACCCTTCGGCCCCCACCATTGCATCACATATTTCGGGTCTGTCCACGCCTTCCAAACCAATGCGCGTGGGGCATCAAACACTCTAGTGACAACCATCCGCTCCGTCTCGTTAACCGTGTTTTTTGTCATGTCTGACCTCTTCTTTTTTCATTTGATTTACAACCACATCCAACTTGTCGAATCTCTCTTCCCAGAATCGGCGATAGCTAATCGCCCAGTCGCTGACTCTCTTTATCGCCTCTGGCCTAAGCGTGCACACGCTCTCTCTTCCGCGCTTCGTCTTGATCACAATCCGCGCCCGCACTAAGTAGGCAATATGTTTTGAAATCATCTGCTGCGAGAGGGCAAACGGTTCCGTCAATCCATGCACAGAGGCAGGCCCATGCGAGAGTCGTTCAATCATCGCCCGGCGCGTTGGATCTGACAGAGCCGTAAATGTTGTGTCTAACCTATCCACAACCATATGGTAGTGAATTATCCGTCGATGTCAAGTGTGAATTTTGGAGTTCCCGATTTCAAAACCCGGGGACGGGCACCCTCCGCATACCTAAGAGTCCAGCCACACGTCCAAAGGTTGCGAGCGAGCGGAATGGGTTCATAATGCCTCAGGGGCACCAGCATGGTTGACGTATCCATTTCCAATGGCAATCTCGTGTTGCACGTGCAGGGGATCGACAAGTTGTGGACACTCAAGAGTTCACTCGAAATCCCACTGGCGCACCTAGTGGAAATTAAAGCCGATCCAACCGTGGCGCACGGATGGTGGCACGGGCTAAAAATGCCAGGGACTAACATCCCCGGAGTCCTCACCGCCGGCACTTTCTACCAACACGGCCAAAGGGTTTTCTGGGATGTTCACAATCCGGATAACACGGTAGTGATTCAGTTGAAGGACGAGCGATACAGTGAGCTAATCGTCGAGGTCGCTGATCCGAAAGCTACTGTGGAACTCGTCAAAACTGGATTGCAGGGCTAAGGGGCCGTCTTGCCAACGATATGCAGTTCTGTCTTTGCCTGAGTCGTCGAGAATATAGTCTTTGGGAGGGCACGACGGGAGGGCACGACTTCAGTTCACCCTGAGCGACGAGGGTCGTGCCAAAAAACGCCCAAACAAAAGAGGGTTTTGCCGTCTCATAAAAAGTCTTAGGGAGGGCACGACTTCAGTCGTGCCAAAAAAATGCCCAAACAAAAGGGGTTTTAACCCCTGCAGCTGGAGTTTCTACTTTCAGGACCGGCGGGTGGCAGCGCTTTTATTCCAGGGTGCGTCACTCTTCTCCGGTTCTGTCCTGTCTACTCACTGCCACTATTCACTACTCACTTGCTTCCTATGGATTTGTTGATCGACTAGCCAGAACCCGAACCCAAGGCCCGCCATCAAAAACCTAGAACGAGGCACCCTCCGCCTAACTGAGAGTCCGAGCCAACCTCCCCAAGCCTCCCAAGTAACTCATCCCCTACGTCATAGTCATATAACGCCGTAACTCCATTAGTAACGATGTTACAGTGCACTTTTGGAGGACACCGGCATTCGTTCGCGGTGCCAGAAATGAGGAAAACATGCCAGCCAATCGACCGGAGTTACCCGACCCGCACAAGTATTTCATGGGCATCGCTATGGCTGTTCGCCAGCGTGCCAACTGTTTAGGAAGTAGCATTGGCGCAGTCGTTGTTCAAAAGGGCCGCATCATTTCTACTGGCTACAATGGGACACCCGAGAATATGCCCAATTGTCTTGAGGGAGGCTGCTATCGGTGCGCAAATAGAGAAAAGACATTCCCTTCAGGAACCGGCTACGACCTCTGTATTTGTGTACATGCTGAACAGAATGCAATCCTCTCCGCCGCACGCTTCGGCATTCCGGTTGAGGGAAGCACGGTTTATTCGACCATGAGGCCTTGTTTCGGTTGTACAAAGGAAATGTTACAAGCGAAGGTGGCCTCCGTGTACTACCTTCACGATTGGAGCCATCCCGACCCTAAACATAAAGCAGAATATGAGAGGCTCCAGACTGCGTTTCCAGGCGGGATACGCCGCCTCGACATGGGTGACCCGGATACTGAATGGGCGGTACCGAAGAAACCAGGTAGCACCCCACCTAGTAGCGACCCTCATGGGAGACAAGATATTTAGACTTGCCATATGTTTTGAAGCGCCGGGAAAATATGGGGACAGGAAACGTTCCGTCTGTCCCCAAGTATCCCATGACAGAGTATCGTTATTGCCTTAATTCTAGAGCGAGTGGGAGAAAAAGCTATGTGGACTGGACAAGGATGGGATTGGGTCGAGTTCCTAAAGTACGCTTTCGGCGCGGTCCTTGTCGTTGCAAGCTCTGCAATCGGAGGATACTGGGGCGCCTATGCAAGGAAAAAGGGCGAGAATACCGCAACGCATGAAGATATAAGTGCTCTCGTGGATCAGGTGGAGGCCGTCACGAAAGCCACAGAAGAAATCAAGACCGAGATTTCCGGCGGTCTGTGGGACCGGCAGAAACGGTGGGAAATCAAGCGCGAAGTGCTGTTCGAACTCGTCCGACGAGTATCAAGGTCCTATGCAGTGCTAAACAAGCTCGAAGTCGGTTTACGAACCGGACTTGCAAGCGCTTCGGCGAATAATCCGTTTCACATGAAAACGAAAATAGAAGAAAACGACAAATGGTTTGAATCATTGAGGGCGATTGAGGAGTCAGGACTCTTTATTGATGCTACGTGTGACAAGATCGTAGGCACCGCTTTATCGGAATACCGTAAGCTCGCAGTGGAGGTGGCTGCGGGAATCTTCAAAGACGATGCCAATATTTTCAAAGCGAAGGGCGCTGATTTGCAGAAGGTCCGCAATGACGTTCTTGCGGCGGTTCGGAAGGACCTCGGTATTGACCTAACGCCTCAACCCAGCGGATCCTCGGCAGTTCCAAACTCTGTTCCATAAATCCTTGGGAAATATGGGGAGAGACGGAAAGTTTCCTCATGTTTCTCTCCGCACGAATCAAAATTACAGGAGCCGTTCCGTCTGTCCCCAAGTTTCCGCTTGCCTTTAACAGTGGAATTATTTCGTCAGCTTGCCTTTTTCATTCTGAGCTGCAAGCCCATATCGTATTGCCGCTTCAAGCGTATCGATGTTTATATCCTTTAGAGCTTTAAACCGAATGCAATATCCGGTCACGCTCGCTTTGCCCAGTTTTTTTTCATACGTTTTGGCTAAGTACTTCTTATCTTTGAGACCAAGAATATAGACAGAGATTCCGGTTTTGTTTCCGCTCACACCAATTTGAAAAAACTCTCTACTTTTTCCATTGGCATATTCTATTGTGTGAAATCCATATCCGATCGTAGGGTTGGAAACAGTATGATTTTTGCTGTCTTTACCATCGAAGAACCATAATTTGCATTCTGGCGACGCTTGAAGTGTGAGCCGATGCACCTCTCGCATGTCACTGCGTTTTGGCTCCGGTTGGCTGGTAATATACTTCTTGATTTGTTCTTGTACGTTCATCTGTTTTGTTCCCCAGTTGCGCGCACTGTGTTGGTTCGAAATATGGGGACGGACGGAAAGTTTCCTCTCGTTTCTCTTCGCACGAATCAAAAATTATAGGAAACGTTCCGTCTGCCCCCAAGTATCGTCCCCAAGTATCGCCCCCAAGTATCAGTCCCCAAGTATCAAGTATTGTGGGCCGGATTCCCGCGAAGGTAGGCTCACTTTGGTCGCTCCGGGTGTGGCGGCTTCGACTCGAAATCAGTGGACACGCTGAGTTCTTTCCAGGACCTTGCTTCTTCTAGGCGTGCGAGGTCGTTCTTCTCCGCCCCGTTGTACGCATCGCTGCCGAGCAACAGTCGCAATGGAGGTTTCTGTTCCTGCGTCAGTCGCACGATCGCTTGAGCCGCCCTTTTCGGATCACCGGGCTGCTTACCGTTGTAGTCGCGTTGAAACCTGGCGGTCGCTCCAACAGTCGAGTCGTAGTCGGGATTTCCTTCGCTCAGTTTGGTGGAACTGCCGGCGAAGTCCGTGCGGAAGCCACCCGGCTCAACGATGGTGACCGCAATGCCTAGCGGCGCCACTTCGCGCGACAACACTTCTGAGAAACCCTCGACACCCCATTTCGCAGCCGAATAGGGCCCACGCCCTGGAGGCCCGATCCTTCCGCCCATCGACGAAAACTGAACAAAATGACCGGCTTTCCTTTGGCGAAAGTACGGAAGAGCGGCCTTCGTCACGATGATCGTCCCGAAGAGATTCGTTTCGATTTGTGCGCGAAAATCCGACATCGGCGTGTCTTCGACGGACGAGAGATTGCCGTATCCTGCGTTGTTGATAACCACCTCCAGCGAGCCAAAGGCACCGATCGCCGCCTTCACCGCGCTCGCTGCCGCGGACTCGTCGGTCACGTCCAGCGCGAAGAGCTTGATCTGGTCACCGTGGCGCTCCGATAAGTCATGTAGAGACTCGATGTCCCTGGCCGTCGCCAACACTTTATTACCCGCCGCAAGGCCCGCTTCGACGATCGCGCGACCGAGACCGCGAGAACTGCCCGTCACTAACCAAACTTGCGCCATTCATCCTCCTATTATTCGCAATCGGTTCCTCAGGATATAGAAACATGGGGACAAGAAACATGGGAATATGACGAGTGGCCCGGACCCTTAGCTATGCGGAGGGTGCCCCCGTCCTCGGTTTTTGAGGGCGGGTCTTGGGGAATATGGGGACGGAATATAGGGACGGACGAAACGTTTCCCCTTTCTGAGGGCAGATATCGGGTCTAGACCTTCTCTCTCGAAAACGAAAAATCCAGAGTTACCTCGGTTATCTCCCAGCAATCCAGCAGCTTACGCGGATTCTGTTTTTCGTCTGCGGATTTTCCTTGACAATGGATTGCCATTGTAGTACTCTTTTCTGGTAGAATTCTACGCCCCGACTCTGGTCGGGGCGTTTTTGTTTTGGGGCCGTCCGGCTCGCTTGCTCAAGCTTTTGTAGGGGCCGGGCTTCAGTTTACCCTGAGGATCGAAGGGCCCGGCGTTTTTCGGACTTCCTCATAGATTCGCCATGCGTTAAATCCTGCTTCTCTCTTTCTGTTGTCCATGGACTCTCGCACTTTTCTGTTTATCGACACGTAAAAACTCGGGCTTACAGGCCGGCCCGAACGCCGGCGCCTACACGCGCCCCTACCTCTCTCTCAGGACACAAACCATGCCAAACAAAAAACTCAACCCAAAACTCCTCTGGATCCAGTTTGAAGACATTCTCGTCCCGCGTCTCGGCCTAACCGTTTGGGACCGCGCGGTCTACCACTATCTCCTGCGCCATTCTCTTCTCATCGGCAAGCGTCGTCTGCACTTCGCGGTGATGTCCGTGGCCCACAATCTGCGCCTCTCCAATGGCCCGGTCCGCCAAGCCGTACGCCGCCTCGATGAGTTGGGCGCTTTGCGCTTGCTCGAACGAAGCAAAACCGGCCATCTCGTCGAGATGCACCTGCCCGAACACATCCGCGCGCTTCGCGAAGACGATGGCCCTCCCGCCGACTTGACCGCTGAACAAGCTCGCCTCTCCTCCAAACTCGAGGCCACCGATTTCATGAGCACCTGGGCGCTCCGCAAGACCATTCACGATCGCGATCGCGGCGCCTGCTTTCACTGCCTTCGCCGCACTCCGGCCCACGTCCGCTGCCTGGACCATGTCGTCCCTCGCGCCCACTTCGGACGCAATTCCTACCGCAACCTTGTTTCCTGCTGCATCGAATGCAACACCCTCAAAGGCGACATGCCCGCCCCGGATTTTCTCCGCCTCCTCTACCGCAAAGGCCGCCTAACCGCCAACGAACTAGACGCCCGCCTCCAAGCCCTGAAAGACCTAGCCGCCGGCAAACTCCGCCCCGCCGCCTTCTGACGCCCCAATTGCCCTCCGATCTTGTCGTTAGTCTTTAGTAGCGCCGGGCTTCAGTTTACCCTGAGGAACGAAGGGCCCGGCACGAACTGGTAGCTGTTTTGTAGGGGCCGGGCTTTAGCCCGGCGTTTTCTGAAGCTAAGCCCAGGAACTGGACTGAAGTCCAGCCTCTACAAAGTCACCGGACAGAGGCTGGGCTGAAGCCCAGCCCCTACAAATTCGTGTTTGCTTTCCAGGGAGGGGTCCAGTTTGTCCCGGAAGTGTGCTTCATCCAATCGATGGTTTGCGAGCCGGACAAAGGATAAAGACGAGGGTCGCCGCAAAGCCCCTTCCGTACGGGATTCCACCAAATGTAGCAGGCAACATCTTCCGGCGCCTCCTTCGGCCGCAGTATGTGATCGTAATAGCGCATTTGCCAGAGCCGCTCGCCATGGGTTTTTTTGAACTCGTAGGCCGTGCGCTGTTTGAAGGCATCGACGAACTGCACGAGATCGGAGGTGTCCGAGAGACCTTCACAAAGGAAATGAATATGGTCGGGCATGACGCAATAGGCATGCAGGGAAAAATTCCTTTGAGCGGCAGTTTCCACGAGATGACGGAGCAGCCATTCCCCCCGCAACGTATCCGCAAAAAAAGTCGCGCGCCTCTCTGTCCCAACGGTCACGAAATAATGCCGGCGACCGCGGTAGTGTTCCGCGGGACGTCGCAGGCGTTTTTTAAAAAAGGGCACGTCAAAAGGCTAACACTGAACATGTAGGCGCCGGGCTTCAGCCCGGCACTTTTTCTGTGCCGTCCCAAAACAACAGTGGAGGGCAGGCTGCGGTTAGCTGTTGCGGGTGGGGATGGCTTCATCGTTCGAGCGTACACGCCCGCAGGCGAATGAAGAAGCAATTGTTCGCTGATCTTGTCGTTAGGCATTTGTAGGCGCCGGGCTTTAGCCCGGCCTCAACTGGTAGCCGTTTTATAGGGCGGGCTTCAGTCTACCCTGAGGAACGAAGGGCCCGTCCCCAGGGTACAAGAAAACTACCGGAAAACAGCTACACGGGTTGCGACTAGCTGTTGCGGCTAGGGACGGCTTGATTGTTCGAACGCAGATGGCGGAGACGAGTGAAGAACTTGTCGGCGCTGGCAATGTCTTGCGCGATTTGGGCGCGCAATTCTTCGGGGCCGTTGAATTTTTTTTCTTCGCGAAGACGCTTCCAGAATTCCACTTCAATGCGTGCGGGTGGCGTTTCATCGAGTGGTTCGAGGACGTGGGTCTCGACGCTAAGCGAGGAACCGTTGAAGGTTGGGCGCACGCCGACGTTTGTTACCGAGCGGCGGCTGCGCGATTCGCCTTCGATGAGAGTACGCGTCACGTAGACGCCGCGGGCGGGGAGTAATTCCTGTTCCGCTGCGAGATTCAAAGTAGGAAATGTGAAGCGGCGGCCCGTACCGGTTCCTGGAACGACTTTCCCGCTAAGCACGAAGGGGCGGCCGAGGAGGCGCGCAGCGTGCGAGACGTCGCCGCAAGCGATTTCGCGACGGATGATAGTACTGGAGACGACTTCTCCCTTGTGAATGACTGGCGGAAGAATGACGACTTCGAAGCCGCGCTCAGCGCCGAGGAGAAGCAGCATGCGCGCGTTGCCGGCTTGTTTGTGGCCGAAGCGAAAATTTTCTCCGACAAAAACGACGCGTACTTGAAGATGTTGGACGAGGATTTGATCGACAAACTCTTGAGGGGTGAGCTTCGCAAGGTCGAGGGTAAAGGGTAGAACGACGGCGGCGTCCATGCCAAGCGCTGCGAAACAGTTCAGGCGCTGCTCGGTGGTGGAAACGCGCAACGGAGCGGTCTCCGGACGCAGAACTTTTTGGGGAAGGGGATCAAACGTCAGAGCCGTAGCTACGGCTTCGATTTCGCGGGCACGCTCAACGGCGGCGCGCAAGATGGCTTGGTGGCCCAAATGAATGCCGTCAAAATTGCCGATGGCGAGGGTGCTGCCGCAGCGCGAAACGCCATAGCGCTCGGCCCAACCACGCGAAGATGAAAATACGTTGAACGCTGGCGATTGGGCGGCGGCGCTGCTTGAAATTTCATGAATCGCGTCGGATTCGTCAACGTTCACTTCAATTTCGAGGCCGTCATAGGCTAGTCGCACGTTCGAATAGCCGAGGTTGCGCAGGCGCTCGTTAGTTTCGGCGTGGGGCAAATCGTGAGCGATGTGGGTGAACCAGGCGCGGCGTGGATTTAGTTTTTTGATAAGCGCCAGGGCTTGATCCACGGTCTGATGCATGGGATGAGGAAGATCGCGCAAGGCGTCGATGATCAGCTCATCGAGATCGTGCAAAAGATCGAGCGAGGAATCTGGCAGCGAGCTGAAGTCGGTTAAGTAAGCGGCGCGGCCGAATCGGAATCCCAAAACTTCCATGTCGCCATGAAGAAGTGGAATAGGAGTGAACGTAATGCCCAGCAGTTCGAACGGCTCCTTGGCTTCACGAAGCGTGACGCTTGGAATGGAACTGAGCTTCGGCTTTCCGTCAAAGACATAAGCAAACGCGCGGCGGATGACATGGAAAGTTTCCTCGTTCGAATAAACCGGAAGCGCGATTTGCTGCCGAAGATTGTATGGCCGAATGTCATCGAATCCCATAATGTGATCAGCGTGACCGTGAGTGAGGAGGACTGCGTCGAGGCGATCGACTCTGGCGCGCAAGCCTTGCTGGCGGAAATCGGGAGTGGTGTCGATTACGACGTTTTGGCCGTTGCGCGAGAGGAGAAGGGAAGGGCGCAGGCGGTTGTCGTGCGGATCTTTGGAGCTGCAAACGCGACAGTGGCATCCGAGCGAGGGAACGCCCATGGACGTGCCGGAACCGAGTACGGTGATTTTTAGCGGAGCCTGGGGCATGCTGATAATGCTGAAACTCTTTCGAACGCAACGTCGAACTTAAAGTTACGCGATGGCTGCGTGTTAAGGTCGCACTTTGGCTTTTGGCATTGCCCCTGCGGCTTGGGCAGCAACCGCCTGATTGACCTCTAGATAGGTCATCTTCAATTTGCCGAGAAGGTCGAGCAAGAGGGCATCTTCCTCGGGCGCGAGGTTTCCCTTTGTTTTCACGTGCAGGGAGTCGAGCATGTCGATCAATTCATGCGCGGCTTCCGGATCGATCACCGGCTGGCCAGTGCGCGGGTCGGCGTAAGCGCCCAGGACCATGGCCGCGTTGCTACCGATCATGCGGACAAGATTTTCAAATGGTTCGGAGCGCTTGGGCACTTCGACAGGCGGTTGGGCTGCGACAGGTTTTGGAACTTCAGCGACCGGATGCAGTTTTTCCTCGCGCTTGGCCTCGCGCTCCCTTTCTTCTATGGCTTCTTTGCGAGGCTCGCCATCGGAAGTGAAGGGGCGTTTATCGATAACGCGGAATGAGTCTTCGTTCTTATGATCGGTCACGGGGACAATCCTCTATAGTATTTGACTGGATAAGTTTAGCACGGGTTAGAGAATTGGGGACCGTCGCAGTTGGGCCAGGCCGAACCGACGACAGTCCGTGGGCATGCCTTGTCAAAGTGTGTGGCGCGCCGTAGAGTGGAACGTTTGTTGCGGCGTGGATTTACCTGGTTGAGCGATGGCAAAAAAGAAAACGAGAAAAACGAGGAAGCCGAGGACGGTGCGTCGAGCGGCGCAGAAATCGGCGCGCTTATCGGCAGGGGAGTGGTTCGAAAAGCTTGCGGCGGTGCAGGCGCGGCTGCGGGCGCCGGACGGGTGTCCTTGGGATCGCGAACAGACACACGCGTCTTTGCGGACCTACTTGATTGAAGAGGCATACGAAGTTTTGGAGGCGCTAGAGAGTGGCGACGACGGCAAGTTTGCGGAAGAGATGGGAGACTTGCTGCTGCAGATCGTGTTTCATTCGCAGATCGCGAAAGAAGAGGGACGGTTTACGGTTTCCGACGTGATTCGCGAAGTGCACGACAAGATGGTGCGACGGCATCCGCATGTGTTTGGAGAGAAGCGCGCGAAGGATTCAGCGGAAGTTTTGAAGAATTGGGAACAGATTAAGAAAGAGGAACGCATCGCAGCAGGGAAGAAGAATGGCGATGGCGCGGAGAAAAAAGAGGATAAGCCGGCGTCTTTGCTGGATGGTGTGTCGAAGGCTTTGCCTGCGGCGCTGGAAGGGCTAAGTCTGACGCGGCGAGCGGCGCGGATAGGATTTGATTGGGACAATTTGGCCGGCGTGTTGGACAAATTGAGGGAAGAGGGCGGCGAGCTTCGCGAGGCTGTGGGTGCGAAAGATGCCAAGCGGACCGAAGAGGAAATGGGGGATTTGCTATTTGCGGCAGTGAATGTGGCGCGTTTTCTGCATGTTGATCCGGAGATTGCGCTGAAGAAAGCAAATGCGAAGTTTTCTTCGCGGTTTCGGCGGATGGAAGATCTGGCGGCGAAGAGCGGAAAGGTGCTGGCGGATGTCCCGCGCGAGCAGATGGAAGAGTTTTGGGAAACGGCGAAACGCGCTGAAAAGGGCGATGCGGCGAAATCGGCGGGGGCTCGTAAAGTCTGATGAGCGAGGGGATCGTCGTTCGTAAATGCATCGGCATCGAGGAGTTTCAACGTTGCGTTGCGTTGCAGAGGGAGATTTGGGGCGAGGACGATTTGGAGGTCGAGCCGGCGACTTTGTTTGTGGTGGCGGAGGAAACGGGCGGGCAGGTCTTGGGCGCGTTCGATGGAGAACGCTTGGTTGGTTACACGCTGGCGCTCGTTGGACTTCGGGACGGGGCGGTGTTTCTGCATTCGCACATGACGGGCGTGCTTGCGGAATATCGCGACCGAGGAGTCGGGCGGGCGTTAAAACTCTTTCAGCGCGAAGAAGCGTTGGAGCGGGGGATTCGGCTGATCGTTTGGACGTTTGACCCGCTTGAAAATAGAAACGCGCATTTTAATTTGAACCGGCTCGGCGCGATTGCACGGAAATATCTGCCAAATCTGTATGGAACGACGACGAGTCCCTTGCATCTGGGACTTCCGACCGACCGTCTTTTGGCGGAGTGGCCGCTGGATTCGGCGCGGGTGGTGGCGGCTGTCGAGGATTTGGCGAAGGAACCGGAGGATGCGCCCACGACGATTGCGTTGCCTGCGGAACTCGATCGGTGGAAGCGGAATGATACGGCTTCAGTGGCTCGCGTGCAGGCAAGGATACGCGAGGAGTTCACTACTTGGTTTGCGCGGGGATATGCGGCGGTGGGTGTGAGGAAGACGCAGGCGGGGGCGGCTTATTTGTTGGCGCCTTGGAATGATTTTTAGCTGGGGCGAACTGGAAGACGGGCACGGCCCTTCGAGGCTCAGGGTAAACATGCCGTGCCCCTACGGAAGAAAGGGACGATGAGGATACGGGAAGTTATTTTGCGAGAAGTGCGAATGAAGTTGATTGCTCCGTTCAAAACGAGCGTGGATCATACGGACGAGCGGCGCATCATTCTGACGGAGGTCGTCACGGACGGCGCGGTTGGCTGGGGCGAGTGCGTGGCTGGAGAGAATCCTTTTTACAGTCCGGAGACTACCGATACGGCTTGGATGGTGATGCAGGAATTTCTTTGGCCGATGATCAAAGGGAAAGAGATCGCTGCGGCGGCGGATGTGTGGGGTTTGCTGGAGCAAGTGCGCGGGCACAACATGGCTAAAGCCGCGCTGGAAGCGGCGATTTGGGACGCGGAGGCGAAGGAGAAGGGCGTGCCGCTGGCGAAACTGCTTGGGGGAACGCGCGAAGAAATTTCGAGCGGGGTTTCGATTGGAATTAAAGAGACGCTTGATGAATTGGCGGCGGCGGTTAAGAAGGAGCTGGCGGCGGGTTATCAGAGAATCAAAATAAAAATTAAGCCGGGGAAAGAATTGCCGCAGGTTAAGAGGCTGCGTGAGGAATTTCCGGCGATCAAGTTGATGGTGGACGCGAACTCGGCGTACCGGATGGAAGACTGGCCGCTGTTGAAGCAGCTGGAAAGCTTTTATTTGATGATGATTGAGCAGCCGCTGGGTTGGGACGATTTGTACGGGCATGTGGAGCTGCAGAAGAAGCTTGATACGCCGATATGTCTTGATGAGTGCATCCACACAGAAGAGGACGCGCGGGCTGCGATTCTCCTGGGCGCGTGCAAGATCATCAACATCAAAATGGGGCGCGTCGGTGGTCATACTGTCGCGAAGCGGATACACGATTTGTGCCAGCAGCATGGAATGCCCGTGTGGTGCGGCGGGATGCTGGAGGCCGGTATCGGCCGCGCGCATAACATTGCTCTTTCGACGCTGCCGAATTTTACTTTGCCTGGCGATGTCACTGCGAGCCGGCGCTATTGGGACGAGGACATCATCGAGCCGGAAGTGACTGTGTCGGCACAGGGGACGATTCGCGTGCCGACGGGGCCGGGCATCGGGTTTGAGCCGCGGCGAGAGCGGATTGAAAAACTGACCGTGCGGAAAGAACGGCTGGTCTGAACGCGTGCTTGTTGAGTCTTCCAAGGGTCGCGCGCCCAGTCGCCCTGTCATTGCGTCCCTGATCGGCCTGATTGTGGTGATTTGGGCGATCAATTTTATAACTGCGAAGATCGGGTTGCGGTCTTTCCCTCCTTTGACGATGGCTTCTTTCCGCGTGTGCGCCGCGGGACTCGTGATGATTCCTTTTTATTTGGGTGTGAGGCGGCTGCGGTTGGCGGCATTTGCCAAAACCGAGAGCGCGGTGGGCCGCGGATTTACTGGGCGCGATGCGTGGACGTTTCTTTATTTGGGGTTTTTCGGAGTGAGCGTGAACCAGTTTTGCTTCACGCTGGGCTTGCATTACACGTCGGTGAGCCATTCGGCGATTATTGTGGGGATGGGGCCGATTTACGTGTTGGTCCTCGCGGTGATACTGAGGCTGGAACGGGTTATATGGCACAAGGCCGTGGGAATGGCGATCTCGTTTGCGGGGATTGCAGTGCTCGCTTCAGAGCATGGGATATCGGCCCACTCGGCTTCACTGCTCGGGGATGCGATCACCATGACGGGTTCGGTGGGATTTGCGACGTATGTGGTGCTGGGGAAGCGCGTGGCAGGGGAGTATGACGCGTTGACAATGACCGCTTACAACCACTTTGCAGGGGCGTTGATATTGCTGCCACTGGGAATTCGGCAAGCGTGGTTGTTACGGGCGACAGGGAATTGGCGGGCAGTGCCTTGGGAGGCTTGGGCGGCGATTTTGTATATGGGAGTGTTTGGGTCGGCGGTGGCGTATTTGTTGTACTACTGGCTGCTGCGGTATTTGGAAGCGTCGCAGTTGAGCGCGTTTACGTACTTGCTGCCAGTGCTGGCGACGATTCTGGGGATTTTGACGCTGGGGGAAAAGGGATCGTGGATGCAGTTGGTAGGCGGGGCTCTGGCACTGGGCGGGGTCTATTGGACGGAATCCAGCAGGGCGTCGAGATTAGCGACGAACGGGAGCGTCCGGTAACGGGTCAGTTTCCGATTAGACGACAAACCAGGAGTTGACGCTGGCGAATCTCCAACCTCACGCCATGCAATGCGGTATAGAATTCCGTTGCCCATGATTTCGACTAGAAATCTGACTGAACTGCCGACGATAGAGACACTCAGAAAACTAGCGCAGTCGCTGGCCATGCTTGACGCCATCCTCATGCGTGAGTGGGACTCTCGCTACTACTCGTTCAACAGCAAGTGGGCCGAGAACGAGCAGATGGCGTCAATGCGAAATGGTCAGGGCGATGGTTGGTATTTCGGCTTTGGTCTCCCCGGTGCGTTTCTGAAAGGGTTCGACCATGAGTCTGAGATGTCACCGTGGAACATGGAAATTCCTAAGGTCTGGCCCGGCGTGCTCGATGCGGTTCCGGAAGTCTTCAAATCCTTCGCCACTGAACCTGCCTTCTCGATGGAAGATACAACCTTCTGCATTTGGCGCGGCATCCAGGACCCTCAATGGCACACTGGAAAAATCTCTTTTCCCGCATCAGACGACCCGGACGGCTCTGAATGGATGCTTTCGATTCTCGATAGAAACCCAAGCTCTTATAAAGCATGGGCGGAGGATTATTACGAATTCCCCGTTGGATTGTCAGCGGTCCAACACATTTACGAACACGCCCCGCTAACACCAGAGTTGGTTCATGAATTGAATGCAACCGTAGAGTTTGAAAGTTTACGGGGAGACGCCGCAGAGATTGATTATCCCGTGGCCATCTGATAAACGCAGATTGAAACCGGACAAGTGCCGAATCCGCAATTCCACTTGTACGATAATGCGACTTACCAGGAGTTGAGAATCTTTTCCTGCCCAATTCTGCTATAAGATTGCTTTTAGAAACGAGCAGAGATGCGCTTATGGTCAACTCAAATTCGTACAGATGAATCCCTTCAGGTGCTGGTATTCGTCGTCCTGCCGCTTTTGTTGCTGCTAATTACCGCTATCTTTCTCTGGGTCCGATACACGCCACCTTCGACTGCGAAATTTCCCACTTTTTCGGTGAGCCTATCCAGGGTGGGTAGGGAGGACGCTTATATCGTCTACCGGGACAGTGACAGGCGTCTGGAATTTTACGTGGGGCCGGGCGAGAGGACACAAGTATTGAGCCTACAGGTGCCAGAGGAACTGCCAGATCAAGATATTCGCGATTTTGTTCAGAAACTATCTATGGGTCTAGCGAAAATGGGCTTTCTGAAATATAAGATTATCAAAACAGGTGACAACACGGTCATCGCCAGGGGGCCGCGGAACAAAGACGGTGATAATCCTGGTTAACGCATTATAAAAGGGCGCCCCGTTGGAGTAGGTTTTGATCGTTCGCATCAGCACCTACAAGGAGCACCCTCATGAATGACGCTAAGTATATTGGGCTGGATGTTCATCAGGCAACGATCTCTGCG
>Ga0265354_1000014_pt1 | contig 26308 bp, 19 predicted proteins | sample NZE1metagenome_FD_189074 | JGI IMG/M metagenome (GOLD analysis project Ga0265354, IMG submission 189074) | Rhizosphere microbial communities from Maridalen valley, Oslo, Norway - NZE1 | ecosystem: Host-associated > Plants > Roots > Rhizosphere > Soil | place: Norway: Oslo | collected 2017-09-14 | reverse complement strand
TATCTTGTGGGCGGCAACGAAACGCCCCCGGGTTTTCCGGGCATGGCTCATGCGCAGGAGCACATGTCCTTCCGGGGATGCGCCGGAGTTAACGCCGATCAGACGGCCGCGATTTATGCCCAACTCGGCGGGGCCGGCAATGCCGACACGCAACAAAACATTACACAGTACTTCGAGACCGTACCTGCCTCCGATCTCGACATTGCGCTGCGGCTCGACGCGGCTTGCATGCAGGATGTGGAAGACTCGCAGTCGGAGTGGGCGAATGAAAAAGGCGCTATCGAGCAGGAAGTAGCGCGTGACCTCTCGAATCCCACCTATAAATTCATAACTCGCCTGAACGAGGACATGTTTTCAGGGACCGTCTATAGCCATGACGCGTTAGGAACTCATGACTCCTTCGAGGCAACGACCGGAGCGATGCTCAAAGATTTTTATAAGAAGTGGTATGCGCCCAACAACGCAATCCTGGTGATCACAGGAAATGTCGACCCGATCGCCGTACTCGCGACAGTTAAAGAGCTATACGGAAAAATTGAAAGGAAGACTTTGCCGCTGCGCCCTGAAATCACGCTGCCGCCGGTAAAGTCGGAGTCCTTCACGCTCGATAGCAACCTGCCCTACCTGTTGGCGTTCGTTTCCTATCGCGCAGCGGGTACGGAGAGTCCCGATTTCCCGGCGGTACAGATTCTGAGCGACGTTTTAGGGAGCCAGCGCGGAAATTTGTATGCATTGGTTCCACTTGGGAAGGCCCTCGAGACGGGATTCGGTATTGCGGAAACATTTCCCAAGGCGAGTGTTATCTATAGCGCCGCAGTTTTGCCCGCGGAAGGTGATGCGGCTCCGGTGATTGCGGAGATGCGCAAGATCATGTCCGATTACGCGGCAAACGGCGTGCCCGCGGAACTCGTGGAAGCCGCCAAGCGCAAAGAACTTGCCAGAGTGGAATTTCGCCGAAACTCCATCCCAGGGCTTGCGGAAGCGTGGTCGGAGGCGCTTGCGGCGGAAGGTCGAAAGTCGCCCGACGACGACGTCGATGCGATGAAGCGGGTCACGACGGAAGATGTAAATCGAGTGGCCAAGAAATATCTAGTGGATCAAGAATCCATCACCGCCATATTAAAGCCGCAGGCGACGGGCGGACCAGTATCCGCGCAGGGGTTCGGAGGTGGTGAACAATTGACCGCCGCTCCCAAAAAACCTGTAGAACTGCCTTCGTGGGCCTCCTCCAAGCTTCTGTCGCTTGAGAAGCCACGCCCCGAGCCGCTGCCTTCGGACGTGACCTTGCCCAATGGTCTGCGCCTGATCGTTCGAACGGAAAAAATAACGCCGACGATAACGGTCCAAGGAGAGGTCCGCAACAATCCGCAAATGCAAGTGGAAGTCGGGAAAGACGGAGTGAATGACGTGCTGGATGAGATGTTTTCGTACGGCACAAAAAGTTTTGACCGCCTGGCGTTTCAAAAAGCGCTTGATGATATCGCGGCCGAAGAATCCGCGGGTTTTGAGTTTTCGCTGGAAGTTTTGAAGCCGGATTTTTCGCGCGGAGTTCAATTGCTCGCCGACAACGAATTGAACCCTGCACTTCCGGACGAAGCTTTTCAGGTCATCAAGCCGCAGACAGCGCAATATTTCGCGGGCAGAATGAAGAGCCCCGGCTATCAGACCACTCGTGCTCTGAGTGTGGCGTTATTTCCAGCGAAAGACCCGTCGCTCCGAGAAGCCACGCCGCAAACGGTATCCTCGGTCACACTCGACGACGTAAAACAGTACTACGCCAGAACTTTTCGTCCCGATCTCACGACCATAGTCGTGATCGGCGACATCACTCCAGAGGAAGCCAGGACAGCGATCGAGAAATGGTTTGGAGGCTGGAAGTCTTCCGGCCCCAAGCCGGAAATTGACCTGCCATCTGTTCCCGCCAATAAGGCGTCCGCATCAAATATTCCTGATCCCAGCCAGCTTCAGGATTCGGTTGATCTCGCCCAAACGGTCGGCATCACACGGTTTGATCCCGACTATTACCCGCTTCAATTGGGAAACCATGTGCTTGGCGGCGGTTTCTATGCCACGCGCCTGTATCACGACCTGCGCCAGGTGAGCGGCTACGTCTACAGCGTGGACGTCCATATGAACGCGGACAAAACGAGAGCGATCTACACCGTCACATATGCCTGTGATCCGAAGAACGTATCGAAAGCGAAAGCGCTGATTCGACGGGATCTCGTTGCCATGCAACAGGAAAATGTGACGGATGGCGAGCTTCAGCAAGCCAAAGCGCTTCTGTTGCGCCAAATCCCGCTCGCCGAATCGAGCGAAACAGGAGTCGCGCGAGGCTTGCTCGGACGGGCTCAGATCGGCCTGCCGCTTGACGAACCCGTCAGGGGTGCACTGCTCTATTTTTCGATGAGTGCAGATCAGGTGAAGGCCGCTTTTGCAAAACATATCCGTCCCGATGATCTTGTACAGATCGTCCGAGGACCCGCGCCGCAATAACCAACCGTTTTTCCATTCATGAATGCTTCTTCACCTTGACATTCTACTGGAAGCACCGTATCTTCACCTAGAATGTCTACTAAAGAAGAACGCGAACGTATCGAGCTGCTGCAGGGAACGCTGGACCTGCTGATTCTCCGCACTCTCCTGCTGGGGCCGGCGCACGGCCACGCCATCGCCAAAGCGATCGAATTCAATTCCGAGGACGTCTTGCAAGTCGAACAAGGCTCGCTATATCCCGCCCTTCACCGGCTCATCAAGCGCAGATGGATTTCGGTCGAAGAAGGAACCTCGGAAAACAACCGCCGTGCCAAATTCTACAAACTGACGCCCAAGGGCCGCCGCCAACTTACGCTGGAAACTCGCAAGTGGGACAAGCTCGCGAATGCGATCGCCCGCATTCTCCGGCCAGCGCGGCAGGAGGACGAATCATGACCCGTCGCAAGCGCATGCTCGACGACCTTGAGCAGGATATTCGCGACCACATCGCGCGCGAGACACAGGACAATATCGATCGCGGCATGACGCCGGAAGAGGCGCGCTACGCGGCGGTGCGCAAATTCGGCAACGTGACCAATGTAAAGGAGGAGACGCGGGACGTCTGGAGTCTCATCTGGCTTGAGCAACTGCTCGAAGACATCCGCTTCGGCCTGCGCTTGTTGCGCAAGAATCCTGGATTCACGGCGGTAGCCGTGCTGACACTAGCACTCGGAATCGGCGCCAACGCTGCAGTCTTCTCCGTGGTTTACGCCGTTCTCCTCCGGCCCCTGCCGTACCAAGATCCTTCAGGTCTTATAGTGCTGCACGAGACCACGCCCAAGGTCGGAGAGGTCTCTGTTTCGTTTCCAAACTTCATCGATTGGCGAGCCGCAAGCCATACGTTCGCGCAGATGGCCGCCGTTGAATCCGTCGATTTCAATCTCGCGGGCATAACGCAACCGGAAAACATCAGCGGCGACGCCGTCTCACCGAATTTTCTATCCGTGATTGGTGTCCGCCCGTTCCTCGGGCGGGATTTTGACGCGTCGGAAGAGAAAGCCGGAACGGCTCCGGTGCTCCTGTTGAGTTATTCCTTATGGCAATCCCATCTGGGAGGCGATCCGAACGCTGTCGGTAAAACGATTACCCTCGATGGCCGCAGCTTCACGATTGTGGGCGTGCTGCCGCCGAACTACCGTGCCCTGGACACGACCGACGTGCTGTTGCCGATCGGCGTGTGGGCAACGAAGAATGCTGATGCAATCAAGGAGCGCGGAGATCGCGGCGATATGGTGGTGATCGGACGGCTCGGCCCGGGTGTCGCATTCGGGCAAGCGCGCGCGGAAATGGAAGGCATTGCAGCGCGGTTGGCGAGGGAATACCCCGGAAGCAACGATCAATTTAGCGTGACGCTCCACCCGATCCGCGAGGCTTTTGTTGGCGATATGAAGACGGCAATTCTCATTCTTTTCGGCGCGGTACTGTTTGTGTTGCTTATCGCGTGCGCGAATGTAGCGAACTTGTTTCTGGTTCGCGGGGCGAGTCGCACCAAGGAAATTGCGCTGCGTATTGCTTTTGGAGCGAGCCGCGGCAGAATCATCCGCCAAATGTTGACCGAGAGTTTTATTTTGGCTTGCTTCGGCGGGGCTGTGGGCGTGGCGCTGGCCTTTGGCGGGATTCGTGGAATGGCGCAGCTGATTCCTGCGGACATGTTGTCTGGCGCCACCGTGAATCTAAACAGCGCGGTCCTGCTGTTCGTGGCAGGCGTGGTAATTCTGGCCGCTTTTATTTTCGGCCTGGCGCCCGCCCTGCATTCGACCAAGCCCGATGTCCAATCGGAATTGAAAGAAGGCGGACGCACCTCGAGCGGGGGCGCGGCACAAAACCGGCTTCGCGGCGCGCTGGCCGTCGCGGAGATCTCACTGGCGCTGATTCTTCTCATCGGCGCGGGATTGATGATGAAGAGCCTCTACCGCCTGCTGCAAGTCGATCCCGGGTTTCGGCCAGATCGCGTGCTGACGATGGGAATGGATTTGCGCGCGCAGCAGTATTCGCAAGATCCGGCCGTTCTGAATTTTTGGCAGCAGTTGATCGATCGCGTGAGCGCTTTGCCTGGAGTTCAAACCGCGGCGGTTGGAACCGTGATTCCGTTAACAGACAGCCACAGCCGTTCCGACGTCACGATTGAGGGAATGGCCCTGCCGACGCCGGGGAACTACCCCCATCCGGATGTTCATGTCGTCAGCCCGGGATACGTCTCCACACTTGGAATCCCGCTGCTTCGAGGCCGGACCTTCACTGATCAGGACAACGAAAATGCGCTTCTCGCAGGGATGATTAATGCGATGGTGGCACGCCGTTTTTTTCCGAATGAGGATCCGATCGGCAAGCGCTTCATGTTTGGCCATCCGGCGTCCGATCCGGCGAAGTGGTACACGATTGTCGGTGTCGTGAGCGACACGAAATTATACGGGCTAGCGAATCCAGCGCGGCTCGAAGTGTACCTTCCGTTCCGGCAAAATCCGAGAAGCTACATGGCTTTGATTGTGAAATCGGGAGCCGACCCCGCGGCACTCACGTCGGCGGTGCGGGAGACGGTGCAGTCCATTGACAAGGACCAGCCGGTTTTCGCTATTTCAACGATGGAAGAGCTATTGCGCAATTCTGTGGCGACGCGGCGCATGACTCTGGTTCTGCTCGGATTGTTTAGCGGGCTGGCTCTCGTTCTCGGGGCCATTGGAATTTACGGTGTGATTTCATATTCGGTGGCGCAGCGCACTCACGAGATCGGCATTCGCATGGCTCTTGGCGCGCCTCGAGGCGACGTCTTTCGTTTAGTGGTCGGCGAAGGGCTGAAACTCGCTGGTATTGGAATCGCCATCGGCATCGCAGCAGCGTTCGGGCTAGCGCGCTTGATGTCCAGCTTGCTTTATGGAATCAGCGCTACTGATTTCGAAACCTTCACGGGCGTGGCCGTGTTGCTCGCGCTCGTCGCGCTGCTGGCTTGCTACATCCCTGCACGGCGCGCGATGCGCGTGGATCCTACGGTGGCCTTGCGATACGAGTGACGAGCGGTTTGTCCACTCGATTGCAAGTTTGCGAGAAAGGTGAATCATGAGGCGGCGTAAGCGAATGCTCAACGAGCTTGACCTGGACATTTGCGACTACATCGCTCGGGAGACGCAGGACAACATCGACCGTCGCATGTCGCCAGAGGAAGCGCGCTATGCAGCCATGCGTAAATTTGGTATTCGGGAGGATTGTATCAACACGCTCATTGTGGCCAGTGATGACAATCGACATCCGCCGGTCGGCGGATAGCAACGTCAGAGAATTTATTTTGCTTGGCATGAAACGATTTCGTTCGATTCTGCACTATGCAGGTAGTTGGGCCCTTCCCAATTCAATGCCCCTGTTCTAACCAATAGGGGCACCTTCGTTCCAGGTGCCAGTCGTGGGGGGTAGTTGGTCGGGAGACGCGTGGGGGATCGCTTCTGGGAGAGTTGCGTTCCCCTCGTGTTCTGCGATCGCCCGCAGATTGGAACGTGGTTGTCCGCTGCAAGAATCAACCTCACAGAAATAATGTTTATCCCGTCCAAGCACAGAAATACTTGAACGAGCATCGTCGCGTCATCCTGTGGGAAGATAAGCCAGACAATCCCATATCAGAGGCGGATGATGAAATCCTGGCGCACTCTTGCATTGCTTTCCGTCATTTGTGCAGCGGTCATTTTTCTGTTTGTACGGCCCCATGTGGCAGCGACGCAGCTGGCGGCATCCCTGAGCCATGCTCTGCAGAAGGCTTCGCCGCAGCAAAGAACGCCGACCATTGAGGAATACCAGCCGAAGTCCACGCTAGTCACCAAGGAACACAAAGTTGAGCGAGCGAAGTTTCCGTTCATTGATATTCACAGCCATCACTGGAACCCCACTCCCGAGCACGTGGAGGATCTGATTAAAGGGATGGATTCGATCAACCTGCGCGTTCTCGTAAACCTGAGCGGGGGAACCGGCGAGGAATTGCGAAAAACAGTAGCGACGATGAAGGGACGCTATCCAGACCGGTTCGTTGTGTTTGCGAACATGAGTTACGACGATTTGAACACGCCGGGATTCGGAAAACGCGTGGCAGCTCGGCTCGAACAGGATGTGAAGAACGGCGCGCAGGGACTGAAGATTTTCAAGGATTTCGGGATGGAACTGAAGTACGCGAACGGCCAGCGTGTGCACGTGGACGATCCGGAATTCGATCTGGTCTTCGAGAAATGCGCCGAGCTGAACATTCCCGTATTGATTCATGTGGCGGAGCCCTCGGCGTTTTTCGATCCTTGGGATTATTCGAACGAGCGGTGGCTGGAATTGAAACAGTTTCCGGGACGTGCCCGGCCACCTTCGTAATATCCTCCGTTCGAAACGCTTATGAGTGAGCGCAATCATCTGTTTGCGAAGCACCCTAAGACGAATTTTATCGCTGCCCACCTGGCATTTCATGGCAACGACCTGGAGCGATTGGGGAAATTGTTTGACGCTTATCCGAACGTGAATGTGGACATTGCGGCGGTGCTGGCGGAGCTTGGTCGGCAGCCATATTCGGCGCACGATTTTCTGATCAAGTATCAGGACAGGGTTTTGATGGGCAAAGACATTTACGAGGTGGACGAATACAAATGGTATTTCCGTTGCCTGGAAACGCGTGACGAGTATTTTGAATATTACCGGAAGCGGCATGCGTTCTGGCGGATTTACGGTTTCGAAGTACCGGACGAAGTACTGAAAAAAGTGTATTACAAGAATGCGTTGAGGCTGGTGCCAGGAATTGATGCGAAGGCATTTCCAAATTGAACGCATTCGGGCCGCGTCAATTTAGCGATCGCAAATCCTGTGAGGAGAGTCGTTTGATGAAGAGCTCCATCGGACGGTTTTGTTCGATTGCGATATTTTCTCTCATTACTGTGGGTTCGCTAGCCGCTCAAAAACCTGCAGAACACAAGACGCGGAACATCATCTTTGTGATGACCGACGGCCTGCGATGGCAGGAGGTATTTGGCGGGGCAGAAGAGAGCCTAATGAATAAGAAAAACGGCAAGGTGGAGGATGCGGCGGCGCTGAAAAAGACCTATTGGCGCGATTCTGCGGAGGCCCGGCGCGCCGCACTGATGCCGTTTATGTGGACCGTGATCAGTAAATACGGACAAATCTATGGGAACCGCGAGGCGGGTTCCGATGCCTATGTAACGAACGGATTGAACTTTTCATATCCGGGTTACAGCGAAACCATGTGCGGATTCGCTGATCCGCGTGTAAATAGCAACGACAAAGTTTTAAATCCCAATATTACGGTGCTCGAGTGGCTGAACAAGAAGCGGCCATTCCAGGGAGATATCGCCTCTTTCGGCGCATGGGATCTTTTTCCGTACATTTTTAATGCCGAGCGTGCAGGTTTTCTCGTAAACGCAGGTTACGACCCGCTGACCGCGATTTCTGCGGGGCCGCGCTTGGAACTGCTCAACCAACTAAAGGCCGAGACGCCGCGCATTTGGCCAGATGAGCCCTTCGATCCCATTCCGTTTTATACGGCGATGGAATATCTGAAGGAGAAAAAGCCGCGAATTCTCTATCTATCTTTAGGTGAAACGGATGACTGGGCCCACGCTGGAAATTACAAGGAATATCTGAACGCAGCGCACCGTGCGGACGACTATGTCCGCGTTTTGTGGGAGACCGTGCAATCCATGCCGCAATACCGCGGTAGCACAACTCTGATTTTTTCTCCGGATCACGGGCGCGGAAACGCCAGCCATGGCAAGTGGAAAGACCACGGCGCCAAGGAGCCGGACTCAAAGTATATCTGGATGGCATTTCTAGGGCCGGACACGGCCGCGCTCGGCGAACGCTCGCACATTGCAGCCGTAACGCAGAATCAAATTGCTGCCACGCTAGCTGCGCTTCTTGGCGAAGACTATCCAGCTGATGTTTCCAAAGCTGGGAAGCCTATCGCGGATGTATTGCCTCACTAATTGCAATGGAAACGTACTACCTGAGAAACGGAATGTACGCAGGAACGCGGCGCTTGAATTCGAGGAACTGTTCGCCGAAATGGGCCGCGAGCAATTTTTCTTCGATTTGGACCCGAACCTCTGTGCCCGCGATGAAAAATAGAATAGACGGAATGAACAACCACCAAGGTGTCAAAAGAGATCCCGTGCCGCACAAAGTGCAAAACATAGACGTGTAAATAGGATGACGAACGACGCGATACGGCCCGGCTGTTACGAGTTGATGGTCGGCAGTGAGCCCGGCATCTACTCGCCACTGACGTCCCAGGGCGCGCGTTCCTGTCCAGGAGAGAAGCGCAGCGAGGGCAAAGGAAACTACGGAAAGCGCCAAGCGCCAGGGCCGCCACTGCATTTCCCAAAAGTGTCCCTGCCACAAGATAGCGTAGGCGACAGCGACGAGAATAATTCCCCAGCGAGCCTGCTTGTCCACCTGCTTCGCCGGCTGCTTTTGTTTATTGACAAGAAAAAATGGCAGCACCCAAAGGAACCAACCGGCAGCGAGAACAGCGAATGCATAGGCAGGCACAATTCCAATTGTAGCTCAGCGGGAATCAGTCGAGCACGGCCAAAGATTCCGCCACCTAAAGTGATACGACTTCCGCGGCAAAACTAAAACCAAGTAGCATCTCTATAGCGACGATATTCATCGCCAAAGTGTTCTTCGAGGACGCGCGCTTCGGCGCGGGCACGAGTGATCTGCAGAATTAGCACGGGGACGAGAAGCAAAAGCAGAAGAGGTCGCTCAAGGAAGAGAAAGAGTCCCGCAAAGACGAATGTTCCGAAAACGTAGATAGGATTCCGAATGCGGGAGTAGATGCCGTGCGTGACGAGTTTTTTCGCCTGGGGCGAGACGGAGAAAGAATTGCCGAGCTGGATGCGCGCTATCGTGAGAAGAGCAATAGCTGGAAGCATCAAGACTAGTCCGGCGATGCGCATCGCGGTCCAAGGCGGGTGCGCGAACTCATAGACCAGAATTGCGATTCCCGCGAGCGGCGCGACGATGACGAAAATAACTCCGCGGTTCAAAGTCATTGTTTGATTCCGCGAGATTGTTCCTTCGGCGGCGAGTGAGGCGTTTCGGCGCTTTTCACTTCGACCAAAACATAAACCAGAGTCGTTCTGCCAACGTTTTCAGCGGTGTGCAAAGTTTTGGTTTGTAGCCAGCCGCCTTCGCCTTCTTTGGCTTCCCACGTGGCCACTTTGCCATCGGCGAAGACAATTTTCATCGTTTCAGGAGTCTTGACGTAATACCAGCCGGAAGGATGTGTGTGCATGGCGTCTTTTTCGCCTGGGGCCAGGGTGTTTTCGATGACGCGCACATCGGCATTTTCCAGGATGATTTTGTTGTGTTCTGGCGCGACTTTTACGACGTCTTGAGCGCGGCAAATCCCGGCAAGTGAGAATGAGCACAGCGCAGCGACAACTATGCAAAATTTCCGCAAGGCGATCCTCCGGTTTTTCTTCGTCATCGTACCACGCGCGGTGAACGCCACCCGCTGGCGGTGAGTGTTGGAATGTGCCCTGTCTGTGCGGATCGCGGGCGCGGCACCCTCAGGCCGGCCCTTTGGCTTCTGCGCTTGGAGTTTGGCTGGCGGGCGGTTCAAAGCCGCCGCAACGTGACCGCCAGCTCTGGCGAAATTTCTCACGCTCCTCGGGCGTCATCTTCTCCCAACGCTCATCCATGCGCTCGCGTATTCGCTGCCGCATACCGGAGCGATGAGACCCACGCACACCATGGCCTCCGACCAGAATCCGGCAAAGCGCCAGCAGTCCGAATGCCTGCCAGAAATTAATTGGGCGCCATCCGAATAGCGTCGGCGTCAGCCAGTTCCACAGATGCATGACAACTTCGCCGCCAATCCAGATAAAAAGTACAATCGCTGGCGGCGCGATAAAAATGATTCCCAGCCATTTCTTTCTCGTCATAATGTGCTCCTCAATTCTCCGTACGTTTCTTCGCGTCACTTCTTTGTATTATTTCTTCACAAACTCGTCGTGAATGCTCTGCAATCGTTCGCGCAGATGAAGGACCGCGTAGCGTTTTCGCGCGAGCAGAGTGTTGACATTCACGCCGCTCTCCGCCGACAGCTCCTTGAAGCTGCGCCCCTCCAGTTCGTGAGCGACGAAAACCTCACGCTGTTCGCGGGGGAGTTCGCCGAGCGCAAATTCCAATTCATCCAGAAGTACGCCGCGAAAATAGAGCGCTTCCGGCCCGGCATCTGGCGATGGCAACAGATCCTCGATTCGCAACAGCTCGCCGGTTTCGTCCTCGACCGCCGCGTCGCTGAAGGGCACCGGCTTCTTTTTGCGGAAAAGGTCCATGATGCGATTGCGCGCGACGCTATAAAGCCAGCCGGTCACGTGCTCGATCGGCATCAGCAGGCGATTGGCTTCCACCAGTTCGTAGAAGACCTCCTGCACGATGTCCTCGGCATCGGCAGGATCGGGCACACGCCGGCGGATGAAATTGCGGAGCCGCGAGCGCTGTTCTGCGACGACCTCGGAGATTTGACGGTCTTGCTCGGTCATCGCGATAATACTCACCGGCTTGCCCATCCACTCTTGAAGACGAATGGGGGCCGCGGATATTGTATGAGGATAGCGACTAGGGAATAGTGATTAGTGAATAGCGACAGAGAAGAGCGGCTAGCTAAACATGACTACCTCAGCCTGCCTAGGTTTTTGGTAGGCAGGCTTCTATGGATGGCGAAACCGCCGAGCGATGCGGCGGAGTATCAGCCTCGCGTTACTTGGGTGTGAGGAGTTGACTGGGGGAAATATTTCCGTATGAAAAACCTTTTTGAAGCGGCTCGGGTTGAAGAAGTGAAGCAGCGAATCGCGTCGATGAAACCGGATAGCGCGCGGCAATGGGGGACGATGAAACCTGCGCAAGCACTGGAGCATTGCTCCCGAGGGATGGAGACGGCGCTGGGGGACAAGAAGCCGCCACGGGTGTTCATCGGGCGAATCCTTGGACCGATAGTGAAGCCGAAGGTGATGGAAAACGACGAGCCGCTGCGCCGGAATTCGCCGACGGCAAAGATACTTATCGTGCAGGATGAACGAGACCTGGAAACGGAACGCACGCGCTTGCGCGGGCTGATCGATCGATTTGTTTCTGCCGGGCCCGCGGGGTGTACGACGCATCCGCATGCCTTCTTTGGACAGCTAACGCCGGACGAGTGGGCAATATTAATGTACAAGCATCTGGACCATCATCTGCGCCAGTTTGGGGTTTAGCCCCGGCGAAGGCCAAATCGTATACGGGCCCTTGCATATTCTTGATTGCGAACTTCGAACTCCGCTAGAGTTACCGCCATAGAAGAAAAGAAATCGCGCGAAGTGAAGCTGTAACGAATCCTTAGGAGGAATTCGCCGTTATAGAGCTAGTTATAGAGCTATTGGATCGGACCCCACATCGGAGGAATCGAGCGCGGAGAACGCAGCCTGGAAGAAATTGATCTCGGGAGGTCGGGTTGAATTCAAAATTGCTTTCAACATTCGGGGGGAGTAAAGGCTTTTGACATCTGTCTCGATTAATGGGCGGATAACCGTAACCGCTGTATTTGCAGTTGCATAGGTTGATTGCATAAAGAGAGATTCTAGGCCATTAGCTTTTGCACAGAAAACCACAGGGGTGCTAAAAATAATTATTACGAAGACTTGACGAATACAGAAAAGTGCGTATACTTACAAATGGTTCGGGGGTTCTATGGAATCCCTGAGTTAGCAGGGGCATCACAGTCGGGTCGAAGAAGCGTCTTCCCAGCGTACTACCAAGCGAAGGCCAAGAAGTAGATCCTATAGTGAGGTTCTTTACGAGCACAGGCTAGAAATCTGTCGAGCATCGCGTGGAGCCACCCAGATGTGGGTGACTGTACCCGGCGCTCGACGCCGGGTTTTTTATTTTGTGGAAGTGAGTGGTGGATAGTGAGAAGTGGGCGGCGTAAAAGTAAGTCCTCCTGCGGTCACGAATTCAACTAACACGGAAACAAAAGATGCGCTGGAAGGCAAGATCGCGAAACGTGATCGAGTAAGACCCTTCAGCCAAAACCCAACGGAATGTTGGGGACTCTGACAAGATCAGGGTCACTGCTCTTTGACAACAGAAAGGCTGGCAAGTCCACGCCGATAACTTGGCCGGGATTACGGTCCCTGCTGGGGGTATGGTGTGGATTATTTACAAGTTTTGCTCGAGAATCGAGCAATACTGTGGAAGAAAAGGCGGCTTATTCAAAGGCCGTGAGTGGTGACGAGTGACTGGTGACTCGCAAGAGGAGCCGGAAGCAAGTGATCAAGCGCGGTTTTCCGAGGACTACAGAGTCGAAAGCCTGCAACGGATACCTGAAGTGATTTTCCAAAAAAAATCATCAAGACTTCTTCGTGACTCATGCCCGAGTTGCGCGAAGATCGGTTGCGAGGATATATGGAGCTGCGGAAATCGGAGCGTCGATAGCAGGATTTAAAAAGCACGGACTAAGCACCGTGTGAATCGCAATGGATGAAAGTCCAAAGCGGAGTCTGGCAGAAGACGGATTGAGTAAGTTTTATGATTAAGCTACTAAGGGCGTACGGTGAATGCCTTGGCGCCAGAAGGCGATGAAGGACGTGGCAAGCTGCGATAAGCCTCGGGGAGCCGCAAGCAGGCTTTGATCCGAGGATCTCCGAATGGGGAAACCCGACGGGATGAACTCCCGTTACAGCCCGCTGAATACATAGGCGGGTATGAGCTAACCCAGGGAAGTGAACCATCTCAGTACCTGGAGGAAAATAAATCACAGAGATTCCGAAAGTAGCGGCGAGCGAAATCGGAACAGCCCAAACCCAAGTGCTTGCATTTGGGGGTTGTAGGACCGCATAAGTAGAGTTACCAAACTGACAGCTAGATGAACCTGCTGGAAAGCGGGGCCATAGAAGGTGAGAGCCCTGTAATCGAAAGCTGATCAGACTCGAAGCGGCATCCTGAGTACCACCGGACACGTGTAATCTGGTGGGAAACTGGGGAGACCACTCTCCAAGGCTAAATACTCTCTGGCGACCGATAGTGAACAAGTACCGTGAGGGAAAGGCGAAAAGAACCCCTGCGAGGGGAGTGAAATAGAACCTGAAACCGTATGCTTACAAGCAGTCGGAGGGCAATGCATGGACTTCGGTCCGTGAAAGCCTGACGGCGTGCCTCTTGCTTAATGAGCCGGCTAGTTAATGTCACGTGCAAGGTTAAGCGCAAGCGAGCCGTAGCGAAAGCGAGTCCGAATAGGGCGACAAGTACGTGGTATTAGACGCGAAGCGGGATGATCTACCCTTGGCCAGGTTGAAGGTCGCTTAACCGCGACTGGAGGACCGAACAGGTGTGAGTTGAAAATCGCTCTGATGAGCTGAGGGTAGGGGTGAAAGGCTAATCAAATTCCGTGATAGCTCGTTCTCCCCGAAATGTCTTTAGGGACAGCCTCGTGCGAATTACCGCGGTGGTAGAGCTCTGAATGGACTAGGGACCAACTCAGGTTACCGAATCCAATCAAACTACGAATGCCGCGGATAACTACACGGGAGTGAGACTACGAGGGATAAGCTTCGTGGTCAAAAGGGAAACAGCCCAGATCGCCAGCTAAGGTCCCTAAGTATGTGCTAAGTGGGAAAGGAAGTGTATTCGCTCGGACAGCCAGGAGGTTGGCTTAGAAGCAGCCATCCTTTAAAGAAAGCGTAACAGCTCACTGGTCAAGCGGATATGCACCAACAATCCAACGGGGCTCAAGCACATCACCGAAGCTGCGAAATGGTTATTTCTTCGGAAATAATCTTTGGTAGGGGAGCATTGCGTGGAGTCTGAAGGTAGACCGAGAGGACTACTGAACACTACACAAGAGACCCTGCCGGCATAAGTAGCGATAAACACGATGAGAACTCGTGTCGCCGAAAGTCTAAGGTTTCCTGAGGAAGGTTAATCCGCTCAGGGTTAGGCGGGTCCTAAGGTGAGGCCGAAAGGCGTAGCTGATGGATAACAGGTCAACATTCCTGTCCCGCCTGGCGACGTTATCACGATGGGGTGACACAGAAGGATAGGAGAGTCAGGTGATGGATATCCTGATTGGCCACTGTAAGCCGGATCCCGGAGGCAAATCCCCGGGGTCATTCAACGGTGAGAGTGGTGACGAGGTCACACGACCGCAAAGTCTCTGATTTCACGCTGTCGGGAAAATCCCCTAAGGAGTCGTCCAGGTGCCCGTACCACAAACCGACACAGGTAGACGAGGTGAATATCCACAGGCGCTCGAGAGAACACTCGCTCAGGAACTAGGCACATTAGTCCCGTAACTTCGGGAGAAGGGACGCCGCAGTAGGGTTTATAGCCCGAAGCGGTCGCAGCGAATCGCGCTCTGCAACTGTTTAACAAAAACACAGCTCTCTGCAAAGTCGAATACGACGTATAGGGGGTGACACCTGCCCGGTGCCGGAAGGTTAAAGCAAGGGCTCAGCCCGCAAGGGCGAAGGCTTGAACTGAAGCCCCGGTGAACGGCGGCCGTAACTATAACGGTCCTAAGGTAGCGAAATTCCTTGTCGGGTAAGTTCCGACCTGCACGAATGGTGGAATGATAGAGCGACTGTCTTGGCGAGTGACTCGGCGAATTTGTGGTTCCGGTGAAGACGCCGGATGCCCGCATCTAGACGGAAAGACCCCGTGCACCTTAACTGCACTCTGGCCATGAGTAACGGATTGATCTGCGTAGAATAGGTAGGAGCCTGTGATCCCTTGGTTTCGGCTGAGGAGGAGGCAACAGTGAAATACTACCCTGACTAATCTGTCGCTCTAACCTACCACCCGTGACGGGTGGGGAGACACGGCCAGACGGGTAGTTTGACTGGGGCGGTCGCCTCCTAAACTGTAACGGAGGCGCCCAAAGATCGGCTCAAGCGGATTGGAAACCCGCTGTGGAGTGCAAGAGCATAAGCCGGTTTGACTGTGAGACTTACAAGTCGAGCAGGAACGAAAGTTGGGTCTAGTGATCCGGTGGTCCCGCGTGGAAGGGCCATCGCTCAACGGATAAAAGGTACGCCGGGGATAACAGGCTGATCTAAGCCAAGAGTTCACATCGACGCTTAGGTTTGGCACCTCGATGTCGGCTCATCGCATCCTGGGGCTGTAGAAGGTCCCAAGGGTTAGGCTGTTCGCCTATTAAAGCGGTACGTGAGCTGGGTTCAGAACGTCGCGAGACAGTTCGGTCCCTATCTGGTGTGGGCGCAGGAGAATTGAAGGGAGTTGTCCCTAGTACGAGAGGACCGGGATGAACAGACCTCTTGTGTACGAGTTGTCACGCCAGTGGCATAGCTCGGTAGCGAAGTCTGGAAGAGATAATTGCTGAATGCATCTAAGCAAGAAGCTCGCCCTAAGATAAGTTCTCCCAAGGTTTAAGACCTAAGAAGGGCAGTCGAAGACTACGACTTTGATAGGCTGGAGGTAGAAGCGCAGCAATGCGTGAAGCTGACCAGTACTAATCGCCCGTTCGGCTTAATCATAAAACTTTCTCAAAACGTCTTTGAGACAGTAAAGAGAAGAAGCCTTCTCTTTCGCAGTGTGTTCGACTCATCGAGTCGAACTTGTAATGCCAGCCAAAATCTCAGAGCCTGCAATTCTTTTTTGCAGCTTGGAATTTGTTGGGCGTCGGAGCTTTAGCTCCGACATTCAGCAAATTTTCCAAGGGGGGCTTTAGCCCCTCAGGACACTCTGAACCTTCTGTTGTCGCCATCGCCACCGGAAGCGCCGATATTTTTATCGGCCGCTTTCTGGTCGCGGCGGAAAAAAAGTTTGCAAGTCGTGGTTGGATTTTGAAGGTTCTTTCGACCTTCCACTTTCAACTTTCGACTTCTAAAAGTTTCCTGGTGATCATACCGCGAGGGTCACACCCGTTCCCATCCCGAACACGGAAGTTAAGCCTCGCCGGGCCGATGATACTGCACGGGTAACTGTGTGGGAACGTAGGTCGTCGCCGGGATTAAAATCAAGGCCGTTCTGAGCAATCAGAACGGCCTTTTTGTTTTTGCAGTGGCTCCAAACAAATGTCTTTGCTTGGAGCCTTTTTTCTTCTCCAGTCGCGGTTTCCACCGCGACCCGCCTCTTCGCCTTTCTGGACGATTTTTCTTACGGTGTCATCCCGACCGGAGCGCCGACGCTTTTTGTCGGCGCGGAGTGGAGGGACCTCTCTTCTCGGGGTGGCAGAGCGGAGCAAAAGCAAGAGAGATCCCTCCACTTCGGTCGGGATGACAGATCGGAGGGCGGGATGACACGTCGCCGGAGGAGCCAGAAAGAAGCGGAGAAGCCCCCGTGAGCCGTGTATAATCTCTCCGCTATCCTTCCTATGGTTTACCACATCTATATCATGGCCAGCGCCTCCGGCGTCCTCTACACCGGCGTCACCAACCACCTCGAAACCCGCGTAGCGCAGCACAAACAAAAACTCTTCGCCAGCTTCAGCGCCAAATACAACACGATCAAACTCGTCTACTTCGAGCCCTTCTCCGACGTCCGCAACGCCATCGCCCGCGAAAAACAACCCGAACGCAAGCGCCGCGAGAAAAAAGTCTTTCTAATCGAACGAGTCAACCCCACCTGGCGCGACCTAACGGCCGCTCATAACGTTGCAACAACCCGATCTCCGGAAGCGCTCGCTCGCCGTGGGTCAGTGTGCCGGCCACCAGCAGATGCCGCACCGCCGCCGCGTCCGTGCAACCCAGCGCCAACGCTTGCTCAATCACTTTCCGCAACGCTTCCCAGCCGTGCTGTGGGCCCAGGCGCAGCAACTCGATCATCTCGCGCGTACCTTCCTGCTTCCCGTGCCGCTCGCGCAAGCTCTGCCACAACTTGTCGAAACTCTCCGGCCAGCGCCCACGTTCTCGCCACTGTTCCAAAGGTGTCGAGCCCGCCAGCGCGCCCGGTTTTCTTTCCAGTACGTCTAGATAATGCTCCAGATCCAACACCGCCTTATGCCGCCCGTAACTACGTTCGTGCCGCGCCACGCAGCGTTGCTCGTACCACACTTCCACATAAGCAGGCAGCAGCCGTGCCTGCGTCTTCGTGCCTGCCCGCAGCGGCACCGAGTAGCGATTCGTCCGCACTTTCACGCAGCCTTGGCCGTCCACCACCGGAAAACTCGTTTCCGCCAACTCAAACCCTTCGCCGAGTAAAGGCAGCAGATGTTCGCGCTCGAGGCGCATCGCTTCGCCCACCGAGAGCGGCTTCCCGTGAATCCGCCGCTGTTCCTCCTGCTGGCAGCAAACACGCAAATATTCATTCAGCGCCGCCAGATCTTTTACTTTCGGTACCGGCACCAGATGGTTCCGCCGGAAATAGCCCACTTCGCCTTCCACGCCGCCCTTCTCGTTGCCACGCGCCGGGTTGCAAAACTCCGTCTGGAATCCCCAATGCGAACGAAAAGCGATCAGCCGGTCGGTCTCCTCGCGCTGGTACCCGCGCAAAATCTTTTTCACCGCGCTCTTCAGGTTGTCGTAGCGCAACCGCCGGAACACCCCGCCGAAATAGTGAAAGGCCTGCTCATGCGCTTCCAGAAAGGCTTGCTGCGTGGCGTGGAAATACGCGGCATGAAACGCACCGCCGCCCGCCATGCTGCGCATCGTGAAAAAATGCGTGGTCTGCCGGCCTTCCTCGAACTCCACCGTGGCTTCGTACCAATCCACCTGGGCCTCCACGCCCCAGTCGTAACTCTGCGGTACGAAGGTCTCGCGCCCTGCCACTCCCATCTCCTGCTTGCGTCGCCGCACGTAGCGCCGCACCGTTGCTTCCGCTACGTGCGTCTCAGGATGCTCCTGCCCAATCCGCACCCAGATGCGGTGCGCCGTGTGCCGCTGCTTGCGCGGCGCTTCCCGATCGCTCTGCAAAATCCCGTCAATGAACTCCCGCACCTGCCCCAGCTTCGGACTGCTCCTTGCCGGTGCCTTGCGCCCCGGCGGTATCGCGCTGGCCAGCGCTTGCCGCACCATCCGCCGATGCGTGTTCAACTTCTTCGCCACTCCCTGAATCGTGCCCACTCCAAACCGATATTCCCGACGTATCTCCTCGAACAGTTCCACTTTGCGTCTCCTGTCCATCGGCCCCCCGTCATTACTGCCGACAGGTTAGGCCCTCCATTCATGTACAGGTGGGCCAAATCAAATGCGCGAAGTGGGCCAATTCAGAGTAGCGAAATCAAATATCCACCTTCGCCTCGCTCGCCCCGTCCGGCACTCGTTACAGTCCACCCGTTTACTCTGCTTGCCCTGAGCCGCGAAGGAAGCCTCGAAGGGCCCCTATCCCCTTTAGAATCACATCTTTTGCAGACCCTTGTAATCTAAACCCTGTAGAATCACATCTTTTCAGAAAACAGGGGGGTGGGGTACCCACCTCCTCTCTCACCCCTTTTTGCTCGCCCACTAGCTCGCTTACCCCTGCCACACCGCCTCACATCCAATTAAAATGGAACTTGCCAATCTCCTCGGCCATGGACGGCGCTCTGAGCACAACTCCTAGCGAATTAAAAAACTCGACCGAAGGCAAACAGGGCGTCGCTCGCGTCTGGCGCGCGTTGCGTCACCGCAATTTCCGGTTGTTCTTCACGGGGCAGAGCATTTCGCTGATTGGCACTTGGATGACGCGCATTGCCACGAGCTGGTTGGTATACAAACTGACCAGCTCTGCTTTGCTGCTAGGTGTTGTAGGTTTTGCGGGGCAGATTCCCACGTTTCTTGTGGCGCCGTTTGCAGGCGTGTGGGTCGACCGATTGGACCGGCGGCGGGTGCTGGTAGTTACGCAGGTTCTGGCGATGGTGCAATCGCTGGCGCTGGCGGTTCTGACGCTCAGCGGGCGCATTACGATTCGCGAAATTATCGGGCTCAGCGCCTTTCAAGGATTGATTAATGCGTTCGATATGCCTGGGCGGCAGGCTTTTCTAGTGCAGATGGTGGAGGAGAAGCAGGATCTCGGCAACGCGATCGCGCTGAATTCCTCGATGGTCAATATGGCGCGGCTGCTGGGTCCTTCGCTCGCCGGAGGAGTGATCGCGCTATTTGGCACCGGTTATTGTTTCCTGATTGACGGGCTTAGCTACCTTCCCGTGATTGCATCCTTGCTGATGATGCGATTGAAACCTTTGCTATTGCCGCATGCCTCTGCTTCCATGTTTCACCAACTCAAAGAAGGCTGGAAGTATGTCACCGGGTCAGTGCCCATACGGACGATTCTTTCGCTCTTCGCCGTGATCAGTTTAATGGGCTGGCCTTTCACAGTCTTGATGCCGATCTTCGCGCTGAAAATTTTGAAAGGAGGCCCGCACACTTATGGATTTTTAATGGGGGCCGTTGGCGTGGGCGCGCTCGCATCGGCCTATTCTCTTGCCCTGCGCCCCAGCGCGCGGGGATTAATCAAGATGATGCCGATCTCCGCGGGCATGCTCGGGATCGGACTAATACTTTTCGGTTTCTCGCAAAATTACTGGCTGTCTCTCGTAGTGTTATCGTTTTGCGGCTTCGGCATGATGCAGGAAACGTCCGCAAGCAACACCGTCATTCAAACCATCGTCGAAGAAAACAAGCGCGGACGAGTGATGAGCTACTACACGGCTGCTTTCGTCGGCATGGCACCTTTTGGAAGCTTGCTGGCCGGGACGCTGGCCAGCGCCATCGGCGCGCCGAAAACAGTGATGGTGAGTGGCGTATGCTGTGTGGCGGGCGCGATTTGGTTTCTGACGCAACGAAAGGCCGTACGAAAAGTCATCCGGCCGATTTACGTGGACCTCGGCATCGTGCCTCCCGAAGTCCCAGCAATTCTGCAAGATGGAGGCGGCCACTAGCTTTGCCTCTAGACTTGGGGTTCTTGCCGAATATGTCTTGAGGAGCGTCCCGATCATAGAGCCACTCGAAGAATGTCCTACGCCGTGGCTTCCATTTCTTAAGCGTAGGAGACCGGAGGCGTGTAGTCCAAAGGTTCAGAAACATGGAGAGAGGTACCCATATGAGGATGGTACCGATTATGAAGACGAGTCCTAATGTAACGTGCAGCAGTCTCAGAATTGCCAAGGCTAGCACGAGAGAGACTACGGCGACTGTTCGGCCGTATGCAAATGAGATGTGCACCCGCGCTTGGCAGTGGGGGCAGTACAAACCGCCGCCAATGCCACCCGGACGTTGAAGACTGCCGACGTCGATTTGTTGCCCGCATTCCGGGCAGGTGTAATTTACACCCTGCATTCTCGTCAAGCCGGAATTCGCAAGCCATCCAAGTCGTATGAAATGTCAAGCGGCGAAGCCGAATGCAGCGCGGTGAATGGGTTCTTCATCACGTTGGCGAAGGCAGCTTGGAACTTTTCCATTTCAGGTTGCGTGCCAACGGTGATGCGAACGTGGGTGGGCCAAACTGGCCAGGGGCGACCGATAAAGACATTTTGCGCCGCCATCGCGGCGATGGCTTCTTTTGCAGGACGCTTCACGTCGAGCATGAAGCAGTTGGATTGCGATGGAACGAAGGAGTAGCCGTTCTTAGAAAGCCATTCAAACGTCGCCTCGCGGATGGTCGCATTGATCTGTTTGCGGTCGGGTACGAGTCGCGCATCTTTCAGGCTGGCGGATGCGGCAGCCACGGCGGTGATGGGCATGGCGCTCCAGCCGGAAAATGCACTCATTTTTTCGAGAAGATCCGGCCGCGCAATTGCGAAACCGCAGCGCAATCCAGCCATTCCGTAGATTTTTGAGAACGTGCGCAGAACGATCACGTCTTTATCCGCTTTCACAAGATCGAGTGCTGAAGTTGCGTCGGAAAAATGAATATACGCCTCGTCCACAAGAAGTATGGAACCCTTCGGCTTGTTGGCGAGCAGGAATTCGATATCGGAGTGGCTAGTGAGTGTGCCGGTGGGATTATTGGGCGTGCAAATATAAAACATGCCCGCATCCGGCGCTGCAGCCAACATGGCTTTCACGTCGTGGGCGTAAGTTTTGGTCAGCGGTACATTCACGACGCGAGCGTTAGCGATTTTTGCGGCATGCGCCCCGGCTTCATAACCAGGATCGGCAGTGACGTAACTCTTCGTGGGAGATGTAAAGGCCAGCACAGAGTAATGCAACGGACCGCTGGAACCGGGGAACGCGCGGATGTACTCGGGCTTGAGCCCTTCCGCGGCCGCAAAAGTGTTTATAAGATCCCTCGTCATCCAATCAGAATAACGACCACCTTGCGAAGCGACGTCATTGATTGCACCGCAAGCCACGCCGCAGGGACCCAGAGGATTCTCGTTCGCATTAATCAGAACTGCATCTTTGGGATAAGGACTGAGATAAGGAAGCGAGCCGGCATGGGCCAGCATCGGTTCGGTGACAATACGATATCCTGCGGCCACCGCTGCGGCGGCTGCGGAGACTTGTAAAAATGAGCGACGGGAACGACAGGCAGGATTTTCTTTCGGGGGCATGGTCAACCTCCATGTGCCGCTCGCATGCCGCGAACTGGCTGCAGTCAAACTAACACGAACCGCGATTTGTGGGATTGCTATTTGCACGCATATTCTTGCTAGCAAGTATTTGCAAATGAGGCGTGCTCTTCGTTGCGGCTCTGCAGAAAATACAGAGAATAAAAAGGGAAACTCGACGAAAGGTGTGCTCTGCGATTCGGACTAAGATTCATGTTTTCAGTTGATTAGCGCAGCTTTTCTTGGAAGCCGCTGAGGGGCTCCTCGTGCACGTACACGCGATGAATGGACCAAAAAATTGCAAGAAGTACTATTGACTGCGGCTACTCCGACAAATATCTTATCTTTTGCTGTTGCTGTACCCCGGCCGAGTTCGAAACCCACACAAGCTGCGAGGCAGGCATGGCCACCGAAACTGCAGTGAACCCCATCACTATCTCCGAAGGTAAAGCTTTTGAAGAACGATGGGAAAAATTGCGCACCCATCCGCGTATCGTCTCTCGCGTAAAATTCCAGGTCGAATGGGAAGAAGGCTCTCAACGACAGCAAGCCAACGGCGTGACCGTTGACATAAGCAGGTCTGGCTGCTTGGCTGTGATAGGGGCGGGACTTCCAATGCGCAAGCGCGTGCGTCTCATCCATTCCGTGAGCGGACGCACTGCCGAAGCGCAAGTTGTTTGGCGCGATCATGAAGCGTGGGACGTCGGTCTTGAGCTGATTAAGCCGGACCCTTCCTTCTGGGGCGTAAAGTTTTAATCTGTCGCTCGAGATGGATCGTTGTTGAGATGTGCTAGAGATAGCAGCGTCTGCTGCGCTGGCGATACAAGCCTACAAACTTGGAAGCTTCTGCGCACAAGCGCGCACAGCTGTGCCCCGCCCAACGTTCAATTCGGCCATTTGTCCTTCGGCAAGCTTTTCTGAATCGTGTCCAAGTTTTGGAAGCCATCTTTGATGACTGTCTGCTTTACGTTGTCCTTGGTGACGACCACCGGGCTCAGAAATATCGCTTGGACAGTGTTCGTCCCGTTAGGAATCGAAACTGAATTCTTGATCGGAGTGCCGGCAGCCAGACTGACGGCAGCTTCCGCGGCCGTTCTCGCCTGCAGTCCAATAGGTTTGTAGACCGTCATGGCCTGTGTGCCGTCCAAAATCCGGATGATGGCGGCGAGGTCGGCATCCTGGCCTGACACGAGCACTTTGCCGGCGAGTTTGTGTTCCTGCAAGGCCTGAATAGCGCCTCCCGCAGTGCCATCATTGGATGCGACTACCGCGGTGACATCGCCTTTCGTGGTATCGATCGCTTTGGACATGATAGCGTACGCTTCGGCCGGGTCCCAATCCTTTGCCCAACCATCGCCTACGATTTTTATATCGCCACGGTCAACAGAAGTTTGGATCGCGCGCATTTGTCCATCGCGCAAGACTTTGGCGTTGCTGTCCGTCGGTGAGCCGCCGATCAGAACGTAGTTCCCCTTAGGAGCCAAGCGCGCGAGCGTGGAGGATTGTAGCTCGCCAATCACTTCGGCGTTTGTGCCCACAAAGAAGTCGACATCGCTGTTGCGCACCAGGCGCTCGTAACTCAGAACAGGTATATGTCGGGCTTTCGCTGCACTCACGATGCGAGCGGCTTTGTCCGTGTCGTGCGGGACCAGGACTAGAACTTTCGCACCGGAATCCATCAGCTTTTGGGCTTGCTGCAACTGTAAATCGTCATCTCCCTCGGCGGTTTCCACCAAAACTTCGGCGCCCAGCTCCTTCGCGCGCTTCTGGAAATTGTCGAGATCGGTTTGCCAGCGCTCGACTTTGAGAGAATCCATCAGGTAACCGATTTTTAGCGGAGGATTTTGGCTGATGGCCGTTTGGCCTTTTGCGAAACCCAGGAGAGAGACTGAGAGCACAATCATCAATAGGGAGAGGTAAATTCGACGCGGCAAACGCTGCATAATTTTCGTCACCAAGTACTCAAAACCGTAGCACCGGCGAGCCAGCACGACAATCTGATAACGGCCGCAAGCGGACCAAGAGTAAAGGGGAAGGGGGTCCGGTGACTGGTTTCGCGACACTTGTTCCCGGGGGCGGCCAGGGAACTGGGCGCCGACAAGCTGAAGCGTCTTTGCTAAGGCTTTCTACGTCCAGCACTTGGCCGTTCTGGCTGCCGGCCTTCCAGGTGCTCCTGTAATGGATGTAGACATTCTACATGCCATGAGGTAGAACATCTACATCCTGAGGTGAACATGAGTCCACGCTACCAGAACCGCATCGAACTTCTGCAAGGGACGCTCGATCTGCTAGTCCTGCAAACGCTTCGCTGGGGGCCGCAGCACGGCTATGGCATCAGTCAGGCGATTCGCACAAACTCGGGAGATATTTTACAAGTGGACACCGGCTCGCTGTATCCGGCGCTGCACCGGCTCGAGCGCCAAAAATGGATCTCCGCGGATTGGAAAGTATCTGAAAACAAGCAGCGCGTCAGAGTCTACAAGCTAACAGCGAAAGGCAAGAAACAACTCGAGTCGGAGCGTTCGCGGTGGGCGCAGGTCTCGGATGCCATCGCAGGGGTACTGAATCCGGCGAAGAGAGAGAGCGAAGCATGACTTTTTCTTTCTGGCACCGTCGAAAACGTGAGAGTGAATTGGAAGAAGAGATTCAAAGCCATTTGAAGATGGCGGCGCAGGACCGCACCGACCGCGGCGAAACACCAGATCAGGCGCGCGGTGCAGCGCGAAGAGAATTGGGCAACGTCGGCTTAATTAAGGAGGTCACGAGGGAGATGTGGGGGTGGGGCTCATTGGAGCGGCTGATGCAGGATTTGCGATATGGATTGCGCATGCTTGCGAAGTCACCGGGATTTACCGTCGTGGCGGTTCTTACGCTGGCGCTTGGCATCGGTGCGAACACGGCGCTGTTTTCGGTGGTGAACGGCGTGTTGTTCAATCCCCTGTCTTACCCGCACCCCGAACAGCTTGTCTGGCTGGCGGAAAGCAAACCGAATTTTGCGACTGGCTCGATATCCTTTCCGAATTTTCGCGACTGGCAAAAAGACAATCACACGTTTTCCGGTATGGCCGTCTACCGGTCTTACAATTTCAACATCTTGGGTTTGGGTGACGCAGAGCAGGTGCGCGCGCGATTCATCACTTCGGACTTTTTCAGCGTCTTGGGAGTCAATCCGGTCATCGGCCGGACGTTTGCGCCCGGCGAAGACGACATCGGCCGCTCACCGATTGTGATGATCAGCGAAAAAGTTTGGAAGCGCAAGTTCAACGCCTCACCCGATGCCCTTGGGAAAAATATCAACCTTGACGGCACCGGCTACATGATCGTTGGCGTGACTCCCGCCAGCTTCGATTTTTCCGGCCTCTTCCGCGACGTCGACATTTACGCACCGTTGGGCCAGTGGACGAATCCCTTGCTTTCCAACCGCGGCGCGGGTCTGGGAGTTCACGGAGTGGGCCGGCTGAAGCCGGGCGCGACCATCGAACAAGCGCGCGCGGACATGGCCCGCATCTCGAGCAACCTCGCTGCAACGTATCCGGACACCAATAAGGGCATCGGCGCGGCGCTACGGCCGCTGAAGGGAACTGTGGTCGGCGATGTACGCCTGGTGCTGCTCGTTTTACTTGCCGCTGTCGGATTTGTGCTCTTGATTGCGTGTGTCAACGTTGCGAACTTGATGCTCGCGCGAGCGGCAACGCGCAGCCGTGAATTCGCGATTCGCGCGGCGCTCGGAGCGGGGCAAGCAAGGCTTGTGCGCCAGCTCCTGACGGAAAGCATCCTGCTGGCGTTTGCCGCGGGAGCCTTGGGCTTGCTTCTTGCTGCCTGGGGAACGCGAGCGGCTCTGCAATTCCTCGCGCAAGGACTTCCCCGCGCGAGCGAAGTGCATCTCGACGCGCGCGCGTTGCTTTTTACCGTGCTGATTTCGCTGGGCTGCGGCATTTTCTTTGGGTTGGCGCCTGCGCTGAAAAGCCGCGGCCGCAATCTCCTTGATACTCTGAAGGAAGGCGGCCGTGGAGATAGCGGCACGCGTCATCGCGCGCAAGGCCTTCTCGTCATTGTGGAAATGGCAATGGCACTGGTGTTGTTGATTTCCGCTGGACTCATGTTACGCAGCCTCATGGCGCTCTGGAACGTAAACCCAGGCTTTGATTCGCATAACGTGCTTGCCTTTGGCGTGGCCCTCCCACCGTCTATGCGCAACGCGAGCGCTGCTGAAATTCGCGCGGCTCTTCGCAATGTGGACCGGCAACTCGCGGCGGTTCCCGGAGTGAAGTCCATCTCCCTCTCCTGGGGTGCCGTGCCGCTCAGCAGCGATGACGAGGATCTCTTCTGGAT
>Ga0265354_1000013_pt1 | contig 27465 bp, 25 predicted proteins | sample NZE1metagenome_FD_189074 | JGI IMG/M metagenome (GOLD analysis project Ga0265354, IMG submission 189074) | Rhizosphere microbial communities from Maridalen valley, Oslo, Norway - NZE1 | ecosystem: Host-associated > Plants > Roots > Rhizosphere > Soil | place: Norway: Oslo | collected 2017-09-14 | reverse complement strand
GCCTTACAGTCACAACACCTGAAATCGCCGCTGGGTTTCAAGGCCTCAACATCGCCACGTTCGGCGGCAACCCGGTAACAAGCGTCGCGGCCCGCGCCACCATCGAACTCATCGAGGAAGATGACCTACTCGAAAACGCTCACACCGTCGGCAATTATTTCCGCGCCAGACTCGAAGAGCTTCAACAAAAATACCCGCTTATTGGCGACGTCCGCGGCATGGGCCTGATGCAAGCCCTCGAACTGGTCAAAGACCGCAAAACCAAAGAGCCCGCTCCCGCGCAAACCACGCAAGTCATGGAACGCGCTCGCGACAACGGCCTCCTCATCGGCAAAGGTGGCCTCATGGGCAATGTCCTGCGCCTCGCTCCCATGCTCAACACCACCAAACCTGACGTCGACGAAGCCATCCGCCTCCTCGACAAATCTTTCAGCGAAGTTGTGATGTAAATTGATTTCAGGAATGCAAACTGCCATCGCTTTAGCGCTAATTCTCTTCTCAGCGCTTCCGCAAACAGCGCCTCCCGACAAGAAGGCCATTTGGAAGCCCGTGCAATTCGCTGTTGTGCGTTTCAATGACGAAGCGCCGCAGAGCTGGAATATCTACCACTCGGAAAAGCGCGACGCACTGCTTGTGAAAATCTGGAAACGTTATCTCTATCTGGACCTGAAAGAAGCCGAAGTCTACGAGGTCAATCCACAAACCGTGAAGCCGCAGGGCGACAACGTCGAATGGTCGCTCTCCGACCTTCCGAGTGACCCCATCGAAATTTCTGATTGGAAAATGCGCGACGCCGGCTTGATGGTCCGTCGCGTGCGCTTTCGCTTCGGCAAAACCGGCCACTACCTGGACATTAATCTGCCCCTCAAGCCCGACGGCAAACCCAACTACTAGAAAAGTCAGCTAATAGCTGACAGCTTACAGCTGAGAGCTCACGGAGCAGGTTTTAGCTGTGAGCTGTGAGCTGTGAGCTGTGAGCTGTGAGCTGTGAGCTGTGAGCTGTGAGCTGTGAGCTGTGAGCTGTGAGCTGTGAGCTGTGAGCTGTGAGCTAGCACCGATTCGGCGCCATCTCACTCACCTTCGATAAACCCCGTAATACCACGGAATCCCCAGCGCCCCCGGCTCTACCGCCACGGTAACCTTATCTCCGCTCTGAAACCGATCAAAATCATCCGCATCCACAGCCAATCCTTCGACCTTCTGCCTATCACGCCAGGAATGCACGTGCAAACGCCGGCTGCCTCGCACAATCCCCTTCATATTGAATTTGCTGACGACAACGGTCGGATAGTGGGCCAGATATTTCTGCGAATCGAGCCGCCCATTCACAAAAAGCGTCGCCGCAAGTATCCACGGTAGGGGAATAAACCCCGCGTAGATCCGCTTCAGGACTTCGATCTCCTTGTGCTGGCGCGCGCGTCTTTCGAGAATCACCGCGATCGTCAGCGCCAGAAAAAATAGCAAGCCAAAAAATACCAACATCAAATCCAAATCCAGCGGCGGATAAATCTGGCTCACGTAAGGAAACGCAAGCGACCCCACCAGAAAAATAGCGGTTCGCCCTACCAGCCGCCGCCGGAACAGCAACTCGGCTGCAATCGACGTCAACCCGCAAGAGGGACACTGGTCAGCGGTTCGCGGGGAACCGCAATCAAGGCATCTGGTCAAACTCATGCGACCTCAAACACCTTTCCAAACGAAGGGGGCGAATACACCTGCACACATTGCGAGCCGCGCGAACCGCTACGCGCCGCAAGCATAGTATAAGACGAGCTTAAGAACCTGTGTTGGAGAGTGAAGCCAGAAGATCTTGATACCGCTGCTCGTGCTGCCCTTCGGAAAGCGTTACGGAAACGCCCATGCCAAGTCCCGGCTCGATACGCTTCACGGAACAATCCACTTTTACTCGCCGGTCTAGCACCAAATGCGCTGTAAATCCCGCCCCAATCCACAAGGGATCGACCGATTCGATGAACATTCCATTCGAGCTTATGTCGCGCGTGCTGGCGCGCAAGACCGCCGAACCCCATTCGATCTCGAGGTTGGCGCGAAACGAGTAACGCTGCGCCCAGCGTCGATCCGACCGCCGGGACGATTGATCCCCACTGCCCATGGACTTGGTGAACCCCCCTGCCAAGGATCCCAAGATGCGGCGCCAGGGCGATCTCGCCGCTTGTTCGTATTAAGCATACCCCTGCTAAGAGCACACCCATACGACGCCGGAGAGCGATGTTTTGTTCCCAGCAATGCGCGCAACTATTTCGGAAACACTCCCTTGGCAGAAATTTCCAGCCTTAGGAGAACGGACATCACTTAGTCTGGATTAGACGCAGCTGCTGGCCCGGGGATATCGTCCTTACGCGTGGATTTTTCTGCCGTGCGAATTCTTCGTTGTACTTCCGCCTGCAAATACTTGCGAAGACTATCCGAAACGATTCCAGGCGAGGCCAGTTCGCGCAAATCGGAAACGGTGAGCTCCGGCAGATAGGCCAGCACAGTGGCAAGTGGCGACAAGGGATGGCGGACCAGCGCAAGCCGCACGTTATAGCTGATTGACCATTTGCGGTGCAGCGAGATGTTGCGCACGACCGCGGGCGGCAATTTTTCACGCGAAAGCACGCGCAACACTTGAGACTCCGCCAAATACGCGTTATCCAAAACGATGGAAACGATCTGTTCGTGGCCTTCGGCGAGGAGCGCGCCAGCCAGGCGCGCAGGCCCGCGCCTCGCCAGCGTAATTTTTTGTCCAAGCGGAAGCTGCGGCAGCCGCGAAACCAACTGATCCTCCGCATTCCGTTTCAACTCCGTGGGAATGCCCGCCAGCAGCGTAAGCTGCACCAAGTCCATCAGGTAAAGATCGCGTAGCAAACGCAGCGTCACGAGTCGCGGCGTCCGCGGATGAAACGCCAGCGCCTTCTTCACGCGGTAATTCTTTAGCAAGGGCTTGCGACGCGCCACTTCTTCGAGAATTTCCGCCGGCAGATTTTTTCGTTCCAACAACATGCACAGCTGCGCTTCATCGAGCGACGGATTATCGAGCACCGCCAGCAGTACGTCCGGGTCGGCATGGTGCAGTAAAGCTGCCAGCTCCTCGCCGGCAGCAACGAGTGCGCGCTCCCGATTTTTGTCCACGCTCGTCATCTCAATGGCTAGCATTGTCTCCGTCGGATAGCAGACGCAAGGCCAACCGCCCCGCGGCTTCCGCCGGAGAAACGCGCAGGCTTCCTATTTCTGCCTGAGGGAACGCACTCTTTAAGCGCTCATCGATCTGATTCTCCAGATATTTCGACCGCCCAATCATCCCGCCCGTTTTTGCCAGAAGAAATGACGTGCCGCGCAACTGCAATCGCTCCTCAAGATTTTCTGCCAGAGAAGCAAGATCGATCGCTGCGGCGCGTAATGTTTCTCTCGCGGAATTTCTAGCTGCCGTTTCGGCTGAAGTTTCAGACGCAGTCTCAAGCCAATCGGCCACCATCGCGACGACGGAAAACAATCGAGGAAACACTTCGTCAGAAGCAGACTGCGCACGCGCCTTGACCTCTGACCAGTTCGCGCAACCCAGTTCGCGCAACAGCCGCTGCCCAAGCAGTGAATCCGCGCCTGTGCGGTCATTCTCGTGCATCGCCGTCAAAACCGCACGCCGCCCAATGTCGTAAGCGCTGCCTTCATCGCCAATCTGCGAGCCGTATCCGCCCGCGCGCGCCGTTTCACCCGCCGCGTTCCGCCCGACTGCAAACGAACCTGTCCCGGCAAGCAGCACAATCACTGCTCCGTCTCCCGCAGCCTCTAACGTGAGATCGATATCGGTGCAAACCTGAACCTTCGACTTCGGAAATTCCGCGCCAAGAAGCACTCGAATCTTTTCTGCCGACTCGGGAGGTCCGGCTCCTGCAAGTCCAGCACAAACGGCAGCGGGCGATGAATCCGCAGGCAGTGCAGCCAGAGCCAAAGCCTGGCGCGCAGCATCACGAACAGAATTAATCGCAGCGCCAAATCCGACACGCAGCGGATTCGACGGCCCGGCTTGCGACGGCGCCAAAATCGCTCCAGACTCGTCCATCAACACGCAGTCCGTCTTCGTGCCGCCGCCATCGAATCCCAAGACAAAGCGCATACAAAAAGTTTAAGCGAGAATCGCAGCCAATGCATTCGCCGAAGAAAATAACGTGCGCAAACAAGCGCCATCGCACAGCAGCGCACCGAATTTCGCCCGGCACGTCGTCCACGCCCCTCCCGCTAATCCCCGCAGCACACACACATTCCTTGACCTCCGTACCCACTCCCACTATTCTCGCTTCTCTTTCTAATCGCTAATGCGCATCCATCCACTCGACCTGGCCATCGTCATCGCCTACCTTCTCGCCGTAACCGCGCTAGGCATGCGCTTCCGCCGCAGCAAGAAGGACGCCGCCAACAGCGACCGCGAATCCGTCAGCCTAGACTATTTTCTCGGCGGCAAAACAGCACCGTGGTGGGCTCTAGCCCTCTCCATCGTCGCCACGGAAACCTCCACGCTGACCATTATCGGCACGCCCGCCATCGCCTACGCCGGCAACCTCACCTTCATTCAACTAGTGATCGGCTACTTGATCGGCCGAATTCTGATCGTACTCCTCCTGCTCCCCGGCTATTTTCGCGGCCAATTTCTCACCGCCTACGCGCTCATCGAAAAACGTTTCGGCGAGCGAATGCGCGCCGTCGCCGCCAGCACATTCCTCATCACGCGCGCCATCGCCGAAGGCGTCCGCATCTCCGCCATCGCGCTCGTCGTTAGCGTGGTCCTCGGCACCTCTGAGCACCTGGCAGTCGTCATCGTCATCGCGCTAACCATTCTCTACACCTTCGAAGGCGGCATGAAAGCCGTCATCTGGACTGACGTCGCGCAACTCCTCCTCTATCTCACTGGCAGCGCCGTTACGTTTTGGATTTTGCTCCACCGCATTCCCGGCGGCTGGACCGAAGTCACCCAAGTCGCCGCCACCGCCGGCCACAAATTGCAAGTTTTCGATTTTTCTTTCGACCTCGCCACAAAATACACTTTCTGGTCCGGCCTGATCGGCGGCGCTTTCTTAACCATGGCCAGCCACGGCACCGATCAAACCATCGTCCAAAGACTCCTCGCCGCCCGCAACGAAAAAGACAGCCGCCGCGCTCTCCTCACAAGCGGCGTCATCGTCCTGATTCAATTCACAATTTTTCTACTGATCGGCGTCCTGCTCTACGTCTTCGCGCAACACTCCCCACTCCTCGCTGCAGGCGAGCGCACCGACCGCATCCTCCCACTATTTCTGGTGCGTGAAATGCCGACAGGCCTCGCCGGTCTCCTCCTCGCCTCCATTGTCGCGGTAGCCATGTCCAACGCCAGCGGCTCGCTCAACTCTCTAGCCGCAAGCAGCGTCCTAGATTTTTCCAAACTCCGCGGCCATTCCGCCGACCCCGTAAAATTCCTCCGCCTAAGTCGCCGTATGACACTAGTCTGGGGCGCGATCCTAATGTGCTTCGGTTTCATAAAATGGGGCCCACTCCTCGAAACCGGCCTCACCGTCGCATCACTTCCCTTCGGCAGCCTCCTGGGTCTTTTCCTTCTAGGCACCCTCGACCGCCGCGCCACTGCCATAGGCGCCCTAATCGGAATGTTTGCCGGCCTCGCCACCGTTCTTTGCATTTGGCGTTTCACCCCAATTGCGTATACATGGTACGTGCTAATCGGCGCCGTCATTACGTTCGCCGCAGGCGCCGCCATTAGCAGAATTCGTTCGTAGGGGCACGGCACGCCGTGCCCGTCTTTCTGGCGCGTAGACGTTTGAAGAAATTGCCAATGCGTAACCAAATCATGCGCCGCGCAAAATCTGTAGGGGCACGATTCATCGTGCCCAACGGTCGACTCGAAACCGCCAAATAAAAATGTCACCCAACTCTCTATGACCGAAACTCCTTCCTCCACGGATCAGGCAACACGGACCACGGGCCACGTCTCCCCACGCCTCGACCTAGTCCGCGGCCTCGGCGCCTGGGCCTCCGGTGCCATCGTGGTTGGCACCATGATCGGCACCGGCATCTTCCTGAAGCCCGCCGAAATGGCGCGCGAAGGCCGCTTCGTTTCGGTTGTCTTCGCCGCGTGGATCGTCGGCGCGATCCTCTCCCTTTTCGGCGCGCTGTCTTTTGCCGAACTAGGCGCCGCCATCCCCGAAGCCGGCGGCGAGTACGCCTACTTGCGCCGGGCGTTCGGCCCCGCCGCAGGTTTTCTCTTCGGCTGGATGCACTCCATCGTAGGCCGCCCCAGTTCCCTCTCGAGCATCGCCGCAGGCCTGATGCGTTTCCTAAGTTTTCTTCTTCCCGTCGTAGCTGTCCCGATCTTCACTCTTCACATAGCCATCCCCGGCCTCACAACGTGGATCAAGCCCTACGACTTCGTTTTCACCTGGGCGCAACCGCTAGCCGTCCTCTGGATCGTCGGCATGACCGCCATAAATTATTTAGGCGTTCGCCTCGGCGGCGCCGTCCAAGTCTTCCTCACCGCCATAAAAATTACGTCCGTCGCGATTGTGATCGGCGTTGCGTTTTTTTCGCACGCTGCTCCGCACAGCGCTCCCGATCCTTTATGGCCGAGCGCGCTAAACGGCAGCGTCCTTAGCGCGTTCCTAGCCGCACTAGCCGCTGCTCTCTGGGCTTACGATGGTTGGGAAGATTTAAATCTAGTAGGGAGCGAAGTAGAAAACCCGCAAAAAAATTTCCCCCGCGCGCTAGTCGGCGGCGTCGCCCTAGTTGCGCTAATCTATTTCCTCTTCAGCGCCGCCTGCCTAAAAGTTTTGCCGTTCAGCGCAGTCGCCGCTTCGCCCCACATCGCCTCCGACGTCGTTCAACACGTAGCAGGCCCCATCGCGGCCGCGTGGATCACCGTGGCCATGGTCATCAGCGCCCTAGGCTCGATGAACTCGTCGGTCCTCAGCGGCGCACGCCCGGGCTACGCCATGGCCCGCGACGGCATCTTCTTCAAAATCGCCGACGGCGTTCACCCTAAGTACCGCACGCCCGCACGCTCCCTGATTTTTCAATGTGTCCTAGCTAGCCTGATGGCCTTGACAGGAACGTTCGAGGAACTCACCAATTTATTTATTTTCGCCGGCTGGATTTTCTACGGCCTGGCCGTAGTCGCCCTCTTCCGCCTGCGCTACACCGAACCCAACATGCCCCGCCCCTACCGCTGCTGGGGCTACCCGATAGTCCCCGGCCTCTTCATAGCCGGCGCCCTCGCCCTCACCATCAACATCTGGCTCAACCGCCCCGGCCGCTCCAGCATCGGCCTCCTCCTAATCCTGGCTGGCCTCCCCTTTTACCGCTATTGGACGAGAAAATCTATAACGGCTGAGTACGCCGCCAAAACCTAGCAAATACCGATCCGGGGACCGCATTCGACTTCCACAAATCTAATGGTCGTATTGATCTGTATTGCCGCCGAATATCCGCCCCGGCGACTCATATTTCGGTTCGTTCAACGAGAAGCTGCGCGGCAAGAACCAAGAGCAATGCGACGAGTATCCAAATGCTGCTGCTGATCGCCATCGATAAGCCTCCAATCGTGTCCGTTGGAAGCGGCAGGTTGACGTGCCATCGCCATCGAATAGCAATCGCAAAATATGGGAGGCCAACTATGATCGCCAAGCTCGCGCCTATGCCCCTCAAGCCGTTGCGCAGCACAGTTGTCAAGGAGTAGGTGAGGCAATAAATGTAGAGGCCATAAATCAATATGCCCCCCAGTTGCTCGGTTTTGATCGAACCAAAAACGGCCGAGTGCAATGGATTCTTGCCAAAGTGAGAGAGCGTTGCCCAGCCCGCAAGGATATTTACAACCGCGACTGCCAGTAGTTCGGCAAATCCGACAGCCCAGCCTACCCAGACAAAATACGCGCGGCTGCGCGGCTTCGTGAACAAAAAGTGTGCTGTGTTCTCCGCGAATTCGTGGCTAGCGCCTATGGCTCCCAACCCCAAGGCGACTGCCAAGAGAATTAAACCGAAAGTATCCAAGAAAGCGTGCGGGCCAAAGTCCTCCACTAGATGACTGCCCAAACTGACGACCGCAGCCACGGGCATCACAATGGCGGCAATGATCAAGAAAACGACAAAAAAGGACCGGGTGTCACGCCAGCATTTCCAGAAGTACATTACTGCTCCTTTCGGACAAGTTGTAAGAAGATTTCGCGCAGGCTAAGCGGGGAGATATTCGTAATGGTTGCGCCGCTTTGAGACAATTCGGCAGCGAAACCGTCCGCATCCTTCGTTACGACATATCTGCAGAAATTTCCCTCGGCCGCAACGGACAAAACCTGCGACGATGTTTGCGATGGAAGGGAGTTGCCAGCGGCGGTGATAAGGCGGAATTCACTCTTGATGTCGTCCAACCGAGATTCCATCAGCAGTTTGCCGCGATCGATGAATCCGGCATATTCCGCGATGCGTTCCACCTCCTCGATCTGGTGGGAGGAAAAGAAGACCGTGCAACCTCGGTCTAGGGCATCTTCGGCCAGCACATGCATCAGCTGATCAACCGTAATCGGGTCCAAAGCAGTTGTCGGTTCATCCAGAATCAGTAAATCCGCACCCTGGCAAAGCGCCAGCAATAGCCAGACCTTAGTTTGGTTGCCATTGGAAAGCTGCCCAAACGGCCGTTTCATCGGAATTTCAAACAACGTTGCGTATTTCTCCACCGCGCTGTCCGACCAAGTCGGATAAAAGCCCCGGCTAAATCTCACGAGTTCTGATGGGGTCAGCGACGGATACAGTGTTTTTTTCTCGCTGACGAAGGCCGTGCGCCGGAGAATCGCGATGTGTTCGCCAAGCGTGTCCAAGCCCAACACCCGAGCCGAACCACCGGTGGGGCGTACAAGCCCTAACAGCATTTTGATCGTTGTTGATTTGCCCGCACCATTCCGGCCAAGAAATCCATAAATCGATCCGCGCGGGACAGCCAGGTTGATTCCGCCGACGGCGCAGACGCTGGCGTACGACTTCGAGAGATCCTTCGTGTCTATGGCAAGTTCGTTCATCTCAGGTCTCCTACGCGTTCTTCTAGCCTGGCCAGTTCGTCTCGCACGATTTTCAAGATGTCCTCGTCCGAAAGGCGAAGTTGCACGCCCTCGACCGCAATCTGGCGTGCATACGGCTGCAAGCGGCGTAACTTTTCCGATTTGAGAAATCGAGGGACATTTTCCGCAACGTATGTCCCGCCGCCCGGAATCGTAGTAATGACCCCGTCACGCTCCAGGTTCTGATAGGCACGCGCAGCGGTGGTGGGATTGATCCCCAGTTCGGCAGCCAGCTTGCGTACGGAGGGTAGTGGCTGGCCCTGCTTCAGAGCACCCGCGGCAATGGCGTTTTTAACTTGAGTTTCGATTTGCGCGTAAATCGGCACGCCGGAGGACGGATTTACGTGGAAGAGCATACTGTATGATTACAGCCATACAGTGGGATTGTCAAGCACTGTTACCCCGGCAGTTCACGCAGTGCGCAATCGTGGCCCTGGCGCCGATGCGGCGGCAGCTGATAGGACACGGCCTTGGCACTCGTTATGTGCTTAGGGTTGACCGTCTTAACCGCAGGAGTTGAACTGGAAGTCCGCCAGCGAGCAAAGCCACCGCAGGCAACACCACCCAGCCGACCAAACCCATCAGCAAGGCGCTAGGCATGGTGTTGTGGGTGGTGTGGTCGCCAAGGATCAGCGACACCGGGATCCAAATCACGAAAAAAATCGAGTGCGGCAAAACAGGAAACATAAGGGGAAGAAGCGTAGCGCGCGGCGACGCTCCCGCGCGGAGCGCCAAATACGCTCCTATCGCGCCGATCAGAAGCAGCGATACCAGCCACGGCACATAAATCACTGCCACAGGAGCCTTCAGACCCGAGTCGTGAGCACTCACAATCAGCGGATTAACACCCAGCTTGATACCGATGACCTCATTAGCCATGAGCAGCATCATCGAAAGGAACAAAGTCAAAAACCCGGGCAACCACACTTGCCTGACTCGATCCGTCATAACGTCCTCCTTCATTCGCGCCTTCTGAATCTTCCGCCGCAGAGATTGCCAATCCTTTACTTGCGAGAGCGCGCGCTCGACCGCCGCTTCTTCTGCGAGCCCCTGACGCCGTAACTGCTCAAACGTTTCTTCGAGATGTCCGGCAAGCTCCGCGATCACTTCGCGACGCTCTTCGGGTTCAAGAGAAATGGCAGCGAACTGCTCGCCAACGAGCGCTTCCCAATCAGGCATGATTCCCCTCGCTAACCTATCGCCGTGTGCTGCGACGATGACCGTGTTCTCAACAAAGCATGCGCGAGTAAACCACCCACTAAAAGAGCAGCCCCCGGGGCCACGATCCATCCAATTCCATCTTTCAAAAGCACAGTAGCAACGTGGCTAAAGTCGACAGGTCTTCCCATTATCAGTTCGGCAGTCATGCCGAACGGAAACATGAACAGAAACGCAAAAGTAAGAGCAAGCGCAGGAAAAACGCTGACTAAGAGCGCGTTTACGCGCGAACCGCCGGCCCGAGACGAAAGGAAAGCTCCCAGAGCTCCGAAAAATGGAAGCCCGGCCAGCCACGGCGTATACAAGAGAATCGCGTTGGGGCCGCTCGAGACGAGGCGAGCTCGCCATCCGAGCCTGTAAAGCACCGTCAAGAAAAGCATGGAAAGTATCATTGTGAGGAATCCTGGAACCCAGAGCTGCCATATGCGTTTCTTCATGGGATGTCCTCTCCTTTTTGCCGCGAAAATCTTGCGCTGCAAATCCCCCCAATCCCCGACCCTCGATAAAGTCCGCCGCACTGCCTCTTCGTCGCTTATTCCCTGCCGTACCATCTCCTCGCAAATTTCTTCCAAGTGCGTCGCAACTTCGGCGATCACTTCGGCTTTATCTTCCGGTTCCAGCGCCAAGCCCGCGAGCCGCTCTTCGACAAGCGCTTTCCAATCACGCATGAGACACCTTCGTGAGGCGCTTCAGGGCGCGGAAGAGTTCGTCCCACTCGCGCCGAATCGGCGCAAGTTTCTTCTTCCCTTCGGCAGTCAGTCGATAGCAGCGTCGGCGTCGTCCCGTATCGCCGGTTTCCCAAGCGCCGCGCACCCACCCGCGCTTTTCTAGCTTGTAAAGCAGCGGATAGAGCGACGCCAGCGTAAACCGCAACGAGCCGTGCGTTTGCTCCTCGATGCGCCGCGCCATTTCATAACCGTGCAGTGGCCCGTCTTCCAGCACGCTCAACACCGCCAGTTCCGCCGTCCCGCGTTTAATCCCTGGAGCAATCATCAGTTCTCCTATACATAAGAATCCTATATATAGAAGCCAGCATTGTCAACTGTCCCGAAGACCAGGTTCATAGTGTGGAACTGTAGGGGCGGGGCTTGTTCACCCTGAGCCTCCAAGGGCCAGCCCCGTGCCCACATGGAGGCAACTACCTAGTCCCTCATAACCTTGCGAGGAAGCTATGTGGAGTGCGGCAGCCCTGCTGCCGCTTTTCGCAACGACTCACGAGCCGCTATCGTTGGTAAGGTTCAGTAAGCCGAAGCAGCTCGTACAGAAGGCGTTTGCGCCGTGAGAGGTAAACCGCCAATTGGCATTGCAACGCTCTCCGCCTCCGAACTAACCACAACTTCCGGATGCAGGATTTTTACCAGCGCCTCGATCCCCGTCATCAATCGCGGGCCTGGCCGCGAAAAATACCCGCTCGCGTCAAGCGCGTACACTTGAGAGTTGCGTACCGCGGGCATGGCGCTCCACTCTCCTGGAAAAGACATCGCGCGGTATTCATCGCGAGCTTGCTGTGCGCTGTAGCCGCACTGCGCGATCAAAAGAATGTCCGGCGCCGCGTCCATCACATCTTCAGCGGTGATGCGGAAAGAAGGCGTACGCTTCTTGCCAAGCGCATCTTTCCCGCCCGCAACTTCGATCATTTCCGGCATCCAATGCCCTGCCACATAAAACGGTTCGAGCCATTCGAGAATCGCAACGCGCGGGCGATGCGCCATGCCTTCGAGCTGGCACTCGAGTTCGCCAAGCCGCGTTCCGATTTTCTTCAACAAAGCTTCCGCTTCATGCCCGCGGCAGGTCGCTTCCCCAACCCACAGAATGTCGCGCCACACATCGCCGAGGTCTTGAGGATTCAGGCAAAGAACTTCAGGCCGCATAGGAAAACGCGCGAGCGTGGTGGCGAGATCATCCGGCGAAGCCGCGCACACCTGGCACAAATCCTGCGTAATAATCAGATCAGGTTCTAATTCCTCAAGCGCCTCGGCATCCACGGAATAAAGACTTTCGCCGCGCGAAACGTACTCGCGGACCAGCCTGTCAATCTCCAGGGGAGGCGCGTCATGTGGCAGCCGCGAATGAATCACCACGCGCTTCGTCCGCGCCTGCGCCGGAAAATCGCATTCATGGCTAACGCCGACAATTTCCTTGTCGAATCCCAAAGCAAACAGGATTTCCGTGGCCGACGGCAGCAACGACACAATGCGCATGGGCTGACTCTACCACACCAGAGACGGAAGCGGCGTCGACTAGGTGATCTCCAATCAGACAAGACCGAACTACTTGTAAAGAAAATACTTGCGGCGCGTTTGATCGAAATTCGAGAGGTCTGTCGACCAGCTCGCTACGATTTGTTCTGGTGCAACGCCGGCCTGAAGCTGGCGGATGGTTTCTGCGTTGCCGACGAGGAAGAGTAGTTTCGCTGGATCGAAGTTCTTGGGATATTGCTTTTGCAGAATGACCGCAATCTCCAAACCTACGCGCACGGAGCGAACCGCGGCGCGGTCGGTGATGCGAATGCCGACGCCTCCGCAACGCTGTCCCGCGTAAAGACCGGACACCGGGATGAAAGGTTGATCGGCGAAACGCAAGCCAGGCAGATGGATGGTGTTTAGCTTGTCTGCGACAGCCATTCCGTCCATCCACGGCGCGCCAAACTCCTCGAAGGGCGTTTCCGTTCCGCGTCCAACCGAAACTCCCGCGTTCTGCAAAATTTCAATTCCCGGATAAACAATCGAACCTTTCACCGTTCGTAAATTGGGGGACGGCGGAACCCAGCGAATGCCGGTGCTCTCGAAAAAATAATTGCGATGCCAGTTTTTCATGGCAATGACATGCAAGTCACAACTGAGATGATTTTCCGCGTTGAAGAATTGCGCAAGCTCGCCGATAGTGAGCCCGTATCGAATTGGCAAGGGAAAGTAGCCAACGATGCTGGTTTTGTCGGGATCCAGCATCGGCCCTTCGATCACGTCGCCGCCAATAAGATTTGGCCGGTCCAGCACGTAGAACGCAATGTTGTGCTTCGCGGCCTCTTCCATACAGTACGCCATCGTCGACGTGTAGGTGTAAAAACGCACGCCGGCATCCTGCACATCAAAAACAAGCGTGTCGATCCCGGTGAGCATTTCGTCCGTAGGCCGCAGCGATTCGCCGTACAAACTGTACGTAGGCAGCCCCGTGGTTGGATCTTTCGACGACGAGAATTTGTCGTCGGCTCGGCCTGAGATGCCATGCTCCGGACTGAACAGGGCGACAAGCTGCAGACCTGGCGCGTGAAAAAATAGTTCAATCGATGATCGGCCCTGCGCGTCGAGGCCAGTGTGATTGGTGATCAATCCGATATGCTTGCCGCGAAGAGGCGCGAATTTCTCCGCTTCGAGGACGTCTAGCCCTGTTTGCACTCGGCCGGGACGGCCAGACTTTTTTTGGGAGGCCTGCGCCGGAATGCAAAGGACGAGGAGTAAAGCGACACCGAGCAACACGCTAAACTTTCTATTGAGACCGCGGCGAAGTTGGGCCAAAGCATTCCCTCCGGTTGTGCGTCACCAATGATATTCTGGAACGCTTCGTTCGGGGCTGCGTTGTGAGCATGAAGTGCGTGTGTTATATACAGCGCAGGATCCGGGCGTAAACCGGGAGACCCACAACTGATGAAAGGGCGCGGTCCAGGCGTTCTGCTGCTCATTCCTTTTTGTTTGTTCCTCTTTCTTATGGCCCACACGATGCGCAGTCAGAACAAAGCTTCATCCGCACCATCGGTCACTTCGACGCCTTCCTCGTCCGCGAAAGATGGATCCGGAGCGAAGAAACCAGCCGCGTCCACCAAACCAACGCAGAAGCTATCCCCTGCGGCCGCGCAATGGGTCGAAGCGACCATTGGGAAAATGACGCTCGACGAAAAAGTCGGCCAACTTATTTTCGCGACCTACCATGGAAGCTTTACGGCGACGGACGCGGCTGCTTATGCGGAGATCATGCGCGACGTCGAGAAGCTGCACGTGGGCGGATTCATCAACATCACGCAAAGCTCGCCGCTGGGCATCGTAAAAAGCCAGGCATATCCCACGGCGGTGCTGACAAATCAGCTTCAAGCGAAATCAAAAATCCCCCTGCTGGTTGGCGCGGACTTTGAACGCGGAACGGCGATGCGTTTGGATGAAGGCACTTCTTTTCCAACGGCAATGGCGCTCGCCGCCGCAGGCAATCCCAAAGACGCGTACACGATGGGAAAAATCACAGCGCTGGAAGCGCGCGCCGTCGGCATTCACTGGATTTACGCACCCGACTCCGACGTAAACAACAATCCGGACAATCCCATTATCAACACGCGCTCGTTTGGCGAGAATCCGCAGAAAGTTGCCGAGTACGTGACGGCGTTTGTCCATGGTGTTCAAGAAAATGGTGGCCTCGCAACAGCGAAGCATTTTCCAGGCCACGGTGACACGGCTGCCGATTCGCACATCGATCTACCGGTGATTCGCGCTGACCGTGACCGTCTTGAAAATTTGGAGCTAGTTCCCTTTCGCGCGGCAATCGCTGCTGGTGCCGACAGCATCATGACGGGGCATCTCTCGATCCCCGCTCTCGAACCCGATCCAAATACTCCGGCGACGCTCTCTTCAAGTATTTTGACGGATCTGCTGCGCAAAGAGCTTGGCTACCAAGGGTTGGTAGTGACCGACGCGATGGACATGGGCGGTATCACCGTGCGCTACGCACCAGGCGAAGCCGCGGTCCGAGCGTTTGCGGCGGGGGCGGATGCGCTGCTGATGCCGCCGGTGCCGGATGCTGCGATTGATGCTTTGAAGGACGCTGTGAAATCCGGACGCATTTCGCGCGAACGACTGGATGCCTCGGTGCGGAGGATTTTGCAGGCGAAGGCGAGGATCGGTCTTTACAACGAGCGATTGGTGGATGTGAACGCGCTGAACAGTCGTTTCGGCAAAGTGGAATGGCAGCGCGAAGCCCAGGAGATTTCCGACCGTGGTGTGACGCTGCTGCGTGATACACCGCATCGATTGCCTCTCGATGCCACGAAGCCGACGCGGGCGCTGCTGGTTGCGCTATATGCCGATCCAGAACCGTATCCTGGCGAAGATCTCGAGCGCGAACTGCGTTCACGTGTGGATTCGGTGACAACTCTGCGTGCGGATACGCGATTTGTGAAAGCGGACAATTTGAAATTGCCCGCACCAGACACGTATGACGTGGCCATCCTCGCGTTTTTTGTGCGCGTGAGCGACCGCAAGGGGAACGTAGACATTCCGGCGGAGCAGGCGGCGCTGGCAGAAAAAGTTTACAAGAACGGAAAGCCGGTGGTGACGCTTGGATTTGGCAGTCCATATCTGGTGGAACATTTTCCGCAGGCGGAGACGTGGCTCGCTGCGTTCGGCATCAGCGACGTAGCGCAAATTTCCGTCGCGCGAGCGCTCTTCGGGCAGATTCCTGTGCGCGGACACTTGCCGGTAACTGTGCCAGGCGTGGATATGAAGGCGGAATTTGGGATCGAACTGCCAGCGAACCCAATGACCGTTCAGCCGATGGACGCTAGCGCGGAAGCACAACTTCAGCCTGCGTTTGATGTTCTCGAACGCGCGGTTGCGGACAAAGCCTTTCCTGGCGCAACGCTCGCGGTCGGCTATCGTGACCGAGTGTCACTACATGCGTTCGGCAAGCTGAGCTACGACGCGAAATCGCCACAAACGAATGTGCGCACGATGTACGACGTTGCGTCACTTACCAAAGTGATTGTGACGACGACGTTGGTAGAAAAGCTAGTCGAAGGAGATTTTCATTCTCCGTTGCAACTCGATGCGCCCGTCGAGCGCTACTTGCCCGAGTGGGCCAGCGGGCCTCAGCCGGAGTGGCGGCACAAAGTGACGGTGCGGCATTTGATGACGCATACATCGGGGCTGCCTCCGTTCAAGGAATACTGGCGCACTTCCAAGGGCAAGCCGGATACTTTGAAAATGATTTTTGCCGAACCGCTAGAGTCAGAGCCGGGAACGAAGATGGTCTACTCTGACTTGGGAATTATATTGATGGCGGAAATTATCGAGCGCTTGACGGGGCGAACTATCGACGACCTCGCGAAAGAATATATTTTCTCGCCGCTGGCGATGAACGATTCGATGTACAAACCGCCAAAGAAACTTTGGCCCTCGATTGCGCCGACGGAATTTGATGCGAATTTCCGCAAGCGGCTGATTCAGGGCGAAGTGCACGACGAAAACGCATTCGCGATTGGCGGCGTTTCGGGACACGCGGGACTCTTCAGTACGGCGCCGGATTTGGCGGCGTTTTGCCAGATGCTGCTCGACGGCGGCGTCTATGCGCACCAAAGAATTCTGCGGCGCGCGACGATTGCGCAATTCACGGTGCCGCAACAGCTTTCCGGTGGAACGCGCACGCTCGGATGGGTGGTGCCGACCGAAGGCAGCTCCAGCGGGCACTTCTTTTCGGGGCATAGTTTCGGACACACTGGGTTTACTGGAACTTCGATCTGGATCGATCCCGACCAGCAGCTCTTCGTTGTGTTACTGACCAATCGCGTGAATCCTACGCGCGAGAACCACAAAATCGCAGAGGTGCGACCGGCTGTGCACGATGCGGTGATGGAGGCTCTTGGACTGGCGACGGCTGCACCTGCCCCGAAGTAGCTTGAGTAAGTGGCAAGCACTGGAAGTTGTCCCCGATACCCCTCCCCTTTTTTTGTAAGCATTGCTGATAAAGGACTTACGTTTTGCGTGCCTTGAGTTATGGCCCGGGCGGCGGAGTAACGGGCTGAAGGCCGCCCCTACATTTCCGGACGGGTTACCAGGGTTTGCCGTCGATGGTGAGGCGGTGGGTGTGGTCGAAGTGGACGGCGTAGGGTTCGCGGACTGGCGCGCCCGGTTGGCGTCGGGGTTGCGATGGTGGTGGAGCGGGCGGCGGGGCGTTGTTAGGTTGGGCGGTTTGTGTTGGAGTGGGATTTGTTGTGGGGGCGGTGGGTTCGGATTGGTTTGCGTTGGAGCGGTCTGGAAAGATGGAACGCGCGATGTTTAGGGCGGCTTGGGTTTCGGCGGGGGTGGGGCGAGACGGCGACGGTGTTGACGGCGTCGCGGGAGGCGTGGATTGCTCGCTGTTGGTGTTCGGCGTGGGTTCGACTTCTGGTTCGGGCTCGGAGTCTGCGGCATCGGGAGCGGGGTCGACGGTGTCGGGTTCGTCGGCGGCGTCAGTTTCGGGATTGTCCTCGGATTCGTCCTCGGATTCATCATCGGGGGCGTTGGGGTCGGGCGGGTAGAGGTGGTCGTGGTTGGAGGTGACGGAGGTGTGGACGGCGTCGCGCCAGCCGTCGGTGCCGAAGGCGTTGATGTATTCGTGTTGGGCTAGGCGGGTGGACTGCATTAGTGTTTGGAACATGTAGGCGACGGTGCGAGCTACGCGGGGTTTGATTTGGCCGCGGATTACCGCCGGTATCAGGCGGCCTAGGGCGGTGTTTAGGTCGTTGGCGGAGAGGTAGTCGCCGGAGAAGAAATAGGTTAGGTCTTTGGCTAGTTTTTCGGCGGTTTGGGATTGGGATTCTTTTTGGGCGTGATAGAAGCAGAAATGCGGGTGGCTGGCGATGCGTGGGGTGCGGCAGCGGCGGCCATCGGTGAAATTGAAAAGACAGAGGGATATACGGTCCTTGGCGGTTAGCGAAGGCATAGATTTCTCCTTGATTTAGTTTTTGAGAATTCTGGACAGAAAAAGAAAGAGCACAGCCAGGATTGGCTGTGCTACCAAAGATGGCCTAAAAACAGAAACGCCTCGCGGGTGGCGAGGCGTAGTACTGAACGGGAGGGTTATACCAGAGCGTACTTTAGCAATCAAATAAAATTTCAGGTGAGTCTGCGATGGAATGGGGGTTTTACACAGAGTTCACGGAGGGCGCAGAGGGCACAGAGAAGAAGAAACCCTGGAAGCGCTTGAAGGAGCTAGCTTCAGAGCACGCTTGCCAATTGAGCGAGTACGATGTCGCCGTAGCCCTGGTCTTTCATTGAGAATTGTCCTTTCTTGATGACGGGATTGATGTTTACAAATACTTGCCCTTCTTGTTCGCCTTCACCGATAAAGATTTTCATGGGTGTCCAGTGGCCGGCGGGCTTTGCTTTGAAGCCGCCGTCGGAAGCTTGCGAATTATTGTTGCCGAAGGTGACATAGGTGAATGGAAGGACCGCAACTCTCTTGAACTGCTTCGGGAACGATTTAGCCTCAAGCGCGTTTTTCAGGTCGGCGAGTAAGTCGGTTGCATCCGATCCGACCACGGCGACGAACCTACCTTTTCCGCTCTGTATGTCGAAGGCGACGGGCTCGTCCTCTTTGATGGATTTCGCCTGGTCCAGCTCGATTCTGAATTTTGCGATCTTGCCGTGAGATGCGTATGTGGCGAGCCATTGCTGCGAGGCGTCATTGGTGCGCTGAAGTTCGATGTCGAAGCCGACGGAATTCGGGACGGAAAGATAGTGCTCCTGGACCTCTTCTTGTGCGCTGGCAGAAGGCCGCTGGCAAGCTCCGAGAGCGAGGAGACTGGCCGCAAGGAAAGAGAACAGAAGAAATCTGATCATGGGCGAGGATTATCCTGACATCTGTAGCTGCCTTCAAGTGTTCTGTCTCCGGAGGCAGGTCTTGCTGGCTGGAGCGTTGTTACTTCATGTCGAGGGCGGCTTGGGCTAGGTCGGCGGGTTTGCCTAGGTCGCGCCAGTAGGAGTTGTCGTGGCGGAAGGCTAGGATTTTTTCGCCTTGGGAGGCTAGGCGAAGGTAGGAGTCGATGATGGAGAAGGCGGGGGTGGATTCGGTGAGCAGGGGGAGGAGGCGGGCGGAGATTACGTGGATGCCGGAGAAGGCTGCGGGATGTAATAGGGGGAGTTTTTTGGGCTGGGGAAGTGGTCCCTCGAGGCTCGGGGTAAACGAGTGACTAGTGGCGAGTGGCGAGTGGACCGAGGTCTTGGCGGTCCCGTCGGTGCTCGATACGGTCGGGGTGCTGCCGGGGTTCTTCGCTTCGCTCAGAATGACAGAGTCTTGGCCGGAAAAATGGCGGCCGGAGAGTTGGAGTTGATCGTTGAAGAGTAGCTGGCGGCTGGAGGGGCGGGATTGGACGGCTAGTGTGGCCAGGGCATGATTTTCCTTCTGGAATTGGAGCATGGCGTTTAGGTCGATGTTGCTGATTACGTCGACGTTGTGGAGTAGGAAGGGTTCATCGAGATGACTTGGATTTTCCTGGAAGAACCAGGCGGCTTTTTTCAGGCCGCCGCCGGTGTCTAGGAGTTGGTGGTCTTCGCGAGAGATTTCTAGGCGCATGTTGAAATTGTTTTTGGATTTCAGGTAGTCGATCACCATGTCGGCAAAGTGATGGACGTTGATGATTGCTTCGGTTACGCCGAAAGACTTGAGGCGAGTGATGGTTATTTCCAGGAGGGTGCGGTTGTTTAGTTCGACTAGGGCTTTGGGGCGGGTGTCGGTTAGGGGGCGGAGGCGGGTGCCTAGGCCGGCGGCTAGGATCATGGCTTTCATGGGTGGGACCAGTGAGTAGTGAATGGTGAGTAGTGAGTAGCGGGAAAAGACTCGGAAAAGGATTTAACGCTGAGGGATGCAGAGACACAGAGGACGCAGAGTTCGGAGAAGAACGGACCTGAAGGTCCGCCACTACGACGGCCACCGCAACCTGAGCGAAGAACGGTGGTCATTTGCGGAGATTCTCTAGGCCTAGGTGGCGGAGTTGGACTTCTACGCCGGGTTTGGGGCGGAGGCGTCTGGCTAGTTGTTCGGCTAGGTAGACGGAGCGGTGTTGGCCGCCGGTGCAGCCGAAGCTGACCATTAGATTTTTGAAGTCGCGGGATTGGTAGCTGGCGATGCTGGCGTCGACGAGGCTGAGGACGCTGGCGAAAAATTGGTGGACGCTCTCTTGTTGGTTGAGATAGTCGATGACGGGCAGGTCCCTGCCGGTTAGCGTTTTGAATCGCTCTTCGCGGCCGGGATTGGGGAGGCTGCGGCCGTCAAAGACAAAACCGCCGCCGTTGCCGGTTTCGTCCTGCGGCAAGCCTTGATGGAATGAAAAACTAAAGATACGGACGATAAGATTGTCGGCGTCGCTGGCGAGACTTTGCAATTTTTCGGAGGCGAGCATGCCTTGGAACGCGCCCATCAACGCGGGGAGCGCGATGGGCAGCTCGGCTTGATGCAAGAGCCAGCGAAGATTTTTCAGCGCGTACGGAACGCTTTGGAGGAAGTGGGCTTTGCGTTCGTAGAAACCGCGGAAACCGTAAGCGCCGAGAGCCTGCATGATGCGGACGTAGACGTAGGCGTAGTAATAGCTCAGGAAGGCTTGGCGATCGACAGGAATGAAACTCTCGAGGGCGCGAAGATAATCATAGAGAAGCTGCTGGCGAAGTTCGGGAGGAAGATCGGCTTTGGCGTCGTAAAGGAGAGAGGCGATGTCGTATTGGAGCGCACCCTTGCGGCCGCCCTGGTAGTCGACGAAATAGGGTTGGCCATCGCGAAGCATGATGTTGCGGGATTGGAAGTCACGGTAGAGAAAATAATCGCGCGGGGCGCTGAGGAGAAAATCGGTGAGGCGGTTGAAATCGCCTTCGAGAGAATGTTCGTTAAAGGGAATGCCGGCGAGGCGTAGAAAATAATATTTGAAATAGTTGAGGTCCCACGCGATGGATTGGCGATCGAAGCTGGAGATCGGGTAGCAGAGGGAGTAGTCGAGATCGCGGCCGGCTTCGACTTGGAAGCGCGGGAGAATGGCGACGACTTTTTTGTAGGCTTCGACGACTGAGGGAGCGATGGCGCCGCCTTGGCGGTTTTTGGAAAGGAATTCGAAGAGCGTGGTGTCGCCGAGGTCTTCTTCGAGGTAGGCGCCTTGACTAAGATCTTCGGCGTAGATTTCGGGGACGGGGAGATTGTGTTTGCGAAAATGTTTGGAGAAGGAGAGGAAGGCGGCGTTTTCTTCGCGAACGTTGTAGAGGATGCCGATGGCGGTGCGAGGGCCTGTGCTGAGGCGGATGATTTTGCGGCCGGAGCCGCCTAGTTCGCCTTGAAGGGGCTGGACGTGCTCCACTGGCTCATGGAAATGTTGCTCGAAGAGAGATTTTAGGGTGTCGATGGACATGAGATTCGTCGAGCTGCCTTGATCAATCATTAATGCAAAGCGTTTTCTAGCATAGCTGATTCTTTGCTAGGAGATTTGAGGGGAAGTATGGGTGTGTGCCTAGAAATGTGGAGCGCCTAGGAAACTGCGGAAAAACATCTACAGGGAGGACACCCCCGACCGCGTCGGGGTAAACGCTGAGCACAGAGGGCGTAGAGAAGAGCACAGGCTGAAGCCTGTGCCACTCTATAATTGTGGGATGAGATTGGGAATGAAAGACGCGAGGAGGACGGAGTCGCGGTTGGCGGCTTCGAAGAGGCTTGACCGGATGACGGCGCTGGAGATTGTGCGGTTGATGAACCGCGAGGACCGGCGCGTGGCGGCAGCGGTTGGGCAGGGGTTGCCGGCAATTGCGCGGGCGGTGGATGCGATTGTTGCGGCAATGCGCGGCGGTGGGCGGTTGATTTATGTGGGGGCGGGTTCGAGCGGGCGGATGGCCGTGCTGGATGCGGCAGAATGTCCTCCAACGTTTGGGATTTCCAAGAAAAAGATGATCGCGTTGATTGCTGGCGGACGGCGCGCGGTTACCAGGGCGGTGGAGGGTGCGGAGGATTCGGCGGCAAATGGGGCGCGGGATTTGCGGCGGTTGAAATTAGGGCGCGCGGATGTGGTGGTGGGGATCGCGGCTAGCGGGACTACGCCGTACGTTTTGGGGGCGATGAAGTACGCGCAGAAGCGCGGGGCGACGACAATTGCGGTGATGGCTAACCGGGATATGCCCTTGGCGCGGTTGGCGAAGATAGCGATTGCGGTGCAGGTGGGGGCGGAGGTCTTGACGGGGTCGACGCGGTTGAAGGCGGGGACTTCGCAGAAAATGGTGTTGAACATGCTTAGTACAGCGGTGATGGTTAGGCTGGGGCATGTTTATGAAAACTTGATGATTGATGCGGTGATGACAAATAAGAAGCTGCAGGGGCGAGCGGTGCGGATTTTGATGGAGGCTAGCGGGGCGGGAGTGTCTGCGGCAGAGCACGCTTTGCGGGCGGCGGGACACGATATGAGGGTGGGGTTGGTCATGTTGAAATTGGGAGTGGAGGCTCAGGAGGCTCGGAAAAAATTGAAAGCAGCCGGAGGAAATCTGCGCACATCGCTGGGCGAGTGAGAAGAAAAAGAAAACGAAACACAGAGACACAGAGGGCACAGAGGGCACAGAGAAGAGAGGAAGAAAGAAGGAAAGAAAAAGGCGGGGAGTAGACGACGTTTAAAATTTTTGCTGACTCGGGCGCAACATGTTGCGCCACTACAAAGGAATAGGAAGCGGATGGATAAGTTTTTGATACGCGGAGGGAAGGCGCTGCGCGGGACCGTGGCGATCAGCGGGGCGAAGAACTCTGCTTTGCCGGTGATGGCGGCGTGTTTGCTGACTGCGGAGCGCGTGGCGGTGCACAACATTCCGAAGGTGCGGGATTTGGTGACGATGAGCAAGTTGCTGACGTTTATGGACGCGAAGGTTTACGTGACGGAGATGCCAGCTAGCGATTATGTGATTGAGGCGCCGCGATTGAATCATGCGGAGGCGCCCTATGAGTTGGTGAAGACGATGCGAGCGTCAATATTGACGCTGGGACCGCTGATGGCGCGGCTCGGAATGGCGCGCGTTTCTTTGCCGGGCGGGTGCGCGATTGGCGCGCGGCCGGTGGATCTGCATTTGTCGGCGTTGGAAAAGATGGGCGCCGAAATCACTATGTCGCACGGGTATATCGAGGCGCGGGTGCCGGGGAATGGGGCGAAGGGCGGACGGTTGAAGGGCGCGCACATTGTGTTTGAGAAAATTACGGTGACAGGGACGGAAAATATTTTGATGGCGGCGACGCTAGCAGACGGCGAGACGATTCTGGAAAATTGCGCGCGGGAGCCGGAAGTGACGGACCTCGTGGTGATACTGCGGAAGATGGGCGCGCAGATCGAGGGCGACGGGACGTCGACTTTGCGGGTTCGCGGTGTGGCGGAGTTGCACGGGACGGAGCATCGCGTGATTCCGGATAGGATTGAGGCGGGGACTTTTTTGGTGGCGGGCGCAATTACCGGCGGAGACTTAACAATTACGAATTGCGAGCCCGAGCATCAGGGCGCAGTCATCGCGAAGTTGCAGGCGGCGGGAGCTTGCATCGAGACAGTGGACAAGACGACTTTGCGGGTGCGCGCTGGGAAAAAATTGGTTGCCGCGGATATGACTACCGAGGAGTATCCGGGATTTGCGACGGATATGCAGGCGCAATATATGGCGCTAGCAACGCAGGCGGGAGGCACGTCCGTGATTGCTGAAACAATTTTCGAGAATAGATTTTTGCACGCGAGCGAGATGATTCGAATGGGTGCGAATATTTCGATCGATGGGAGGCACGCTGTTGTACACGGGCCGGCGGCGCTCTCAGGGACAACGGTGCAGGCTTCGGATTTGCGGGCGAGCGCGGGGTTGGTGCTGGCAGGCCTGGTGGCAAGCGGGGAGACGGTGATCGAGCGCGTGTATCACATTGATCGCGGGTATGAGGGGATTGTGGAGAAATTGCAGGCGGTGGGGGCCGATATTGAGAGAGTGCACGGAACCGGCTCTGGCGTTCACACTTCTGCCCCTACTTCAGTTGCCTGAGGTAGCATGGGCGACGCTCACGGGTTGGAGGTTGGAATTTCGAGGACAGAAAAGCCGGCCGCAGCGGCGGCTTGTGAGAGGCGGCGGTCGGCGCAAATGAAGTTCCGGCGAGCTGGGCGGTTTTGGCACCAGATTAGGGACGCGGCCAGTTGCAGGGCGTCTGCGGCGCGCAATACATACTTATCCAAGGACTCCGCGGCCAGATCGCGGATTTGATCGTCGGGAAAGATTTCTCTCCATCCTCGGCTGAGCAATCGCAAGCGGGCGACCGCACCTTGTTTGTTGACGTCGTTGATCAAATGCTCGCGATGAAGACGGGAAATGGCGCTACGAACTTCCACATAAGTTCCCCACCAGGCTACGAGGTCGAACTTTCTAAGGTAGAGTTGAGCCTGGCGGCTGCCCGCTTCGCGGATGCACAAGGGGACCAGCGCGCTGGAGTCCCAGAACGCTGCTGTTTTCTTCACAGGCTCTCTTCCCGGTCGGCAAGGAGCGCTTCGATTGCTTTGTTCCCTTTGACTGTTCCGGTCGGGATTTTCAGGAGAGCTTTTATGTCAAGATGCTCGATGGGCATGCGCAACTTGCCTGTCGCAACGAGTGCGAGTTCCTGCTCATCGGTAGTTTCCGCGAAGAACGGAATCAGTTTGGCAATGGGAAGGTCGCGGTCGCGGATCACGACTTCTTCGCCGCTCTTGGCATAGGTAAGATACTTGCTTAGCTGGTCTTTGAGTTTTGCTACGTTGATGGTGCGCATTTGAGGTTTTGTCCTTCATGGCTATTATAGCCATGAATAGAACTTGATGGGAAGGATTTCCAATCAGGGTGACGCCTGTGAAAATGGTGTGGTGCTGGCGGTGTAGGGCTGAAAGGCCAATGCTGGATGAGGAGGAATTTAAGCGCGTCATCCTTTTGAGAAAACTGAGCGGGAAGAATATCGAGGATATGTTTGGCGCGTTGCTTGAGGAATATGAGCGCATCACCGGCCACTGCGAAACGAATGGGAATGCGGTTTTTCACCAGGCTGGCGATGTATGGGCCGCCTTGCTCAAAATGCGGGAAGCCGCTCCGAACACCTCGGGCAAAGCTGTGCGGTTCGTGTATGGCGCCTGTAGATTCCAAGACTTAAAGAAGAAAAGGATAACGCAGAGGCGCAGAGTACGCAGAGCCTCGCAGAGAAGTCAAAAACGGAGGCCCCCGAGTTTCTCGGGGGCCTTTTGAGTTTGAAGTGAGTTTTAGAGTGGAGCGAAATTATTCGGAGGAGCCGGAGTCGCCGCCCGAACCTTCTTCACCGCCGGAAGTTACCTGTTGACCGCCTCCGCCGCTGGCGGCTGCTTTTTGCTGCTTGTCGCGGGCTTCCTTGATTAGGGCTTTGCGGCTGAGGCGGACCTTGTTGCCCTCGATGGAGAGAACTTTTACGAGGACTTGGTCGCCGAGTTTCAGTTCGTCGCGAACGTCGCGGATGCGATGTTCGGAGATTTCGCTGATGTGCAAGAGGCCGTCGGTCCCGGGGAAAAGTTCGACGAAAGCGCCGAACTCCGCCAGGCGAACGACTTTGCCAAGATAGGTCTTGCCGATTTCGGCGGAAGCGGTGACGTCGCGAACCATTTGCAGAGCCGCATCGCCGCCGGCGCCGCTAGTGGAGAAGATATGGACCGTGCCGTCTTCGAGCACGTCAATTTTGACGCCAGTGGCTTCTATGATGGACTTGATCTTCTTGCCGCCCGGCCCGATGAGGTCGCGGATCTTGTCCTGAGGGATCTTCAGCTTGAAGAGGCGCGGAGCGTAAGCGGAAATTTCCGTGCGTCCTTCGCTGAGCGTCTTCTCCATCGTGTCAAGGATTTGCAGGCGAGCTTTCTTCGCCTGGGCCAAGGCTTCGCGCATCATGCCGATGCTTATGCCGAGGACCTTGATGTCCATTTGGAGGGCGGTGATACCTGCACGCGTGCCAGCGACTTTGAAGTCCATGTCGCCGTAGTGGTCTTCGGCGCCGGCGATGTCGGTGAGGATCGAATACTTTTTGTCATCGCCAACAACCAAGCCCATGGCGATACCGGCGCAAGGAGCCTTTAGAGGAACGCCGGCATCCATAAGAGCCAGCGAGCCGCCGCAAACGGTGGCCATCGAAGACGAACCGTTGGATTCGAGAATGTCTGAAACTAGGCGCATGGCGTACGGGAAGTCCGCTTCGGGTGGAAGCAGGTTGACGAGGGCGCGCTGCGCGAGAGCGCCGTGGCCGATTTCTCGGCGGCCTGGTCCACGAAGGAATTTCACTTCGCCAACGCTGAACGGCGGGAAGTTGTAGTGCAGCATGAAGCGATTGAATTGATCGTGCTCGAAGAGCAGGTCGAGCCGCTGCATGTCTTCCTTGGTGCCGAGCGTCAAAGTAGCGAGAGCCTGGGTTTCGCCGCGGGTGAAGAGTGCCGAGCCGTGCACACGGGGAAGCAGGCCGACTTCGCAAGAAATATGGCGAATCTGGTCGAAGGCGCGTCCATCAGGACGGCGACGCGCATTTAGAACGTCATCGCGGAAGATATTTTCGCGAAGGCGTTCGATGGCGCGCTTGGTGAGGGTGCGCTTTTCGTCCATCTCCTTCTTGGGCTCTTCGGGAATAGCCTTGATGATCTCTTCCTTGAGGGCGTCAACGAGGTGATAGCTCTCTTTCTTTGGATGCTTTTCGGTATTGAGGGCGTCGTGAAACTTCGCGCCGTACTTTTTCTCGAGATCCTTGTAGATGGATTCATCGAATGGAACCGGCTTGGCGACAACTTTTACCGGCTTGAGTTGCGCGTGTAGCTCCTTGATGGCGGCGACGATTTTCTTTACTTGCGCGTGGCCGAATTCGAGGGCATCCACGACGGTCTCTTCGGAAACTTCGAGCGCGCCGGATTCCACCATGACGATGGCTTCTTCGGTGCCCGCGACAACGATGTTCAGCAAGCTCTTCTTCTGTTGCGCGACAGTCGGGTTGGCAACCAGCTGGCCATCCAACAAGCCAACGCGAACGCAAGCAATAGGCTTCTCAAACGGCAGATCGGAACAGTAGCAAGCGGCGGAAGCGGAGGTAACGGCGATGACGTCAGGGTCATTGTCGCTGTCCGCGGAAAGCACCATCGCGACGATTTGTGTTTCGTTGCGCCAAGACTCCGGAAAAAGCGGGCGCATGGGGCGGTCAATCAAACGAGAAGTGAGAATTTCCTTTTCCGAAGGACGTCCTTCGCGCTTGAAGAAGCCACCGGGAATTTTTCCGGCGGAATACGTGTTTTCGCGATAGTCGACAGTTAACGGAAGAAAATCGCGGTCGTTGGCCGCGGACGACATGCAAGCCGTAGTGAGCACGACGGTGTCACCGTAACGAGCGGTGATTGCGCCGTTCGCTTGCTTGGCAATTTTTCCAGTTTCGAGAATGA
>Ga0265354_1000012_pt1 | contig 28823 bp, 17 predicted proteins | sample NZE1metagenome_FD_189074 | JGI IMG/M metagenome (GOLD analysis project Ga0265354, IMG submission 189074) | Rhizosphere microbial communities from Maridalen valley, Oslo, Norway - NZE1 | ecosystem: Host-associated > Plants > Roots > Rhizosphere > Soil | place: Norway: Oslo | collected 2017-09-14 | reverse complement strand
GCCGGCGCCACAGCTGCAAACCAGCCAGCTGCAACAGCCGCTATTACGCCGAGCACCAGCAAGGCTGACGCTCCCCGAACCGCGCTCCGCCGGAGTGCGCTGTCTGGTGCCGAATCTGCTTCTCGCTTCAGCCACATGCCGCAAAGCACCGCAAGAGCGGGCAAAGCCGGCAAAACGTAGTATTCCTGTCGCGTGGAAAAACTGAAAAAGACCAAGACGAACGCAGCCCATACCGCGAGCAACAATGCTGCTCGCGATGGCTTATCCAGCTTGCCGCCCCAGTCTCGGATGCGCAACGGCACCTGTTTCAGGCTCTTAACCACCGCGAACGACCACGGGAAGGTCCACACCAGGAGCAGGCCCCAGAAAACCAACAGCGGAACTTTGTCGTAGTCCCGTGGCACGCGCAGATTGAGGTAGCGATAAATCTGGTCGTTGATGAAGTAAAACCAAAAAAATCCCTTGGCCTCTCCCACGGGCGGATTGCGTAGCGTGGCTAGAACGTGCCATGGGGCAGCTACGGCCAAGAACACGACGGTGGTTGACGCAAGTCGCATCTTCAGCAGGTGCCGCAAGTTTCGGGTGATCAAAAGGTATCCGACAATAATTCCGATCGGGAATGCCAATCCGATCAGCCCTTTCGTCAGCACATCCAGAGCGGTGACCACTCCAATCGACCAGCACAATGGCCGCGACGGCTGTGGTTCTTCGAGGCTCCGCCAGAACAGATACACAGTCACCGTCAGCCAAAAGCAGACTATAATGTCCGGGATAATGAACCGCGTGTAAATGTAAGGACCAATGGCAGTCGCTAGCGCCAGAGCGGAATAGAAGCCCGCTTCCTCGCCCGCGATTTCGCGTGCGAGGAAGAACACTGCGAGGAACGTTAATAGGGCAAAAAGCGTCAGCTCCAATCGAACGGAAAATTCCGAAACGCCAGCGACAGAGTAAATTCCTGCCATGATCCAGTAGGGTAGGGGGGCTTTCTCGAGATACCTTACGCCGTTCACGTACATGGTCACGTAATCGTGGCGCTGCAACATTTCCGCGGGGATCTGCGCGTGTTCGGAATCCACGTCGTCCATCATCGGCGGCGAGGCCAGGCCAGGGATATAGATCAACGCCCAATAGAGCACGATCCCTAGTACAAACATTAGTGTGCGGCCAGCACGCGTATGGATGGATTTGGGCGCGGTTTCGGGCTGAGCTTCGCCCCGCGTTTCTTCGAAATGAATGTTGGAATTTGTGTGCAATTCCCGCGGGTTTACCAGCCCCCGGCTCCCGCTGTTCGGGGAGGCTCATCGCGACCGGCCAACGCTTCCCGCCGGCTGCGAAACTCGCGCACGCTGTAGACCGGCTTATTCTGCGATTCGTAATACGTGCGCGCCAGCATTTCGCCGATCAGGCCCGTGGCAATAAACTGAATCCCGCCCATCACTAGCGCCATACCCAGCAGCATGAGCGGCCCGTGATTCGCCAACAGCCCTTCATCCAAAACCGCCTTGCGGACGAACACCCATAAACCAATACCAGCTCCACCGCTCAAGCATGCAAGCCCGAGTAACCCAAAAAATTGCAGCGGCTTGGTAGAATAATCCAGCAAGAATTTCACGCTCATCAAATCCAGCAATACTCGAACGGTTCGCGATATCCCGTAGTTGGACTCGCCACTTCTTCGCGCAATATTCGAAATCGGCACTTCCGCCACTGACGCCCCGGCCCAGCTAGCAAGTGCCGGAATAAACCTGTGCAACTCTCCGTACAAATGAATCTCCGACAAAACTTCGCGGCGGTAGGCCTTAAACGTGGTTCCAAAATCGTGCAAGTCCACGCCGGAAAGTTTCGCCATCATTCTGTTGGCAATGCGGCTGGGCAATTGCCTTGTCAACCAGTGATCGGTACGCGATATGCGCCACCCGCTGACCAGGTCGTAGCCTTCTTCAATTTTTTCCAGGAACCGCGGAATCTCATCGGGGTCGTGCTGCAAATCGCCGTCCATCGATATAATGATTTCGCCGCGGGCAAAATCAAATCCTGCTTTTAAAGCCGGAGCTTGCCCAAAATTCCTCCGCAGCTGCACCACATTCACGCGCGGATCGTGCTCATAAATATCGGACAAGACCTTGAATGTTTTGTCCTTGCTACCGTCGTCCACAAACACCAGCTCATAGCGCTCGCCGATCGCATCCATCACTTCCGTCAACTTCACATACAATGGGGAAATGTTTTCCTGTTCGTTGTAAAACGGAACGACGATCGAGTAGCGGATAGGCGGATCATTCTTCATGCTTTTAGTTCTGGACTTTCCTCAGGCTTCTTGGGCCGCGAAGCCATAGTCTACCAGCCGAATCCCCTGCGATGCGACAAGATTTCGTATTTGCGTGTTCGTCAAAATCTCCACTTCCGTCTGCCGCGAAGCTTGCAGCCGCGTCGCTGATTTCGCCAGATCCGCGTCGACGTAACCCGGGTGGCACATCAACTCAGTCGTGCCTTCCGGCAAAATCTCGAGCAACCGCAAAACGCCTTCACGCGTCAACTCGCCCGTCTGCGCAATGCCGCAAAAATAATCCGCGGCGGCAATTCCCGCGCGTTCCGCCTGTTCGCGCGCATCTCTCGCCAGGAATTTCAGGCCTCGCGCCTGCACTCCTTGCTTCATCACTGCGGTGCCTTTTTGTTTTGCTCCCGAGGAGAGCGCAGCACGCAAGCTTGATTCTTCATGCGAAATCCGCACGGCTGCTATCCCATGCCTCTTGGCCAGCTTCAGCACGATCTCGAAGAGGCCCGGCAGCATCTGTACGTGCTTGTGCCCATCAAGATGCGTGGGTTCGATTCCAACGTCGCGCACCTTCTGGATTTGGGCATCCCATTCGCGCTCGATTTCGTCAAGCAACACGCTGCGACGTGCCAGCTTCAGCAACAAACTCTCGGGTTTGCCCTCCAACTCCCCCCGGTCGTTCAAAAGGGTAGTCACCAATTCTCGATCCGCGACCGGTTCGCCATCGCTCAAATTCAAATGCACCCCAACTCCCAACGCGGGTGCCGACCGGGCTAGTTCAACGCCAGACGCAAACGCGGCTCCATTGGCCAGCAGGGAAGCGCTCGTCACAATGCCGTTGCCGTGCGCTTCGGCTATCCCCCGGTTGACGCCCTCCGTCCACCCCAGGTCATCCGCGTTTACGATCAGGTTTCTCAAGTCTCGCCTGTTCCGTGGTTCCAGCCTGTACTTCGGTACAGCTATCCTTTCGAGTGCCGCCACTCGACCGTACCATTGACCCTTTTTCCCCTCAACTTTAGCATGGCTTCCAGAGGCAAAAATGCCGCCAGTTAGGACGCGAGAGACAAGGGTGCTAGGCGAGCGCTACGGCGATAAACGCCGCGGCCGCCGCATGAACTCCCGCGTGCCGGTTCGCCTGGAGTGGGATGGAGACGCTGGAAAGCGCTTTTCCGTGGAAGCCCACACTCGGGTCGTCAATCCGTATGGCTGCATGGTGGTCCTTGAGCAGGAACTCAAGCTGGAACATCGCCTTGCCCTAACAAATCTTGCTACGGACACTAGCAACGCAGCCGTAGTGGTCTGGCGCGGGGTTCCACGCCCGGATGGCTGGGAATACGGCGTCGAACTCGTCGCGCCGGAGATGGATTTCTGGGGGCTTGAGCTTTGATAAAACCTCAACCGAACGTCAAACCAGTCACCGCGGCCCCAAGAGTGGTTTCGACGCGTCCGCCCACCGCGGAAGAGCGCCGTCGCGCTCAGCGCGTTCTTCTTAGGATTCGCGTGGTGGTCCATATCACCGGCAAAACGAATACGCTCGAAGGCCATACGCATACGGTCAGCGCCAGCGGCGCCATGCTCATTCTTCCGGAACCACTTCCTGAAGGAACCATGGTTACTATCGAAAATCCCAAAGCGCAGAGCAAGGTCGAAGCGCGCGTGGTGCGTCCACCGCAGACCAGCCACGAAGGCTCACAAGTTCCGGTCGAGTTCACCTCGCCTTCGCCTAATTTTTGGGGCATCTTCTTTCCGCCCGACGTTAACTGACGATCCAGCTGGGGTCGGCTCCCAGCCGAGCGCAGCGAGGCTAGGAATCTCTCCCGACTCTGTGCGCTCTGTGTCTCCTGCGAACTCTGTGTAAAAATCCGCGATTTGTTCTTCGCGCCCTTTCCACACCCTACTGCAAAAAAAGCGGCCCCGACTTTAGTCGGGGCCGCTCGATGTTTTTCTGATTCTGCGTGGCGGCTATTGGACCGTCACGTTGATCGCCGGGGCAACCGGCGAAGCCGGTGGGTTTGTGGTAATAGCGATGGTCGTGGCTCCCGTCTCTGTTAAGTTGAGCGTACCACTGGCTGACGCCGCTGTCGTCCCATCGCCCAGGTAATGTGCGCTGACCGCGTGAGTGCCAACGGCCAATGCCGGCGCCGTCGGTACCGCGGTCCCCCCAGACACGTTTGCCGCGGTGCCAATCATGGTCGTACCGTCGAACAGCTGGACAGACCCGGTTGGTGTGCCGCCTGTTACTGCCACGCTGAACGTGAACGTATTGGGCGAAGCTACTGTAGCGCTTGTCACGGTCAACTTGGTAACTGTGGGCGTCAGCGGCGGAGGAACCACTCCTCCACCAGCGCCGTTGCATCCCGCAGTAAGTCCAAGAATGCATACCAGCCCTAGCCCAAGTGCTACCCGATACTTCTTGCGCCCGCCTGGCAGGAAGAGCAAGAACAGCGCCGCAAAGCCCGTGCCAGCGCTCAGCGTCCACCATCCCTTTCGCCCGGTCGTCGGAGGAACAGTCTTTGCTTCCAGCATACGGTCCTCACTTGCATTAGAAGCCGTCAGAGTTGTCGAGGCAGCCGTCACAGAGCACATTAGCTGGCCTGTGGCAGCCGTTACCCCGGTCACGGTAATGTTCAGCGGAGATGGCGTGCAGGTCACACCCGGCGGCAAAGTGGCCGCCGTGGGTGTAACAGCTACGATGCCAGTAAACCCGCCGCTAGGAGTAACTGTGACCGTGAGTGGCGTAGCGGCCCCGGTCGCTGAGCTAAGGACCAATGGCTGCGGAGCATACGACACGGTAAAGTTCCCAACTTGCGTTGCGGTCACCGTCACGGTCGCGTTACCTGCTCCCGATGAGGCAGATCCAGTGTAGTTGGTGTCGCCCGTCGTGAACGTGGCACTGATGGTCACCGGCCCGGCCGTACTAAACGTAGTGGTCAGGGCCGCCGTCGCAAACGCTCCCGCGCCAGACGTTGAATTAAAGGCCATCGGCACTACTGTCACTGTGCAAGACGCTGCCGAACCGCAGGTCGAAAATGTAACGGAGCCTGTTGGTCCAGCGCCCCCGCTTAGGAAATTGGCGTTGTCCGCCGCACTGAAGTAGAACCCGGAGACTGTGGCCGTAAGGGTCACAGATTGCCCCACGGTCACAGTTGCCGTGGGACTCCCGTTTGCTGTCACGGCGGTTCCTGTGGAGGCTGCCGCGATAGTGATTGGCAAACTTATCTGGCTTGCATTGTAGCTGCTGTCGCCAGAGTACGCTGTCGTGTAGCTGTGTGCGCCTCCGGTAAGTCCGGTGGTTCCGAGGAGTCGGTCTTCTTGGAACCCAATCGCATTCAATGTCGCCACGTTAGTAGAGCCCCCCGTAGCCGTGCTTAGGAAATCCTTGATAGGCACTCCCCCCGTGTCTGTCAGAGTAATTGTGCCTGTAGGGCAGGGAATTCCCGGGGGTGGGGCTTGTGAGCAGATTTGGTTGTCTCCATTTTGCGTGCCGATCACGTCTGTGCGAAACAGATAAATGCTGCCGTAAGGGACGCTCGTGACAGTTGAAAGATTGCCGGATATTGGATCCACTGCGAGTAGCGTAGTCTGAGTAGTACTGTTCTCTTTCGAGACGGTTACATTGAAAGGTGCCGAATCGCTCGGCGCAAAAGTTCCGTCGCCCGCATAATGCGCGATGACTGGGTAGGTTCCCCCCGGCAAATCGTTCGTGGCGATAACAACTTGACCAGCCGGCGATGGCGCCCCTAATGTCCCGAAGTCTACGCCAAATTGTGGTCCTGTGGTTGGTTCGGCTATCAGGGAAACGTCGCCGGTTGGGACTGTCGCGCCCGAATTTTGGGCCACTTTGACTGTAAAGCTCGCCGTCGCGCCATGCCCAATATTCACCGAAGCAGGCGCAGTGATCGTCGTCGTCGACCCGGCAAAGTTACTCGTTACCGTATGCCAGTTCGTCACCAGATTCGCCGCGTTCACCGATCCCAACCCTGTAGAAAGGTCGTAGCCTGCGGTTGCCGTCCATCCCGGCTTGGTCGTTGCCGACGGCTCCACTAGCACGCCAATAGCATTCAAGGCTTGTGTGCTGCAATCCGGGTTGTTCAGGTTGCCGAAGCCATTTGCAACAGTAAAGCTGCCCAGGCAGGCCACCGAATTGTTTCCTACGGTGATGTCGTTGAAGGTGCAGGCGGTATTGGGGGCCGCGGTCGAGGCATTGCACGCAGCTGTGCCCGGTGTCGTGTCTTGCGCAGCCGCCAGCTTGTACAGCACGTAGTTTATATTTCCTTGGCCCTCGCCAGCCTTCAGCCTGGTGCCGTTAACCTCATTTTGGTTCACCAGTGCTACGATTCCTGCAAACGCCGGAGATGCCACGGATGTGCCTCCAACGCCGGTGTAGTTCAAATTCGGTCCCGTCAGACTGCAGGCTTGGCCATTTTGAGCCACGGAATCAGCGAGGCACATGATATAGAAATTGTTGCTCGCGCTGTTCACCGCTGCGAACAAGGAGATGTCAGGGACGTCGCGCACGCCGTCCACCGGTACTCCAGTCCCAGTTTGCCAGACAGGCTTTGGATAGCCCGAGATGCAATCGAAATTCGAGTCCTGGATTCCGCAATTGCTTGCACCTCCGCCCCCGCCCAACAGATCCACTCCGCTAGTATCATTCGGGTCGATGCCCGCGCACACCGTATTCAGAGTGGCCGAGGTCGCTGTACTCGCGCAGCCACTGTTCCACGGGATCTCGGGAATATAGGACTTTGCCGTCTCCAACGCTGCAGTGTCACTCCAGTAAGTGAGTGGATTCGTCGCATCATTAAAATCCGTCCCACCCACAGCCACGTTGAAGGGTGTCGAGGCCGTTCCGCTGACCTGCAACCCAGCATCCGACGCGTTCGTGTAATTGTCTGGATCGCACGAGGCCGACCCGGTGTCTCCAGCGGATACCATGACCGTGATACCCTGAGCTGCCGCCTCTTCCCAGAGGCTGCTCTCAAAGGCATCATCCAAGGCGGCCTCACAGGAACCAAAGCTCTCGCTCATAATCGGCGCAACATTGAAATCCACAATGTAAAAGGCAGAAAGATCGACACCGTCTGTTGATGTGGTCTCCTGACTGTCGGACACCACAAGCAATAAATTTGCCTTTGGCGCTACTGAACCTGACCATTCAACGTCCAGTGTGGCTTCCCCGTCATCCGGCTGCTCAATTCCCGGATCAGGTCCGCTCAAGATAATATTATTGGCTGCGGTGAAATTGATCAGGTTAGATATGCCGAATCCAGTTCCGAATTGATTGACGTCCGACACGGCTATGTTTGAACGGGCAACTAGCGCGATCGTTTGGCCCGTGCCGTCCAATGCTCCCGCTCCTGAAGTGGGCGGAAGGTTATAAATTTTTGCAAAGTCTCCCGGCGCTACGGCAAACAATCCTGCACCATTCCCAAATCCGGGCTTCAGTTTTCCTTCGGCCTTGGCCTTAGCCAGCGCTTGCGAATAATGCAAATACGAGTTCTTGCGGAAGTTGTGCAGTGAGTGGATTCCTGATACCACGGGCGCCAGCGCGGCGGGCATCTGCGGCACGGACACGTTTGCCACGTGCGCTTGTCCGTTCACCAGGAAATTATGAATCTCTGTGTGGAACGCACTGCGCACCAGCCCCGCCGTCCCGCTGAATTCGATAAACATGCCGCCTTGACTAGGCTTGATTCCCGTAAATCCCTTTTGGCTCAGCCAGGCCGTCACCTTTTGTATGTCCGCGCTGGCTACGCCAAATTGCTGCGCGAATTGTGCGGGTGTCAGCCAAGCATGGTAATTCGGCGAATTCTTGGTTTGTTGGGTATCCATGAGAGCACGCAGCGCCGTCTCTTGATCAGGGCTTCGCTTCAACACCATTAGCATGCGGTTCATCGGCCGCGAGTCCGGCACAACGCCCTGATCGAATCCGGCCCGCGCCAGAGGATGCACCTTTGTATGCATTGGGACGAGGTTCGCCTCATCGATTGCTTGGGTGATGCGCGCCGCGGCCTGTTTCGTCTGCGCTGCTGCCGATTGGCTGAAAATTGTGAAGAGGGAGGCCAAAAACAGAAGGGAATTCCGAAGAATGAGAGTACTAGTCTTTTTCATAACCCGCCCACGGTGCAGATTTGGTGTGTATTTCAGGGATTCGCCATCGGTCCAGAGGGTGCAACTTCATTTGTAAAGGATTAACCCTTATACAAACTGGCTGCTTTGGCAGGGCTTGGCCCGAAAACGAATACGCCCAAGAAACTGCAGGAGAGGTTACCACAAACCGTTTACAGCCTTACCACTAACTTGCTACCGAACATGAATAAGTGGCATTACCCTCAGGACTGCCTTGCCTATTACCCCGGTCCATCTTCGAACTTCACAACGAATTACAAGTCCCAACAACGGAACCGCAACAGTTTCACATTTATTCCGTTGTTCCGTCATTATTACTTCCGCGGAACCTCTCGCGAAGTTCCCGCGGCTTCCAAGCAACGGTTCGGAAGTCCGCTTATAACAAGTACCTAACCCAGCTTGCTCCCATTTGTTTCGCCGCACCACAAAGAAATTATTTCTCCTGTCGAAGCCTGAGTTCCTCCCCGCGTCATACCTCCAACTCCTCTGGCTTGCAAGCCTTCTCTTCTCGGAGCGTGGCTTCTACCCCGGCTTCGTTGGGTCTTCCTCAGTATCTTCTGTGTAAATCTTTCCTGGCTTTTTTTTCTTCTTGGGTCCAGTGGCATGCTCGGGTTCACGGTCGCAAAAATTGGGGGCCTATTCCGACAAAACACACGTATCTTCTGCCCTTTGTGTCCCTTACCAAGGTAACGCGGAAAAGTCGACGTTGCCGCCGGAGAAGATGATTCCCAGTTTCGGCGGTTTTCCGTCAGAGCGAGCTGCCAGATTGAGCTCAGGGACGGCTCCCGGCCGAAGCAAAGGGGCGATGGCGACAGCGCTGCTCGGCTCGATGATGATTTTCATTCGCTCCCAGACGAGCCGCATCGCGGCGATAATCTCTTCCTCGCTGACCAGCAGGACGCGGTCGAGGTGACGTCGCAGGATGGCAAAGGTGCGCGGTGCCAGTGAGGCCCTGAGGCCGTCGGCGATCGTGTCGCTTGAATCGAGCGACTGAAGAATGCCGCTGGCGAGGGATCGGTAGGCGTCATCGGCGCGGGCCGGCTCGCAGCCAATAACGCGTATGTCCGCGCGGATGGCGTGCGCGCTGAGGCAGGTGCCGCTGAGTAAGCCGCCGCCGCTGACAGGTGCGAACACAGCGTCGAGGTCCGGGACTTCTTCGAGAAGTTCCTTCGCAGCAGTAGCCTGTCCGGCGATGATGCGGTCGTTGTCGTAAGGGTGGATCAGAATGGCTCCGGTTTCGGCTTGCACCCGCGCGGAACTCTCTTGCCGCGAAGTGATCGTGGGCTCGGAGAAGGTGATGCGCCCGCCGTAGCTTTCCACGGCCCTGCATTTTACAGACGGCGCATTTTTCGGCATCACGATATAGGCTGGCACGCCACGCCAGGCCGCCGCGCAAGCCACCGCGGCGCCGTGGTTTCCGCTCGATGGTGTCACGATGCCGTTCGCAGCTTCGGCTTCGGTAAGCGAAAGAATCGCGTTCGCGGCACCACGAATCTTGAACGAGCCGGTTTTTTGAAAATTGTCGCACTTGAAGAAAAATTGCGCGCCAGCCATCGCGTCAAGCGAATGCGACGTAAGAATAGGTGTGTGGTGGATATGCGGAGCGATGCGCGCATGTGCTTCGCGAATGTCGCCCCAGGTTGGCGGCTGAAAACTTGTCGATTCGACTTGTGGCACTGTGCTCATGAGATACCTTGATGCCTTGAGCTTCTGCATTCGGGATGATTCTGTGGCACTGCGTGCGTCAGTCCGATACGAAGCACATTATTGCACAAGGAAGGGATGTCCCGAACCATTGCTGGGGTGAGCTCCAAGGGCACGAGCAGGCCAATGTGGCCGCGAACGAAAGCGAGGCGCTCAGCAGTTGGTGAAAAAATGCTGGCACGCGGCGTGCGATTACCGCTAACCCGCTAATGCGATTTGCGAAGAATGAAGTGTGTCCAGCGCGCCTGTTGGGAGGTACTATCTCCGCGGTCCAGGACGAGGGGAAATCCAGGGAGCCTAGGTGAGTCGATGAGAATTCATGCGAAGAGCGTCGAGCGCGCAAAGCGAGCCTTAATTGCCTCGCTATTGCTGGCGGGAATGAGCGTTGCAGCGGAGGGACAAGTGCGCACGGACGCCGGCAGCGTGGAAGGTTCCACGAGCACGGATGGCAAGGTTCAAATTTTCAAAGGGATTCCATATGCCGCGCCCCCCGTTGGCGCTTTGCGTTGGAAAGAACCGCAACCAGTTCCAAGCTGGCAAGGCGTGCGCAAGGCGACGGAATTCGGAGCACGCTGTATGCAAGGAAATGTATATGACGACATGGTGTTTCGCGACGCGGCGCCGAGCGAGGACTGCCTTTATCTGAATGTGTGGACGCCACATGCGTCCTCGGCCGCGAAACTTCCCGTGATGGTATGGATTCACGGCGGCGGCTTTCAGGCAGGGGCTACGTCCGAGCCGCGGCAGGATGGCGAACACCTCGCGCACAAAGGCGTCGTGATTGTGAGCATGAACTACCGGTTGGGAATTTTTGGGTTTTTCTCGCATCCCGAGCTGACCAAGGAATCGGCGCATCACGCATCGGGGAATTATGGATTGCTGGATCAGGCGGCCGCTCTGCAATGGGTGCGCAAAAACATCGCTGCGTTCGGCGGCGATGCCGAAAATTTAACAATTTTTGGAGAGTCAGCGGGTTCGTTTTCCGTTAGCGCGCTGATGGCTTCGCCGACTTCCAAAGGATTGATCCATCGCGCCATTGGAGAAAGCGGCGCTTTTTTTGGCAGGACGCTTACCGCGAAGCCGCTTGCGGAAAGCGAACAGGAGGGCGCGAAATTCGGGACGTCGATTGGAGCCGACACTCTGGAAAAATTGCGGGCGATGAGTTCGCAGGAGACGCTCGACGCCGCCTGGAAGCATAAAAACGCATTCCGCTTTGATCCAAACATCGACGGATACTTCTTACCGGAGAGTCCATCCGAGATTTTTGCAAAGGGAAATCAGGCGCATGTTGCGTTGCTCGCGGGATGGAACCACGACGAAGGGAATTACCACATATTTTTCGGAGCCGACGCGCCGACCAAGGATAACTTCGTAAAGAAAGTCAGCCAGACGTATGGAGACAAGTCGCCGGAGGTTCTGAAGGCTTTTCCAGCAGAAACGGACGAACAAGCCAAGACTTCGGCCGATCTGCTGTCCACCGCAAATTTCATCGGCTATGGGACGTGGAAGTGGATCGAGATGCAGTTGAAAACGGGTAGCTCCCCCGTCTACCGATATGAGTTCGATCAGGCGCCTCCGCCGGCACCTCCCGTGGCTGGCGCAGCCCCGGAGGAAAGTCAGGGAGCTTACCACTCCGCGGAAATCGAATTTGTGTTTGGAATGCTCGACTCGAAGAAACTTCCGTGGCGACCCGCGGACTATGCGCTATCCGAGCAGATGGGTTCCTACTGGACGAATTTTGCCAAGACCGGAAATCCAAATGGCGCGGGACTGCCGCAGTGGCCTCAGTATTCCGCAAAAGACGGCTATCCGGTAATGCACCTGGTTGCAACGCCGCACGCCTCAGTGGATCAGCAGCGCGCGCAATACGAAGCACTGGAAAAGGCGTCCGCAAAGCTGTAGCACAATTCTTACGGCGGCTTTTGCCGTTTTATCCCCGGAGCTGTAATCGATCAAGAAGCGTGGACGGCTTCGGGGTGGAACTTGATGGCGGCGGCGATGGTCAGCACGATGAAAATGGCCAGCACTACGACCTGGCTAATCAAAAAGGGCGGTTCGGAACCCGTGGGCGCGAGCACATGCAGGGAAGGCACCTTCATAAAGAGCTGCGCAATCAACACGAATACGTTCAGATAGAGAGCAATGGAAGCGGTTACGGCGTAAATCTTGCGCCATGCTCCCTCGAGGTGCTTGAGGTAGCGAGCAGGAATCGCCACGGCGAGCACGATCAGCGAAATGATGCCCAATTTGATTCCCGGCGTCACTCCGTGGAACGGAAAGAAAAAGCCCGTGATGCTGGTCAACGCGGTGGTCAGCAAGAAAATCCCGTTCCAGCCATCGAGGCGCTTCCTGGCAATCATCCCCAATAATGCAATGAATCCGGTGAAGATGCCGATTAGACTCAAAAGTACGTGAAAGAATGTATAGGGCGTCATGCCAAAGATCATGGATTATCTCCTCTGGGCGAAGATGAATGGGCGACGTTTCCGTTCGATGATCTGGGCGGATATAAGGGGTGTAATCTTATGTGCTCGTGGATGGTGTGTGCCCAGTTTTGAGGCCGGGCAGGTAGCTTGGACGACTTAAGCCATGCCAGGCACCTAAAACCGTGGTTTGAGAGTCGGCTTAAGGCCTTTGTGGATTCCAGAGTTTGGAGTACCACTAGTACGATGGATTGATGCTTGACCCGGCTTCTGCCTCTGCTACGCTTAGTAACCCCTTCTCGTACGACGCGAGGGCCGCGTCATCACCTCCCTCGCCTAGAGGAGGACATTATGCCAGGTGCAGAACGTAGACAACTTACTCGCCACAATCATCGCACCCCGCTGCGATTTCGCTCGACAGGGGTGGCTGCGGATAAAAGCGACCATTTCACGGAAGCCCTAAATATTTCACGCGGCGGATTTTATTTCGCCTCCTCGGCACCCCTGCAGGTCGGGATGCCCATCGAGGTGACTATACGGATTCCCGGGGAAGTGAGTGGGAGCCTAACCGAGGAGATGCATTGCACGGCGCGAGTCGTACACGTTCGAAATGAAGCCTATGGCGACGGGCGCATCGGGTTTGGGGCCGAAATCGTGAAATTTAGCTCGACACCAGCGCCCGAGCGCTGGACGTCCTAAGCGTTCGGACATGATGCCCAGCCTAGGGACCTTATTAGGTCAAAAATTCAGAAAAACTAGTCGTCAGCCGAGGTTTAGAGCGGTTGTGTGCTTCGGTTGGTAGAGACCGATTGTCCCGCCACCTGGAAGTGGAATCCTCGTAACGCATCCCCACCTTTCTTCCTGAACTGCAGAGCATGTCACTCCCTTTTTTGCCAACGTTGACATCTCGAGATTGAGGTCTTAGCACAGGAAGTAGAGTTCGTGCGGGCCATTCTTTTCCGAAGGATGAAATGCGGCCTCGCCCGGCGGAAGCGCGAAGATTAGCCACCCGTTTCCAGCGTCGACGGACGGGAAGCCGAGAACATCGCGGAAGAAGGCGCGGTCCCCCCCAGGATCTTTTGTGTAGACGATTACGTGAGCGCCAGAAATCATGCTGCCCTCCCAAGTAAAATCGCGGAAATTCGGGGCAGGATGCGAGTTTAGCGAAAACTGAAGAACACTCTCAATCTCAAACAAATTGGAACTCGGCAGAAAATTTTCGGCTCAGGGTTTGGGCAGAGTTACGTTAAAAGTGGTTTTTGCGCTGCCGACGTTTTCGAAGCGGTCGTAAGCGCGGACAGCAATTGTGTGTTCTCCGGACTCAAGTCCTTGCTTGAGAGAGAACTCGTAGTGTTCTTCGAGACCGTCACTGATCTTACCGACCGGAGCAACGAGAGTCCAGTCACCTCCGTCTACGCTATATTGCGCACGGTCAATGCTGCTGGTCGCGTCGCGTGCGACGAATTTGACGAGGGAAGATTCCAGTGTGACAAGACCCGCCTTTGGGGGCGTCGTGAATACCGATGCTTCCAGATGTTCGATGACCGGCGGGGTGTTGTCGATCACGAATCGTTCGCTCTCGCGCGTAGTGGTCCCGGCATCGCCAGCCGGATTCGACGGAGCATCGCTAGCGAAAATCCTTAGATAATAGGAGCCATCGGGAAGACCGCTGGTATCCCAGGAATAGAATTTTTGGTCGAGCTTGTCCTTCAATAGCTTCCACTCATGTTCGTTTTCGCCGCGATAGTAAATCGAATAGTGGAGGTCGTCTTCGTTGTCATCGTGGGCGCTCCACAGTACGGATTGATAGCCTTTTTCGCGGAAACCTTGCGGAGGTTGTTCGAATTTTGATGGCGTGACGCTCTGTGCGATGAAGACGTTAGGAGTGTTCGGTGTCGGCGGCATTTTAAGAGCGACGCTTGGCGCCTGCCCGGTCGAGATGATCGTATTGCCTTGCGCGCGCACTCCGGGATCTTGCAGAACGATGGCGTCGATGACCGGGGCGACATTACGCGGCAGATAAGCGAGGCTGACCCAGTTGATGCCGTCGCCGGGACGGCCGTCGTGGATGACGGCTTTCCACTGGAAAAATCTCGCGCTCGGAGCCTCGACGGCGCTGCCGGGTTTCGAATAGGGGCCGAACCAGCGAGACCATTCTTTGCCTGGATCTTCCGTGTTGCCGGAGCGAACGAAAAATTCTAAGCGTGGCTCACCCGAGGCGCTTGCGGTTTTCGCGCCAGTCGCAGTTGCGGGCGGAGGACCCCACCAATCGAGACGTCCCCACTGTGAAAAGAGTAGCGCGTCAAAAGAACGCGATTCGTAAGTGCCTTCGGCTTCGTACTCGGGACCAACAGAAAATACTTTTCCCGGATTTGCGGTACACAAGAAGACCTTGCCAGCGGCATTGCGCGCGATGCCGGTGATTTGCGCGGAGCCGGCTTTGGCGAGCTGCGCGAAAACACCGTGACCATCGATGGCGAGAAGAGAACCGCTGTTGCCCGTGCCTGCGAGTACGCGTCCATCCGAAGCGAATCCAAGCGAATAGACAACGTCATCGCGAGAAGTCCAGAGTTCGTCCGGCGCACCTTCCGGAGAAAGTCGGTAGATGCTGCTGGAAAGCGTTGGCGGAAAAGCGACGAACGGCGTTCCCTGTTGCACCTGTCCCGAGATAGTTCCTGTAACGCCTCCGGAGCTGCTGGTGAACGTCGTGGTTCCTTGCGGCGAACTGATGATAGTTGTGGAAGGGCTGGACGTGCCGTGTTGTTTTTCGCCGATGGCGGCAGCGTAAATGGAGCCATCGGGAGCGACAGCTAGGGAAGTGACTTCGCGCTTGGACGTTTCGTAGAGGACGAATCCTTCGGCAGCGGCTCCGGAGGCGTCTTTCTCTTTGCGGGGGTATTTTGCATCGGGACGCGCAATGCGGAGAATGCGGCCGTTGGGCTCTGTGCCCGCGAGAAGATTTTTTTGCGCGTCGAAAGCCAGTACGCGGATATGGGCTTCGTCGCTCGCGTAGAAGAGTTCACCCTTCCCGTCAGGCGCCACTGCGAAGACTTGGCCTTTGTCTCCGGTAGCGACATAGAGGTTACCGTCGGCCCCGAAGGCGATGTCCCAGATATATTTTGTCTTGGGATCGAAGAACACAGATTTTTCGCCAGAAGAGGAGACCCGATAGATCTTGCCGTCAGGCGAAGTGGCGACGTAGAGAGCACCTTTCGAATCGAAGGCAATCGACTGAGCGACTAAATCGGTAGATTCAAAAACGGTAGTTGGTTTGCCGCCGTTATCGAAGCGAAACACCTTTGCGGGCGAGCCGCCAGCAGCGTAGAGCGCTCCTTTGGGATCGAGGCGAAGCGACCAGAGGTAGGACGCATCGGCGTCGGCGAGGAGAGTGAATTTTGGAGCGAGTTCCAGGCGCCCGTCGCTACGGACGGCTACGCCGTGGGCGGTCCCCCTGAGAAATTCCTCGTAAGTGGTTTGGAGCCAGCGGCGAGTATGCTCCGCGTGAAGGGGTGAGAAAGATGATGTAAAGAAATAAAGAAGTAATGACAAAGAGGCGATTCGTGCGAACGTGCGCGCCACGATTTGAAAGCGATGCTTGTGCGTCTTAGAGTCTGTCTGCTTGCGACTTGGCATTTGCATGGTCACCGGATTTGAAGATTTAGCGAGATAACGCCGGAAACGGGGCCGCCTAGCGCTATCGAAGATTCGCTAGCCAGCGATTCGCGCAGGACTTGCACGCTGCCGGGAGTGGGCCGGCCATCAATGACATTAATTTGGGAGAGCGGGATATTCGGCAGTTCTTTGTCGTCCCAAAGAATAGTCGGCGTAGGTGCGAAGAGGCCGACGTAGAGACGGTCGTTGCGGCGCTCGCGGTTCAGCATGGCAATCAGTTGATCGAGGCCGGCGTTGCTGCCGCCTGCCCCGGTAAAAGCGAAGCCGCGTGATGCGCGGTTGAGCATGTCGCCGTCGGTGACGAGAACGCGCAACGTGGTGCCGCGCGTGGCCTGGTCAGGCACGCGCACTGTGGTTTCTTCCACGCGCGCGGGACCGCGATACGGGCGAAGCAGGACGCGAACGCGAAGAGTTTCTCCTGGCGCGGCTTCGCCCTTTTCCAGCCAGGCGCTTTCGATACTGAAGGATTGGCGGCCGGGAACGCTCTCCACGCGAAGCGAAATACGGTCGAAGACGGGAGTTTCACGCGTATTGGTGAAGAGGCGGTTGAACACGCTTTGCATGTTGATGGCGATGGGTAGACCGTCAGGCGAAAAGGCGTCGCCGGGCGCGAATGTGTTTTCGATGAGAACGGGCGCGTGGCCGTGGACGAGGACTTCGCCGGAAAGATGGAGCGTGGTGCCTTCACCGTAGAGCGAGTTTTGCGTTAGCCCGTTGAAAACCGTTAGCCCAACAAGGAGCGGCGTTAGCTTGGGGTGGTTGACCATCTCAAAGTGCAGCTTCTTTTCGGCACCGCCCATAGCCAGTGTCAGGTCGATCGGAATCATCGGCGGAGGAGCGCCGAGCTTGCCGGTCACGGCCGTGAGATGGTCGCCGGTAATTGTGCCGATCGAGCCGCCGACATTGATGATCTTAGTGGAAGCGAGCTCGGAGGAAAGCGTGGTGACGACCTCCGTGCGAGCCATGGGGAATTGCACATCGCCGAGGCTCAGAAATGGATGCCCGCAGAGATAAACCTGATTTGCGCGGATGGCAGTAACAGTGCACGCGGAACTGATCGAGGTGTCGCCTTGCACCAGGACCATGCCAGCCATATCACCTGGGAGGAGATGACCGCCATCAGGTTTTGGTGCGGCGGTGCCGCCTTGGGCGGCGACGAAACCGTAGCCTTGTAACTGGCCAGCGAATTGGCGAAGGGCTCCGGGTTGATACCCGGAGAATACGAGAGGGGTCTCGATGGGCTCAAGGGCGGAGCCGGTCGGCAGACCCGTACGGGAGGCCGCCTCCTGGGGGAGTGAGAGCTGTTGGCCGGGAGCATCGGACGGGACGTTCTGCGCCGAGGCGTGCTGCGGAGGGTGAATAATGTCTTCGATAGGGGTAACGCCGCCAATGGGCTCCTTAGTGAAAACGCCCAGTTTTAGAGAGAGCGCCCCGGCGAGTTTGCCTTCGAAATAGACAGGACTGCCGCTCATCCCGGCGACTACACCCGTATGCTCGACTTTTGGCCCTTTGAGCTGGACAAGAATGATGGTCTGGCCAGGCCCGAGGAAATTGGGCATGATGCCGATGACTTCGAGGTCGAACTTCTCGACCTGGTCGCCCGCGAAGATGGTGTAAGCATAGCCTTGCATCCCTGGCCGGACTTGGCTAAGCGGAATGATTTCAGTGGTGGTAGGGGCTTGGGCTTGCGCGGTGAAGAACGACGGCGCGATGGTGGGCCCTAAGGCAAACGCCAAGGCTGCCAGAAGTAGGAAGCGGGAGACATTGCGCGTCATGGACAGGATAGGCCGGACCGAGAGCATGAATTGCCAATCATACGCGGCGAGGTACGGGGAAGCAATTGGACCGCCGGAGCGCCGAAAGGTAGGACAGAGAGACTAGGTGTTCTAGGACTGGGTGAACCCTGCATCTATATTCCCATTCCATTTTATGGAGCATTCTGTCTTTGTTCCCGACGCTATTTTAGTGGCCCCCGTATCCTCTCCATTATCGAGTGACACCTCCACTGTCAAAAGTACCGGGGGATGGGCATTTCCGTGGACTTATTTCAGGTCACTATCCTTTTGCCAAGTAGCTGGAAATGACGCCCGCGCAGGCCTCGACAAATTCCTGCTCTGACTTAGTAAACGTGTCCGAAAAATAGCTTTCGATATCGAGCTCTGCTTCAAGCTTCTTATCCACGTGGATGGGGACCACTATTTCAGACTTCACCATGGACGATCCCGCGAGGTAGCGCGGATCCGTGGACACATCCTGCACGACTACTACCTGACCGCTACTGGCCGCGGCGCCGCAGAGCCCCCTGGTGATGGGGAATCGAGTGTTGGGCGTAAAGCTTCCGGCGTAAGGTCCGACAATGAGGTACCCGGCGTCTGCCGGATCGACTAGGTAAAAGCCTGTCCAGTTGTAGCGCGTCATCTTCTCGTGCAGGCGCTTGGCCATCTGCTCCATGAGGGATTGCACCGTTGGGGCGGTCTGGGCAAAATTCTGTAGTTCCTGAAGTATCTCTTTCTGCGCTGGCGTCATCTTTTTGGCCTCATGGCGAGAGTCGGTAAGCTTTTGCGGCGCTCAACTTCTGCATTCATCCGTCTAACAGTTTACACGAACGGTCTAAACGTATGACGAAGGGCGAATAACGCCGTACGAGGAATCCATCCACGGAAGCATCGACGTTTTGCAGGAGTGCATGTAGAATTGCGGCGACGAGGTGTGAAATGGATGAGTTGAAACGATTGAATGAAGGAAAAAAGAGCGAAGTCTCGCGGCGGGAATTTTTGGGAAAGACCGCTTCCGCAGCCGTCGGATTTTCGATTGTGCCCCGGCATGTTTTAGGCGGACCGGGATTTATGGCGCCGAGCGACAAAGTGAACATTGCGTTTATCGGCGTGGGAGCCCAGGGATTGCGCGTAATGCTGCATTTTTTGAAACAGCCTGACGTACAGGGCGTGGCAGTTTGCGATTCCAATAAAAGTTCGGCGAATTATCCACAATGGGAGGAGCACGAGTTTTGCAAATCGGTGCGCGCATTGCTCGGAGTGGATAGCGGGTGGGATTGGCTGAGTCCGGACCAGCCTATTCAGCTTTCGCACACGCTTCGCGTGACCAGCGGCGTGGCGGGGCGCGAACCTTGCCAGAAAATTGTGAATGGATATTACGGAGCGCAACAGCGCTCGGGAACCTACAATGGCTGCGCGGCTTATACGGATTTTCGTGAGTTGTTCGAAAAGCAAAAAGATGTGGACGCCGTGGTCGTCTGCACTACCGACAATTTGCACGCGGCAGTTTCCATTGCGGCCATGAAGAAGGGCAAACATGTTTTTTGTCAGAAGCCGCTGACGCACACGATTTATGAAGCGCGTCGGATGGCGGAGGTGGCGCGCGAGACCGGAGTTGCAACGCAAATTGCGGTGGGGAATCAGGCTTCCGAAGCGACGCGGCTTTTGTGCGAATGGATTTGGAGTGGCGCTATTGGTCCGGTGCGGGAAGTTTACAATTGGTCGAGCCGGCCCTATTGGCCGCAGGGAATTGAGCGGCCCAAGGAGACGCAGCCGGTACCCGAAGGACTCGATTGGGATTTGTGGCTGGGCCCCGCGCCGGATCGTGCGTTCAATCAGGCGTATTTGCCCTTTGTGTGGCGCGGGTGGGGCGATTTCGGTTGCGGAGCCCTTGGCGATATGGGTTCGTACAGCTACGACACAATTTTTCGCGTGCTAAAACTCGAGGCGCCAGAGAGTGTGGATGCCAGCTCGAGCGACCGGTATGAGGAGACTTATCCCTTGGCTTCGATCTGCCGATATAGCTTTGCGGCGCGCGGGGATATGCCCGCTGTGAGATTCAATTGGTATGACGGGGGATTGAAGCCGGCGCGGCCAGAGGAGCTAGAGGACGGGCGGCCTTTAAAGGGAGAGGAGGATGAGGAGGAAGGGCTCCTCTTTGTGGGTGATCGCGGAAGGATTTTGTGTGATTTCAACGGTGGCCATCCCAAATTGATTCCGCAGACGAAGATGGATGCTTACAAGCAGCCACCAAAGACGTTGCCGCGGTCGCCGGGCAATGAACGCGAATGGCTCGACGCCTGCAAGGGAGGCAAGGTAAAGCCAGGTGGGAATTTCGAATTTTCGGGGCTAGTGACGGAGACTCTGCTGTTGGGCAATGTGGCGTCACGCACCGGAGAGAGGTTGCACTGGGATCGCGCGGGCTTGAAGGTCACAAATTCAGAAGCAGCGCAAAAGCTAGTGAAGCCCGAACGACGCAAAGGCTGGGAACTCTAAAGTAGGGGCAAGGCACGTTTACCCTGAGCTTCGTAGGGCCGTGCCCTTCCGAACGAAATTAAAACCGGTGAACGGGGCCGATCAGGCTCCAGTGGATCGAATACCACGTCAGAAAAACGCAAGCCGCCGCTACCAGCGAGAATTTCACGCGAGAGATTACTCGCACATCCGTCCGACGCCAGATACGTATTCCCGCCACTAGAGCGAAGATGCTGAAGAAAACCGCCGCAACTGAGAACCAGTTGATCAGCCAAAAATATCGCACGAGCGTAGGAAACGATGGCAAAGCCTCGTTTTGAAGGTGTAACGACAATAAAGCGATCCACACAAGAACCAAGATCCAAAAGAGCGCAGCCAGCCGTGGACCGGCGCTGATCCGTAGCGTGCCGGGTTGAGGCATAACCGGCGGACGATTACGGAGGAAGAGCTTTCGCCCCAGGCGATGCAGGCTGGCGATGACTACCGCGAGCAGGATGATCACGCTTACACCCACGCCGATTCCCACAAAAGTTTTGTGCTCGTACCACGGAACACGCTGAAACTGCATTCCGGGGAAACTGACGGCGAGCCGTGTGATTTTTCCCGACGAGTCTCGAATGGCAAACAGGCGCCCCTGCTCTCCTTCGATTTGCCAGAGGTCCTTTCCTATTGGCTTCCACTTGCGTGTGTGGCCGCGCAAATCCTTGTAAACATCTACGCTCAAGACGCCGTCTTTGTCGACGCTGGCGACCCCTTGGCCGGCGGGATTTGAAATTGCCAGTTTGGTGCTGTCGGCGCGGCGCGTGGATTGGTAATTGCCAGCGATGTCTTTAAGTTGATCGACGGGGAAGGCTTGAAAAGGCATTGACGTATACGCGGGGAAGTAGCGATCGGCAAAGCCATCCAAAAGTTCAGCGCGGTTGCGCCCTGAGGAACCGGCGGAATTGTAGGAGACGAACACCACGAGTTTCTGCGTGGGCTCCATTAGAAACATGCTGTGAAAGGCGATTAAATCTCCATCGTGACCGATGAAGCGCAGATCGTTGCGCCATGTTTGGTAGAAACCCATGCACATCGGGGGCAGAGCATCGTTCGTGTCGAACTGGCGCGTCCACATGGCGTCGCGCGTTTCGGTTTTGAGGATCCGTTGGCCGTCGAGCTCGCCGCCGTTCAGCAGAGCGAGCGCGAATCTTTTCATATCTCCTGCGGTGGAGGAGACGCCGCCAGCGGGAGCGGGCTGGAAAATTTCAAAACCGATGGCGGGCTTCTCTGTGGTGACTCTGTAGCCGTCCGAAACATTCGGAGCGAGTTCGGCGGTCATCGGCTGATTGAAGCTGGAATGCTTCATCCCTAGGGGCTGAAAGATGTGCTCGGAAACGTATTGCTCGAAGGGCTCGAGACTTATGCGCTGGACGATGTAACCTGCGAGACCGACGCCGTAATTGGAATAAGCCGGGATTTCGCCCGGAGGATACATGCGCCGCGGCTGGTTGTTGATCAGGAAGTCTCTAAGAGAAGTGGCCTTTTTCGGATCGACAAAAAGAATGTCATGAACGACCTCTTCGAATCCGCCCGTGTGCGTCATCAAGTTACGGAGAGTGACGGGTTTGCCGAATGCCGGAGCGATCTTGAAATCGAGATAGTTGTTCACGTCGGCATTGATGTCGAGTTTGCCTTGCTCGGCAAGCTGCATCACGGAAACCCAAGTGAAGAGTTTTGAGATCGAGGCTAGGCGAAACATCGTTGTGTCTGGATCGACGGGGGCTTTTTTCGTGACGTCCGAGTAGCCGTATCCTTTTTTCAGAATTTCCTGGCCGTCTTTCATGACGAGAATGGTGGCGCCGGCGACATCGCTGCGCTCCATCTGGAGGGGAACTAAACCGTCGAAGAATGCTTCAAGATCGGCTTTCTCGAGAGGGTGAGCCACGGCCGATGGACTTGTGGGAGTTGTCTTTGCTTCCGGGGCTGCGGGAGGCGCGGCGGTTTTTAGCGGAGCCGGCGTTTGCGGAGGCAGCGCTAACGCGGGAAGCGGAATGCACAGCGCCAGAAGTAGTAAGAGCGTGCGAAGCCGAGTCATGTCTCCTCCGACAGATAAGAAACAAAGGACAGAGTGTCTTGGAAACGAGGCGCGCGCGCAACAGAAATTTGAAAATTACCAGGGCAGGGCTGCCGCCAGACTCAGAGTGACAATGTGGGGTCATTTATCTGAAACGCAGTGATGCAAAACTCATTCGTACCGCAAAGCGATGATGGGATCGACACGCATTGCGCGTCGAGCAGGAATGTAGGAAGCCAACAACGCGACGAGAGAAAGCAGCATGGCGACGCCGCCGAACGTCAGCGGGTCCGTGGTGCTAATGCCAAAAAGGAGAGTAGACATCACGCGCGTGATCGCCACCGAAACTAAGATCCCGATGACCACACCGAGACCAGCCATGCGTGCGCCTTCGCCTAGGACCATACGTAGAACGTCGCTACGCTGGGCGCCCAGCGACATGCGAACGCCAATTTCCTGGGTGCGGCGCGCCACAGAAAAGGCCACAACTCCATAGATGCCGACGGCAGCGAGAGCGAGTGCAGCCGCCGCAAACAGTCCCACAAGAAGAAGCAGAAAACGCCGGTCGGCAAGCCAGCCTCCCATTTCCTGCTCGAATGTCGAGAACTTGACGGGCGCATCGGGAGCGAGATCTCGGAAAATGCCTCGCGCGGCGGAAATAATCTGCGCTGGCGGTGCTGCGCTGCGCATAATGATTGTCGGCGACGAATTGCCGTTCATTCCGCGCTGCCGGTAATCAACGTAAATAATCGGGCTCGGTGGGCGATCAAGCCCTTGCGCGCGAATATCGCCGACGATGCCAACGATAGTAAGCGGCTTCAAGTTGCCGTCCATATTGCCAAAATCAATCATTTGACCGATGGGGTCCTGATTCGGCCAGCGTTGGCTAGCCAAGGATTGGCTAATCACCGCAACATTTGGAGAATTCAAGTCATCCTGGTCGCCGAAGATGCGTCCGCGGATAAGCGGAATGCCGATGCTGCGGAAATACCCTTCGCCCGCAACGAAATATAAGGCGTCCCCGACCTGCGAAGGATTTTGAGCGATGCGGTCCCACTCGTCGAAGTTCTCGGGTGGCTCTTGGCCATTGAGGATTAGAAAACCACCGTTGGCCAGATCGTCGCCGGCCGCGACCGGAATGGCCCCCGCCAAACCGACGGTTTCTGCCGCGGGAATCGCGCTGAGCCGCGCCAATATATCGTCCAGTTGATGGATTTGCCGCGCCATCGCGGACAGGTCCGTCCCCCGTTGTCCCTGCGGGGTCGGAGGAGAAAACTCCATGGTGATCAGGTTTTCCTGCCGAAATCCAGGATTTGTGGAAATAAGCCGCAAGAAGCTGCGGCCGAGCAAGCCCGCTCCGACCAAAATCACAAGCGTGGTGGCAATTTCGCCGACGACTAAAAAGCTGCGTAGCCGCTGGCTGCCCCGACCGCCAGTATAACTTCGGGAGCCCGATCCCAATGATTCCTGTAGATCGCCAGCACCGGCGCGCCAAGCGGCAAAGAGCCCCAGCGAAACGGCGACCAATGCAGTTGCGGCCAAAGCGAATAACAAAACCGAGGTGCTAACGGCTATACCTTGTTGCAGCGGGAGATTCGTCGGGAGAATTGCAGGAAGTACTCTCACCGCACCCGCCGCCATGAAAATGCCCAACATTCCTCCAGCGAACGACAGCGCGAAAGATTCGGCAAGGAACTGCTGAATAAGACGGCCACGGTCCGCGCCGAGGGCTGCACGGACAGCCAATTCCTTGCGGCGCGCGGATGTGCGGGCCAAAAGTAAGCCGGCGACGTTGGCGCACGCAACGAGAAGCAAGAGGCTGACCGCTCCCATAAGGGTTAGGAGAGCGGTCCGCACATCTCCGACCATTGCGTCGGCAAGAGGCACCACCGCAGCATTGTTGAGATCAACCTCTTTTCCGTACTGATCTTTTATGCGGTGAGCAATCGCGCTGAGATTCGCGCGCGCCTGAGCGACGGTAAGCCCATCGCGGATGCGGCCCAGACCTCGCCAGTTATGCGCTGTGCGGCTCGGAGTTTCATCGTCCAACTCGCGCGCAGTCCAAGCGGCGACGCCGGGCGGAAAATCGAATCCCGCCGGCATTACTCCAACAACTGGATAGACTCGTCCCTCCATCGCCAAATGGAACTTGGAAAGATCCGTTGCACCACCGAGATATCGCCGCCAATAGCCATAGCTCACGATCATCGCCGGCGCGCCGTGAAGCCGCTGCTCATCCGAAGCAAAAGCGCGACCGCGAAAAGGCTCGACTCCCAGGGCTCTAAAGAAATCACGCGAGACTACCGCAATGTCGACGCGCGCGGGCTCGCTGCCTCCGGATATGGACGTCTGTCCAAATCCATATGCCGCGAGACTCGAGAACGTGTTGTTCTGTGTAAGAAAATCGTCGAAATTGGGGTCCGACAAGTTCATTCGATGGCCGTCGGGAGCCTGTTCCCACACCCGTACGATTTGCTGAGGATTCGGATAGGGAAGCGGACGGAGCAGCACGGCATCCACAACAGAGAAGATAGCCGTTGAGGCCCCGATGCCGACCGCCAAGGTGAATAAGGCAATCAGGGTGAAGCCGGGGTTTTTTACGAGGGTGCGAAGAGCGTATTTGAAGTCCTGCCAGAGCGAGTCCATGGAAGTACCCCCACGCGCAAACGGTTGCGGCTATTGGGCAAAGAATATGCCACGCAGCCTGACCGTTCCACTATAAGTCACGACGAGAGTGGCACTTGGTTTGTTCCCTGCATAGCTCTTATTTTGTCCGTTTACCGGTTTGCAGGCATTGAAGTAGCGGCAGCAGAGCATATATGATGCCACCCTGCGGCAGCGCACCCGGCCCAAGCGCGACAAGCCGCAATGCAAGGCTGAGGGGGATAAATGAAGCGGATTTTATTAGTTTTGATGATTATGGGAATTGCGCAGACAGTTTCCGCCCAGGACTGGGCTAAGGCCACGCTGGCGAAATCGCCGCGGCACAGTGAGTGGGTGACGGTAAAGCATGATGGGCGGTCCGTGGATACCTTCGTTGTCTATCCAGAGTCGAAAGACAAACGGCCGGTCGTCATCATCATTCACGAGATTTTCGGAATGTCAGACTGGGTTCAGGACTTGGCGGATCAAGTCGCTGCCGCCGGTTACATTGCCGTTGCGCCGGATCTGCTCTCTGGTATGGGACCCGACGGCGGGCGTAGCTCGTCTTTCGCCGAAGGCAAAACGATGGAAGCGGTAAGCAAGCTGAATCCAGATCAGGTGACCGCCGATCTGAACGCCGTTGCGGATTATGGCAACAAGATTCCCGCATCGAACGGAAAACTGTTCGTTGGCGGATTTTGCTGGGGCGGGGGACAGACCTTCCGCTTCGCGACGAATCGCGGCGACTTGGCAGCAGCGTTCGTTTTCTACGGACCGCCGCCAGACAAGGATGCGATGATGCGCATCAAAGCTCCCGTCTATGGCTTCTTCGCCGGCAATGACGCGCGCATTGGCGCAATGATTCCCGATGCGATTGCCAACATGAAAGCCGACGGGAAAACATTCGAACCGGTGACTTACGACGGCGCAGGACACGGCTTCATGCGCGCCGGCGAAGCCCCTGATGCCAAAGACGCCGACAAGAAAGCGCGGACGGAGTCTTGGGAGCGCTGGAAGATACTGCTGGCGAAGTAACGCCGCAGGCCGCACTCAGAAGTCGTTCATTCGTAGCGCAAAGCGATCATCGGATCGACGCGCGTAGCCCGTCGCGCCGGGACGTAACACGCAAAGAGTGCCACAAGCACAAGCATTGCCGAAACTGAGATGTAGGTAAGCGGATCGTACGGGCTTACTCCCGAGACGAATTCTCCGACGAGACTTGCCATACCCAAAGCGAGAAGCACTCCCGCCGCCAGCCCGGCAAAAACGATTAGTATTCCCTGGCGAAGAATCATCTTCAAGATGCTGCCTTGTGCTGCGCCCATGGCCATGCGAATGCCGATTTCCTGCGTGCGCTGGCTGACCGTAAACGAAATAACGCCGAAGACGCCCACAAGCGCCAGGATCAACCCGAGAAGCCCCAGACAGCCCGTGAGTCCAGCAGCAAACTGGAAAAGCAGTAGCCCATTCACAGTGTAGAGCGCCTGCAACATAGGCCGAACTTCCGAAATGGGCATAGTGGGAGCAATCGCTGTCACCTGTTCGCGGATCGAAGTCACCAGAGTTTCGGGCGGGAACGTGGTGCGCACCTGAACCGTAGCCATCGAAGTGTATTGTTGCGCGAATGGAACATAGAAATATTCTCGAACCAGCCCCATCATGCTGACGGACTTGCTGTTTTTCACCACTCCCACGACGCGAAGCGAGTGAACACGGTCACCAGCTATGCGGAACTCATGGCCGAGGGCGCTCCCGTTAGGCCAGAAGCGCTTGGCCATTGCCTCGTTGATGATGGCCACCCATTGCGAGTCTTCCTGATCCGCATTGGTGAAATCGCGGCCTTCAAGAAGTGGGATGTGCAGAGTACGGAAATAACCAGGCGAGACCATATTGAATCCGGCTGAGGGCACGGTCGTTCCCTGCGGAACTTCGTAACCCGGAACCTCAAGAAAGTCATTATCGTTGAAATATCCAAAGGGAACCGTGAAAGCCGCACAGGAAGATTCTACCCCCGGCAAAGCATCGATACGCTCGAGGAGCTCCTTGTAGAATTGCAGTCCTTTTGATTTGTCGTAGCCGATGCCATTGGGATCGAGCGAGAGATTGAGGACGTTGCGGGGATCAAAACCCAAATCCGAGCGCTGCGCATACGACAGACTGCGGACCATCAATCCGGCGACGATAAGCAACATAAGCGATCCGCCTACTTGAATTACCACGAGAGCCGAGCGCAACCGGCTTCGGCCGCCGCTCATCGATCGGCCCCCTTCGCGAATCACTTCGATCATGTTTCGTCCCGAAGCGCGCAGCGCAGGCACGGTACCGACGATAAGGCCGGTGAGTAACGCAACACTCAGCGCATACCCGAAGACGCGCCAGTCAAATTGAAAGTCGATCAGGACGGGCAGGGTGGTCTGCAGACGAATCGAACTGAGCGCACCGCTCCCCGCCAATCCGAGAAAGACGCCGCCAATTCCTCCACATAAAGCAAGAACGATGCTTTCGGTGAGCAGTTGCCGGATCAAGCGCCCTCGAGTACCGCCCAGCGCAGTGCGAATAGCCATTTCGCGCTGCCTCGCCGTGGCACGCACCAACAGGAAATTGGCGACATTCACGCACGCGAGAATAAGAACGAGCCCCGCAAGAATCAGAAACAATGTCGCGATCTTCAAGATGGTTTTATCCGGGTCAGGGTTGGGCCGCGAAAAACGCTCGGGATAGACGGCGAGCGTCATACCTTCTTCGCTCTTTGGATTCTGAGCAGCAAGCCGGCTGGCGATGACATCCAAAGCCGACTGGGCCGCATTGATGCTCACGCCCGTAAGCAATCGCGCGTATACAAAAACGCTTCTCAATTCGCGATTGACCGGCGTGGTCCTGTCATAGGCGCTATCCACCTGTTCCATGCTAAGCGGCATGTACCCCTGCATGTCCGCCATGGAGTAGAGACCATGGAATTCCTTTGGCGTTACGCCAATGACGGTTACCGGATGGCCGTCAAAGGCGACTGTCTTCCCAACGACGCTGGGATCACCAGCGAATCGAGTTTTCCAGTAGTTGTAACCTAGGACGACGACAGGGCTTAGAGCCGTCGGAGATCCTTCTGAGGGCAAGATGAAGCGGCCAAGATACGGTTTGACATCCAAGCCGGTGAAATAATTACCCGAGACGAAGTACACGTATATGGGCTCGGTCTTTCCGTTCACCGTGAGGCCGCCCGCGCCATAAAGATCGCCAATTACATCGGAGAATACGGAAGTTGTCTGCGCTTGCAGATCTTCCAGTTCAGGAATGGAAAGATTGTTTTGCAACGGACCTTTTTTGAGTTGAAAAGCCAGAACGGTGATCTGCTCCGGATCTTTGACGGGCAGCGGCTTAAGCAAAAAGGAATTCACCATACTGAAGATGGCGGTGTTGGCGCCAATTCCGAGGGCCAGCGTAAGCACGGCTATAAACGTGAAACCAGGACTCTTTCGAAGCATCCGCACACCAAAGCGAAGATCTTGCATCAGATCTTGTAGGTAGCTGACGCGGCGCGCGTCGCGGCAATTTTCCTTGGATAATTCCATGCCGCCGAATTCGCGCTGAGCTTTGCGGCGTGCTTCATCGAGCGTCAACCCGCTTGCGAGATATTCCTGTGTTTTTTGCTCGAGGTGGAATTGCAGCTC
>Ga0265354_1000011_pt1 | contig 29647 bp, 29 predicted proteins | sample NZE1metagenome_FD_189074 | JGI IMG/M metagenome (GOLD analysis project Ga0265354, IMG submission 189074) | Rhizosphere microbial communities from Maridalen valley, Oslo, Norway - NZE1 | ecosystem: Host-associated > Plants > Roots > Rhizosphere > Soil | place: Norway: Oslo | collected 2017-09-14 | reverse complement strand
GCATAAAAATAGGCTCTTGAACGTTACGTTCAAGAGCCTCGAATTCTGGACAGAAGTCGCACGAAACTACCGGTCTGCTTCATTCACTCTGTCATTTTACGAATGACAGAACAGAATAATTAAACGCTAAAGGAGCTGCCGCAGCCGCACGTGCTCTTCACGTTCGGGTTATTGAACTTGAAGCCGGCACCCTCGATGGTCTCTATGTAGTCGATTTCGACGCCTTCCAAATACATCGAACTCATCTGATCAACCGCGACCTTGAGCCCGTTGAAATCAACCACTTCATCGGTCTCATTGGTCTGGTTTTCAAAAGCCATGTGGTACTGGAAACCGGAGCAGCCTCCGCCGACGACGGCAACGCGCAACGCCACCGGTACAGGATTCTGCATGCCCATGATTTCCTTGACCTTGGTGCTGGCAGTGGGAGTCAGACTAATCATAAATTGCTTTGGCCTCCGCATCGCAGATAAGCCCGCGATGCAACTCGCAAGTCAAGTATAGCAAACCTTTTCCACAACTGCACACGCCACTTGGACGGGGGATTTCTTGTTTGGAAACTCCTCGATCGGGCCTATTTCTGCAACCCTATAACCTTCGCATACAATAAGATCCAGCCATGAGACACAGAGTCACGTTGATCCCCGGAGAAGGCATTGGTCCCGAAGTCGCGTCCGCCGCGCGGCGCATTCTGGAAGCCGCTGGCGTGCAAATCGATTGGGAAGAGGTCGAGGCGCGCTCGGAAAAGGCATCAGCGACAGGACAATTCGTTACGGAAGGCGCCGTCGAATCCGTCCGGCGCAACCGCGTTGCGCTTAAAGGCCCGATGGGCACCGCAGTTGCCGGCGGCGCGCCCAGCATCAACGTTGCCCTAAGGAAAACGCTCGATCTTTACGCTAACGTTCGGCCGGTCAAGAATCTACCCGGAGTAAAATCCCGTTTTGAGAACGTAGATGTAGTTCTGATTCGCGAAAACACAGAAGATCTCTATTCCGGCTTGGAACATGAAGTTGTCCCGGGCGTCGTCGAGAGCTTGAAGATCATCACGGAAAAAGCATCCACACAAATCGCGCAGTTCGCTTTCAAATACGCCCAGCGCGAAGGCCGAAAGAAAATTCACGCTATCCATAAAGCCAATATTATGAAGCTCTCGGACGGACTTTTCCTGAAATCCATCCGCATCGTCGCGCCGCGGTATCCCGACATCGAGTACAAGGAGATGATCGTCGACAATGCTTGCATGCAGATGGTGCTGAACCCTCAGCAATTCGACATGTTGCTGTTGCCAAATCTCTATGGCGACGTGATGAGCGATCTCGCGGCAGGCCTCGTTGGCGGACTTGGCGTGGTCGGCAGCGCCAACATTGGCAACGAGGCAGCCATGTTCGAGGCCGTTCACGGTACCGCGCCCGACATCGCCGGAAAGGGTTTGGCGAACCCGACAGCCATCCTTCTGAGCAGTATCATGATGCTGGACCATCTTGGCGAAAGGTCCGCCGCGCGGCGCATCGAAAACGCCCTCGAACGAGTGCACCGCGAAGGCAAGCACATCACCCAGGACGTGGGTGGCAAAGCTGGAACCGAGGAATTCACCGACGCCCTGATCGCCTCGCTTCGCCCAAGCTAGTTCCCTGCTTGACACATTTTCGGCTCGTCAAGCGCTCAAGTGGCCGTAAACCCTTGTTATTCTTCTTTAAACGTGGCATTCTCTGACCGTTAGGTCCCTCCAAGGCGGGTGAATGCATCGGTCCAGGTACCCCGAAAGACGTCGCACAGTTCGGATGACGCTTCAAATTCCCCTAAAAGTACGCTGCCAGATGCCTGAAGGCGAAGCCATTGATTTTAAAGCGTCTACGCAGTTCGTAAGCGCGCACGGCGCGCTGATCGTAATGGATGCGCCCCTTTTGCCGGGCCAAACGGTCCGTCTTTTCAATGAAATGACATCTGAGTCCGTCGAGTGCTTTGTGACCTCCGTGCGTGAAAAGCAGGAAGGGCGATTAGTAGGGCTCGGCTTTGCTACGCCCAAGCATGATTTTTGGCACGTGGTCTTCCCCAAGGCGGGTACGCGCCAAGCGGTGCGTTCTTCGCAGACGGGGTCACTCGTCGAACCGGGAAAGACCCCGAACATCCTCCCGCAATCCTAAAAAGTTAATCGTCGCCCAGATTTCGATGGGTCGCGAGCTTTCGCTTTTGTTATCAGGCGATTAGGCGGGTGCGTCCCGAGATCCGACACTATCCCAAATGCGGCGCGTAAACCTGGTACAGCAGAATGTAGACAATCACCCCTGTGACCGAGACATAGAACCACAGCGGCAAAGTCCAGCGGGCAATCACTCGATGCTTATCAAATTTCTCGAGCCACGCTCGCCGCAAGGTAATCAAAATCAACGGTACGATGACGATGGCCAGCACGGTATGCGAAAGTAGCAACGCAAAATAGACTGGACGAATCCAGCCCTGGCCTTGGAAAACAACATGGCCAACGCGAACGTGATAGATCACATACGAAATCAGGAACACGGTCGAGACGGAGAATGCGGCAATCATGAAAGCTTTGTGAGCTTTCATTTTGCCGTTTCGGATGGCTGCGTAACCGCAGGCAAGCAGGATGGCGCTGGTGCCATTTAGAGAAGCGTTGAGCGCGGCCTGCGAAAACATAAATAGGTTGAAAGCCCTTCCTGTCAGAAGTGCTCAGCGCGGAATTTTGTCGTAGATCATCAAACCCAGAAGAATCGGGATGTGCAGTACGGTGGCATGCATGAGCCACTTGGCGCGCACGTTAGTCCTTGATGCGGCAGCCCACAAACAAACCTGAACGAGCGCCGTGCTGACCACCAACGCCCCGAAGAAGTAACGTACTCCTGCCAGTCCCATAACGGCTGGCAACAGGCTGACTCCCACGAGCGCTATGGCGGTAAGAATAATCTGGCGAAACGTACGCGTGCCTTCGCGGTCCACGACGGGCAGCATCAGGATGCCGGCGCGAGCGTAATCTTCGCGATACATCCAGGCAATGGCGTAAAAATGCGGGAATTGCCAGAAAAATAGAATAGCGAAGAGCAGCCAAGCACCGCGATCCAAAGTCCCGGTAGCGGCAACCCATCCGATCATCGGAGGAATTGCTCCGGGAAACGCTCCGATAGCGGTGGCCCAAACAGTACGCTTCTTGAGCGGAGTATAAGCAAGCAGATAGCTTACGGACGTAAGGACTCCAAGAGCGGAAGCAAGAAAACCGGCAGTAAAATACAGATCCAGTGCGCCCGCAACGCAGAGAACCAGGCCAAACAGCAACGCTTCGCGCGGCTGCAATTGTCCGCTGGGGAGCGGACGCGACGCCGTGCGGCGCATGAAGCGGTCGGAGTCTCGTTCAATGTAATGGTTTAGAGTTGCGGTACCTGCCGCAATCAAGAGCGTGGCGAAAACGGTTTGAATGAGGCGAAGCCAATCCACTGCTCCGCGCGCGCCCATGTAATAACCTGCGGCGGTGGTCATCAAAACGAGAAAAGACACATCTGGCTTGGTGAGCGCGACATACGCATTGGCGCGGGAAGCGAGAGTAATTTCCGTTGTGCGAACCGTGCTCATCAGACAGTCACCCGCCCTTGCGACGATACGGCAACCTCACCGGCGCGCGGGACTAAGCGATAGCACACGAGAATCGTCACAATAGAGACGGCAAACAAGAGAGCGCCTACCACGGTGTGCGTTACAGTCAGCACAACCATTACGCTCATGGGTTGCGGCGCGTCCGCTGTTGCAATGCGCGACCAGTACGCGCCGATGCCAAGCAGAAACTGCACTCCAAAGAAAGCGTGTAGAAGAATCCGCATTTTCGTGAGTTCACGCGAATGCCCAAAGCGTTTGCGAAGAACAACGGCGGTCCAAATGATTGTGGCAAGCACCACTAGGGACCCTGCGGCGTGAGGCCAGATCGGAATTTCGCTATGACGGAAGCCAGCGCCCAGAAAAACCTGGAGAAAGATCACTACGGCGTTAAGTACTGCAAGCGCGTGTATAGAAGGCGAGCCCCGGTCTTCGAGTTGAGGACGATCAGTGACCCACCACCTGCTGGTGAATACCGCAATGCTCAGAATCGCTCCGAACATGATTTGAGCGAAACAGGCGTGTAGCACCGGCAACCAGTAATGCAGCAGCTGAATCACCACCTGGCCACCGAGAATCGCCTGAACAACAATGCCGCCCACCGCGATCACTGCGAACCACCTCAGCCAGCGCCGCTCTTCCTTGATCCAAATTAGAATGGCGAGAATGAGAGTCCAAACTCCCAAGACCCCAGCAATGACGCGGTGGGAGTGCTCGTAAAGAACTCCGCCTACCATGGGAGGAGTCCACGTTCCAAAAGATTTTGGCCAATCCGGTACGGAAAGCGCGGCGTCGTTGGAGGTAACTAGCGCGCCTGCGACCAAGAGCAAAACCGTCCAGCAGACGGTAAACACGGCGAAGCGATGTACGCCCGCATGGTAGGAAGCCTTCATAGCCGATGTCCCAGAGCGGGATTATAACGCACTGATGGAATTCCTGCTCTCCGTTCTACCGATTTAGCGCTGCCCCGGCGGGCGTCAGTCTTCCCGGAATGCCTGCCCCGCCAGCGGCTTCCTCACAAAGCCGTCGACGATGCGTGTGCGGCCAGCGGATCTCCCGCAAGACCTACCGCTCGAAGCACGAGGTCTCTCAGCGCGGCAATAAAATGCGGCGAATCGCCGAGGGCGGGCATCATTCGGAAAACCTCAATGCCAAACTTCTTGGCGTCTTCGCGCGCCTCGATATTGATTTCGTGCAGAGTTTCGATGTGCTCAGTCACAAAGGAAATCGGCACAACGAGCATTTCCTTGAGACCCTCTGAACCAAGCCGCTCTATTGTGGCCGTCAGAGGCGGCTGCAACCATTTTGAGGGCCCAACTCTGCTCTGATAACACAATAGATGTGTTTGCGGCCAGTCGGGATACTGTTTCCTTCCCTCTTCGCAGACGAGCCGAACAGTAGCTTCGATCTGGTTTGGATACGGATCCCCTTTTTCGACGAGACTCATCGGCAATCCATGCGCGCTGAAAACCAGATGAATGCGCGAGCTGTCCACGAATTGCCGCAAGACAGAACCGATACGTTGCACGAGAGCCTGTATGTAGAGCGGATGGTCGTAGAACTGGCTGACAGTGCGCTCCGGGGGACCACCTTTTGGCTGTCCATAGACGCGCCGCCATTCCTTGAAGCTGCTAAGAGTTGTGGCGTAAGAGAACTGCGGGTAGAGCGGAAGCAGCACGATCTCATCCAGCGGCGCGGCTTTGCGAAGCGTCGCGACGGCTTCTTCGGTCATTGGATGCCAATAGCGCATGGCAACGACGGCGACAGGATCAATCTCGCTCGATAGTGCTTCGACGAGTGCGAGCCGCTGCCGTTCAGTAAGGGTTCCGATTGGCGAGCGGCCACCAATCTCCGCATACTTGCCTCGCACAGGAATGGAACGCCGTGAAGAAATCCTCTTTGCCAGCGGCCGTCGCAAAAAACCGAGCGGTCCCATGGGGATGATGTCCGGGTCGAGAAATAAATTAAGAAGAAATGGCTCGACGGCCTCCAGCGAATCCGGCCCGCCGAGCTGGAACATCACAATGCCGACTTTTTTCTTCTTCGCCAACTACTTTCCCCGGTTCAAGGAATTCTTCAAGCGATCGAGCTCTTCTCGCAAAGAGGAAGTGCGTTTTGCAATGGTGAGGTAGAAAAAGAAAAAAACGGCCCACCCGATGATGTACGCCGCGAAAACGCTGTTCAAATTGCTCATATTGCCTCCGCCTCGCGGCGCAAAAGTTCGATATCCGTGCGCAACTTTTCTAGCCGATAGCGTTCCGCGATCAGGAACACCATCAGGACGTGCATCGCCAGCACGCTGAAGAAGAATACTTTGAGCATGGTTGGTTCAAGACCGGAGCCAGGCCCACCCATGATGACCGGCGCCGGATGCTGCGTCCGCCACCAGCGGATCGCCCCGAAGACGATCGGTACATCGATGAAAGAAAATATTCCAAAGAGAGCGCTCAAGAGAGCGCGGCGATCCGGCTCCTCGATCAAAGTCCGCAAAAGCAGATAGGAGATATAGAGAAGCCAGAGCACAAAAGTGGAAGTCAAGCGCGCGTCCCACGTCCAATAAATACCCCACGCAGGCTTGGCCCAGATCGGCCCAGTAATGAGAACAACCGTGATGAAGGCAAGACCGACCTCAGCAGAAGAAACGCCTAACGCGTCCCACTTCTCGTCACGCTGCCAAACGTATAAAAGGTTGGCCACGAAGCAAACGAAAAAAGCGGTCATTCCTGCCCATGCGGCGGCGGCATGAAAATAAAAAATTCGCTGGAGCACATGCATCGTGTTCTCTTCCGGTGCGATAAAAAAAGATGCATAGGCAGCAGCACCGACCAGGAAGAGAACGAAGGCGCCGATCATCGCGCGTTTCAACATAGTGCTTCATTCCTCCAGAAGATATTCGCCGAAAAGCCATAGCGCCGTCAAAAAAACCATGTCGAAAACAGCCAGGAATCCGATTCCCTTCCATTGCACGTAAGGCGTGCGGTCAAGAAGAGATTTCGTGACTTCTGTGCTGGCAACGAGAATCGGCGTCAGCAGCGGCAGCATCAGCAACGGCAAAAGCAGTTCGCGCATGCGGGCTTGTGCGGAGATGGCAGAAAGAGCCGTACCCGCAATGGAGATCCCGAGGCTCGCGAGAAAAAACACCAGCAGCAGCCAATGCAGCACAGGCATGACGGGCACGTTGTACATCACGGCAAAAATCGGCAGCAGCAGCAGTTCGGTCAGAAGAAGAAAAAGCGTGTTCGCTGCGAGCTTCGCGAGAAATATGGCGAACGGATCGCTTACCGACAAGCGAAGAGCGCTCAGCGTGTCGTTCTGCTGTTCGCGCAGAAAACAGGGTTGCAGCATAAGGGAAGAAGCGAAGAGAAACGCGAGCCAGAGCAGCCCGGGAGCAAAACGCCGCGATTCGTCCGATGTCGGGTCAAACGTAAAGCTGAAGAGAACGATCACGATCAGGATGAAGACAATCGTGGTGGTCAGCAATTCGCGCGAGCGGAACTCCGTGCGAAGCTCTTTGCCGAGCAAAACAGCCGCATTGGAAAACAGGCTCATTCAGGCGTCGCCAAACGTGAGAATCGAGCGAAACGTCGCGCCCGTGCGTGTATCGGCGGCGATCGAACCCCCGTCCAGGCGAATCGCGCGTGTGCCCAGCGAAGAGATTTCCGATTCCCCATGAAGGCTCATCAAAATGGTGCGGCCCGAATCGCGAAACCTGCGAATCGCTTCCGCAAGCCAAGTAACGCCCTGCGGATCGAGGCCGGTTGCCGGTTCGTCGAGCAACAGGACGGCAGGCTCATGCAGCAATGCACGAGCGATTGCGACACGTTGGCGCATTCCGCGAGAGAAGGTGCGTACTCTAGACGCACGGCGATTAGATAAACCGACCTCTTGCAGAAGTGCTTCGACGCGATTCTCAGGTTGGACAGTTCCCAGGAGTCGTGCAAACAGCAGAAGATTCTCTTCGGCGGTCAGTTCGTCGTAGACCATTGTGGCGTGAGCGACGAATCCCGGACGCATCGCGCTGTCCTCTCCGCCGGAAGGCGCACCGGTAAAACTCAACTCACCTCGAGACGGCCGCACCAATCGCGCCGCGATCCGCAGAAGCGTGGTCTTACCGGAACCGTTTCGTCCTGCAAAAACCACGCATTCTCCTGCACCGATGGTGAGTGACACGCCGCGCAATGCCAGGAGACCGCCATAGCGCTTATCGATATTTTCAAAACGAAGGCCTACAGGAGAAAATGACGGGGCCGTCACCGGGAAACCTCGATTGAGGGCAGCTCGGGAAACAGAAGAAGACTGACAGGAATGTCTGTCTTACAAAGGGGCGAAATGAAGGCGGCGTCGAGCGGCGTCAACCTCTAGCCTCGCACAAGATCGCGCAAGACTTTTTCCGCGCGAGCGCGTTCCTGGTTGTACTCTTCTTCCGAAATGGTTCCCGCCTGACGGCGAAGTTCGAGCCGGAAAAGCGTGTCTTTCAATGCGTCGAGACTGCTGCCTACTGCCGCGTCTACTTCCGCGAGATTTGCGTTGGGAGTAACCGGAGCCATAGGCGTTGAGGGCGGCGTTCTCTTTGAAGGTTTAGCTGACGGATCTGCAAAGCCCTCGGATGGACCACCCTCAACGGCCACCACTGGCTTACGCGCTAGAAGAATTGCAAGCAGCGCGAACATGCAAAGGAAGCCGCCCACGAGCGGCCATTTCAATACATCCAAACGGCCCGGAACCACCGCAATGGTCGCGCCGGAAGAGGGAGCGCTTCCCTGCTGCGCTTCGCGATTCTGCGGACCTGCATCCGGATCCCCGGACGCGGATTCATTGCCGCTCGGTGGCGGCGCCGTCCCGGAAACACTGACTGACAAGATCGAATTGGCAGCGAGAGCGTCGCGGCTATAAAGGCTCATTCCCTGCTCTTGCCCATTCGATTGCAACCCATCGCCCGTAATTTGTACGGTGGGCGGCGCAACAAGCACGAGCCGAGCGCCTGGATAGACAGTCGGCAATTTTATGGTCGCAGCGTTTCCGGAGTACGGAAGTTCGTATGAGAAGCGAACTCCGTTTTCTCCGGGACGAAAGGCGTACGCAACGCTGTACTTATTTTTGCCGCGATCGATGGGCGCTTGTACAACCGGCATGCCTGATGGGCCCTGCGCGGCGATCTGTTTCAGGCTCGCGCCCTCTGGAATCGCAAATTCAAAGTTGCCGTCAGCGCGGAAATAGGCCAGCGCTGGTTGAGAATCGTTTTTGATGGCATATTCTTCGCCAACTTCCAAAGTCGCGCCATTCGGCTGAAAAATTACGAAGTGAGTTCCCACGGAGATCGTCTTTGGATCCTTAGACGGCTCAAAGACCTCGACTTGCACTTGATTCTGGCCCGGCGGCAATGGTTGATGAAAATTAATCCCGTGATAGACCGCGCGGACCAGCATCGGTTGTGTGCCGATTGACGGATAATCGAACGTGAACTGGCCCTGCGCGTCGGTCTTGGAATTGAGCACCGGCTGCATTCCGCCCTGCAATTGAATCAGAATCACCTCGACGTCACCAGCAGGCTTGCCGGTGGTGCCATTTTTTACGGTTCCATGAACGGTGGCGCCATAAACGAAAGAGAACGGTGCCAGGAGGAAGATACCCAGCGCTAATCGCGGAATCCAAGCAGACCTCATTGTGCACCTCGATCCGAGGCCGCCGGCTTGACCCCACGAGGACGCCGCACCTGCGATTCCGTAACCTGATCGATTTCCGCGAGCACCTGCGCCGCTTCGTTCTCGAGAGAAATCTTCATCGCTTCGAAATCATTTTCGGCATATTTCCCCGAGCGAAACTCGAACCGCAGGTCGCGCAAATTATCGTAGAGAGTGTCGCGACGCTCAAGAAGTTGATCGAGCTTCGAGCGGTGCGGAGCGAGGTCCGACGCATCGGGCTGAATATAGAAAATAAAGAGTCCCGTAGCTATAGCCAGCGCCAAGCACGCCCCGATAACGGCCCAGTCCGCGGAGGCAATCAGAAAAACAGTTGTGGCTGTGACGAACGTCAAGATCAATCCTCAGTGTCGCGGGCAGCTTGCGCACGCGCTCTCTCCAACATCTCGCTCGAAACGGGAGGTGCGTTGCCCGCGGTGGCCAAAGCAGGCCCGGTCGGTGGACGATTCCGCCAGCGTGAAATGACGCTAAGGACCAGCGCGAATCCACCAATCAGAGCGACCGCGGGAATCCACCAGGCCACCCGTCCAAATCCGCTGTGAGGCGGTTCCGTGAGCACGGCCTGCCCATATTCCTGAACGAATGACTGCACGATCAGATCATCGGAATTGCCCTGAGCGATGCGCTCATCGATTTTCTTCAACATTCCGAGAGCGGTATCGCAAGGACCGGAGAACGCGCCCCCGACATGGTAGCAACCGCCAGCGGAATCGTTGCAGCCGCCGCACATGCATTTCACCTTCATGCCTAGTTGGTGCGCGTGATCGAGCGGCTGCGCGTCTCCAAAAGCGGATAAAAGGGGCAGCGTGCCGGCAAAACACAGGAGGAGCGGCAAAACAAGCGCAGCAGGCCGTTGTATTTTTCGAGATTTAGTCATGGCCTTCTTTGTAGGTGGCCGCCGGCTTCATTCCATGGACTAATGGTTCTGCCGCGGGCTGTTTCACCGCGGACAAAACCAATACGGCGCGGCGATTGGGCATCAATGCGACGAGCGTGCCAAACACAACAATCACGCCGCCGAACCAGATCCACTTCACGAGCGGATTCAAGTATGCGTGGATCACCGGCAATTTCGTGTCGGGACTCTGTCCGGCGTAAACCACGTACAGGTCTTCGCGAAGAGTAGAGTAAATCGCGACCATCGTGCCGGTTTCGCCATTTGTCTCGAAAATGCGGCGCTCGGGATACAGCATCATCAGCGGCTTATTGTTGACAAAGACTTCCACATTCAACCGCAGCCCAGTGTAATTCGCTTCCGGCTTGCTATCGAAGCTCTGCAGAACGAGCTTGTACTTCCCTAACTCCATAGACGAACCGGGTTGCATTTCCTTCTGGACGTTTTGATTGAACGCTGCTCCGGCCAATCCGACAAAAATCAGAACCATGCCCATGTGAACGATATACCCGCCATAGCGGCGCGTGTTGCGCATGGTTAGTTCGATGGCGGAGGTCAGATATGAAGCGCCAGAACGTATGCGGATCACTCGTGCGCCGCGGAAAAATTCCATAACGATCGTGGCCGTGACGAAGAAGCACAACGCAAAACAAATGAGCGAGTAGACTTCCCGGTATCCCAACGCAAAGATGACCGCGCCACCTATGACGCCGACGATCAATGGCCAGGCAAAATTCCGTTTCAAACTTTCCACGGAAGTCTTGCGCCACGCAAGGAGGGGCCCCACTCCAGTCAGGAAAAGAAGGAGCAGCCCGATCGGGATGTTCACTTTATTGAAGAAGGGCGCACCCACGCTAATTTTGGAGCCCGAGAGCGCTTCTGATAAAACCGGGAAAAGCGTGCCAGAGAGAACTGCGATGCAGGAGACCAGAAGAATCAAATTGTTAAACAAAAAGCTGGATTCGCGAGAGACAAGGGCATCCAGCTGGTTTTCACTCTTCAGATAGTCGCGATTTTTGAAATATGCAATAAGACAAACCGCGAATATGATCACCAGAAATCCGACAAACCAAGTGCCGATACTGGACTGCGCAAACGCATGAACGGAGCTTACGACACCACTGCGCGTCAGGAAGGTGCCGGTGATGCACAAAAGGAACGTAGTAAACACCAGCCAGACGTTCCACACCTTCATCATGCCGCGCTTCTCTTGCATCATCACCGAATGCAGGAACGCCGTTCCCGTAAGCCACGGCAATAGAGACGCATTTTCCACCGGGTCCCAGCCCCAGTAACCGCCCCAGCCAAGGACTGCATAAGCCCAATGCGCGCCAAGAAGAATGCCAGCGGTCTGAAAACCCCAGGCAATCATCGTCCATTTGCGCGTGAGGTGGATCCACTTCTCGCCAGGATAACGCGCCAGCAGTGCAGCCAACGCGAACGCAAACGGAATCGTGAACCCGGTGTAACCCGAATAAAGATTCGGCGGATGGATCACCATTTCCGGATATTGCAGCAGCGGAGTCAGACCGTTGCCATCCGCGCGGGAGACGAGATCCATCGCGCCATGGGCGCCCGGAACGGCCAGCGCCTTGAACGGGCTTGCGACGAAATTATTGAGCGTCAAAAAGAAAATCTGTACGCCCGCTAGAATCACGCCAACATACGGCATCAATTCGCCGTTTTTATTGCGGTAAGCGATCAGAACGGAGAAAACATAAATCGAAAGCAGGAAGCTCCAAAAAAGGAGCGAGCCTTCCTGGCCAGCCCACAAAGCCGCGATTTTATAAAAGGTGGCGAGGGCGCGATTGCTGTGGGAGACGACGTAGGCTGCGGAAAAATTATCGCTGAAGAAAAGATATTCGAGGCTGAAGGTGGCAACAAAAATAAGGGAGCAGGTGGCGATCCCTGCCTGCCGCGTGCTTTTAACGAGCAGCGGATGGCGCGTGACAATCGCGGCAATCCCGCCTGCAAACGCAAATACCGCGCAAATGAACGCAAGGAGTAGAGCGAATGAACCGAATACATCCACGTGGCCTCCGCCTATTCCCCGGCTAAACCGGGGCTGCTACGTTTCGCCTTACCGTGTTGCAGTGGAAGGATTAGCGACCGTTCCCCCGGGAGCTGCCTCGTACTTGGACGCGCACTTCGCCTGGACTACTTCGGCGACAAAGCGCCCATCCGTTTCCCGGCCCTCAACCAACGCTTGGGATTTATCCACGAACGTATCCGGCAGAGGATCGCTGCCGATATAGCTTACCGGGAGTGACTTCCCTTCCCCGTCCAGAACGAAATCCACGCGGCCTGTGAAATGTCGAATGCTCCCCGGCGCGACAGTTCCCCCGACGCGAATCCGACGCGAAAGTTCAGATCCATGGAGAGTCTGCAGCTCCGCAATGGTGTGATAGTAAGTCTTGCTCTCCCCGTACCCGAGCCACGCAAGGAAGGCCATTGAAACGACGATGACAGTGACTCCGATGCCGAATTTTGCCTGTTTCTTCACGCCGAGACTCCTACTCCGACCGCAACCTATCTAAGTTTCGGATTCTATCACAGCCAGAAGATTGCCAAGCTGGTCGAAGTTCAATTCTTGGCCAGTCCAGTGGGGCTAGGGGATTATCGAGGGTAGTTTACTTCGCGGCGACTGGCGCGGCAAGGGCAGCGCGCAGCCGCTTAGCCACCTCCGAAAAGTCAGAAGAGTCCAATCCGAAAGGCTGCCCGCCATCAAGGATCACGGGACAACCCAGTTCGGCGCTCGACAATCCTGCGGACAACGGCCCCAACGATTCTGAAATCAAAAAAACGCGCTTGGGCTTAAGCGACCGCCGAATGCGCGTCATCACCGACGAAACGCGTTTCATAAGCAGCGACTCGCACACCAACGGTCCAGCCTGGCCACTTTCGAGCGGACATTCGAGGATATGTGTCAGAAAAAAGCCGCCGCGTTGAAACTCGCCTAATACGGCGTCTGAAGCTTTCCCGGCAGGAGCGATCCCAACGGCATTCAGCAATCGGCCCGCTTCACCCTCAAATTTTCCGGAATATAGGAAGTCGGCGTCAGCTAAAGGAGAAAACCCGCCGAGCATAAGCGCGGACATGTGAACGGGCCGGTATCGGCTAGTCCATTCGAGGCGCTGAAGCCTCCGCGCAATATGTTCGGGAGATGCGCTTTGTCCGCAGCCGTCGCAGGCCATGTGATCTATTGGCATGGGATGTATGCATGAATCGTAGTCCAGTGAAGAGAGGAGTGCAATCGCCTGAAGAACCTTTTAAGGCTGCCACATGAACGCAAATGGCGAGCTGAAACACCGCAAGATTCGACGACGGCGATTGTGCGCCGGGGATGGTTAATTGGGTTTTGGCGTCGCACAAACGCCGTCGCTCGCTGATACGTGTAGCTTCACCTACAAACCCTCAGCGGAGGCAATAGTTGCCCCGCGATCAAGCTTTTTTGTGCTATGGAATGAGGAATCTACGAGGACACTGTTGCATCAGCTGGGAGTTTGGATCGCAGGCACCACTTCAGCTCCTGGCTCAATTCGGTGATTTCCATCCCCGGCATCACAATGAATTTACAACTCAACATTTCTCGCGGCTCGTCGTCATCCGGCAATTGGCAGGAAACACGGCAATATTGGCAATCCTGATTCCAGCAGAAACGGCCATACGGAATCGTTTCTGGGCTGATGAACTGAAAGCATCGTAAAAGCGAGTTGCGCTCCGGCACCTGAAACTTCTTGCCCATCACGGTGATGTCCACGAGCTTTTCATAGGGGCGAAAGGGTTCCGACATATTGAGTCCTGTTCTCCGTAGACGGGTGGCCGTGAAAGTGCGGAAGGTGCCCGATCCGGATCGCTCTGATGGTTGCCTATTCAGATTAGCCCGGGCTCCGGTAAGCAACAACGATTGCTCTAGGATGAGTTGCGAAAGTGCTAAGGGGTAGGCCTAGGACTCAAATGTCTGGCAGAAGCGTAAATTTAACCGCCGAAATCGAAGAATTGGCCCATTTTTCGGAACTTATCGTAGCGCATATCCAGTAAATCTTTTGTCGACTGCTGCGTCAGAGCCACCAGCTGTCGGTCCAACACTTCCCCGAGCAACTGCCCAGCGCCTTCTGGGTCGATGTGCGCTCCGCCTTCGGGCTCGGCCACGATTTCGTCGACGATGCCAAGTTCCTTGAGGTCCTTCGCCGTAATTTTCAGCGCGGCCGCGGCTGTCTCTGCCTTTGTGGCGTCGCGCCACATAATCGCTGCACAGCCCTCCGGCGATATCACGGAATAAAAGCTGTTTTCGAGAATGTTTACGAGATCCCCGACGGCGATGGCCAATGCTCCACCTGAGCCGCCTTCGCCAGTGACAGTGACAATGATAGGAACGGGGAGACGTGCCATTTCGCGCAGGTTGCGCGCAATGGCCTCGGCTTGGCCGCGTTCCTCGGCGTCGATCCCTGGGTACGCGCCAGGAGTGTCGATAAAGGTGAATATGGGCCGGCCGAACTTCGCCGCAAGTTGCATGATGCGCAGGGCTTTCCGGTAGCCCTCCGGTTTGGGCTGGCCGAAATTGCGTATGAGCCGTTGTTTTGTGTCGCGGCCTTTTTGATGGCCGATAACGGCGATGGGTCGGCCACGAAACTTCGCGAGACCGGTAATCAAGGCTTTGTCATCGCCATAGCCACGGTCGCCGTGAAGCTCGATGAAGTCGGTGAAAAGCATGGCGATATAGTCCAGCGGGTAAGGGCGCTGCGTGTGCCGTGCGATTTGGGCGCGCTGCCAAGGTCCGAGATGGCTGTAGAACTCCTTGCGAAGCTCAGCCACCTGCTGGCGGATGCGTTCAAGCTCTGCGTCGGCTTCTTGGTCGCCTGCGAGCTGGCGCAGTTCCTCGACATCTTTTTCCAGACGTTCGATCTCGGTCTGTCGATTTGGCTGTGCCGCCGGGCTTTTGGCCTTGTCCTTGGACTTCATCACATCACCCGCTCAATCGATTCGTTACCCATGCATTCCCGGATTGCGGCGGCTAGTTCGGGGCACGTCCGCACCCGCTGCTCCACTTGAAGCGTGGCCGTCGCACCCTTTGCGTCACAGAGATCAAGTGAAACCATGCTCGAACCTCGATAGGAAGACAAAATTTCTTCCAGACGGTCTAGCAATTCCTCGTTTAGATCTTCGAGCTTCATGCGGATGCGGAGGCCGGACGCCGGCCGTTCTGCGAGGTCGCCGAGGCGCGCCGCTTCCTGAAGGGATAGCCTTGTTCCGGCTTCTTCCACCTGAACTCGCACCTTCAGCAAAAGCGGCGTTCCGGCTTTGAGGATCTGCTCCAGCCGCGCAAAGCTTTCCGGAAAGGCAAGCAGTTCCTGAACTCCGGTCATATCTTGAATCGTGTAGATCGCCCAGCGGGCGCCTTTCTTGGACCGCATCGGGCGCGTGCCCACAACCAGCACCGCGACCGTGATCTCTTTGCCGTTGCGCTGGCCTTCGATTTGATCGAGCGAAACGCATTTCAATTCCTGCAACCGCGATGCGTACTTGGCGAGTGGGTGCCCAGAAACATAAAAGCCGAGCATGGCGTATTCGCTCGCGAGTCGTTCGGCCTCGCTCCATGGTTCGGCGTCGTGCAATTCAAAAGCAATGCGCGCGGGCGCCGCCGCTGTGCCGAACAAGCCGTGTTGTCCAGATTCTCTCATACGCGTTGCGCGCTGCACGGCCGCCAACGCATCGTCGACGGAAGCCAGCATGGATTCCCGCGGACCTAGCGAATCTACAGCGCCGGACTTGATCAAGCTCTCAAACACTCGCTTGTTCAAAAACTTAGCCTCGATGCGTTCGCATAGATCGTACAGAGTAGTGAATTCGCCGGCGCTCAAGCGTGAATCGCGTACTGCTTTTGCGGTGTTCTCGCCCACGTTCTTGATCGCCGCGAGCCCGAATCGTATCGATTCGCCGACCGGAGTGAAATAGAGGTCGCTCTCGTTCACATCCGGGGGAAGAATCGAAATGCTCATGCCTCGCGCTTCGTTGATGTACTTCACAGCCTTTTCCGCGTTGCCCGTTTCGGAGGTCAACAGCGCGGCCATGAATTCCACAGGATAGTGAGTTTTTAGATAGGCCGTCTGGTAGGCCAGCAGCGCATACGCGCAGGAGTGGGATTTGTTGAATCCGTAGCCGGCAAACTCCTCCATCAAATCGAAAATGCCCGCAGCTTTCTTTTCCGAAACTTTGTTGCTCAAACAGCCCCCGATGAATTTCGCTCGTTGCGCCGCCATCTCTTCTTTTTTCTTCTTGCCCATGGCGCGGCGGAGAATATCGGCCTCGCCGAGCGAAAAGCTTGCGAGCAGGTTGGCGATCTGCATCACCTGTTCTTGATACAGGATGACGCCATAGGTTTCATCGAGAATTCCCTTGAGCTGCGGAAGTTCGTAGCTGACTTTGGTCTTTCCCTGCTTGCGGCTGATGAAGTCATCGATCATGCCGCCTTGAATCGGCCCGGGACGGTACAGCGCGTTCAAAGCGGTGAGGTCTTCAATGCGCGAGGGCTGATAACGGCGCAAGATGTCGCGCATGCCGTGCGATTCAAACTGAAAAATGGCCGTGGTGTCCCCGCGTGCGAAAAGCTTGTAGGTCTGCTCGTCATCCAGAGTCAGATTGTCGACGTCAACTTTGACACCGCGATTTTTTTCGATCATGCGCGCTGTATCTTGCAGGACCGTGAGCGTCGTCAAGCCAAGGAAATCCATCTTCAGCAAGCCGATGCGCTCGAGCGCATTCATGTCATATTGCGTCGTGATTTCATCCCGGTTCGTTTTGTAAACCGGGACCACATCCGTCAGCGGACGCGGTGAAATAACCACGCCAGCGGCGTGAGTGGAAGCATGCCTGGCTAATCCCTCCAGGCGCAGCGCGACGGCCATCAAATCCTTTAGCTTCTCGTCGCTATTAATAGCAGACTTAAGCTGCGGCGCCTCCGAGAGAGCAGTTTCCAAGTCGATCCCGAGAGTAGTAGGAATCAGTTTCGCAAGCCGGTCCACTTCGCCATACGGGATGTCCATCGCACGGCCAACATCTTTAACCGCCGCTTTTGCCGCCATGGTTCCGAAAGTAATAATTTGAGCGACGTTTTCGCGCCCGTATTTTTGCGTAACGTACTCGATCACCTCGCCGCGCCGCCGCATGCAAAAATCGATGTCGATATCAGGCAATGAGACGCGCTCCGGATTCAAAAAGCGCTCGAACAGCAGGTTGTACTGCAGTGGGTCCACATCCGTGATGCGCAGCGCATAGCTAACCAGGCTACCCGCGGCCGATCCGCGACCTGGCCCAACTGGCACATCCTGCGCGCGAGCGTAATGAATGAAATCCCACACGATCAGGAAGTAGCCCTCGTAGCGCATCTTCTTGATCATTTCGATTTCAGACGTCAGCCGTCGTTCATACTCGACCAGCGGGTTGTGCAACACGCCTTGCTGCAACAGCCGCTCCAAATAAGGCACGCGCGTCGCAAACCCTTCGCGCACCACCTTCTCAAAATAACTTCCGGCGGTGTGGCCATCCGGAACCTTAAACTCCGGAAATGGATTCGGGATGCGCTCGATCTTGACGTTGCAGCGCGCCGCGATGTCCACCGTCCGGCTCAGTGCGGCCGGCAGTTCACCAAACACTTGGGCCATCTCCGCGGCCGTCTTAAAGTAAAACTGGTCGGTCGCGAACTTCATTCGATGAGTGTCGCTCATCGTCTTTCCCGTTTGGATGCAAAGCAGGACTTCCTGTGCATGCGCATCGGTGTGATGCAGATAATGGCAGTCGTTCGTGGCGACCAGTGGGATCCCGGTCTCTTTCGACAGCCGAACGAGTTCGCGATTTACGCCCTGCTCGATCTCCAGGCCCTGGTCCTGGATCTCTAGAAAAAAGTTGCCCTTGCCGAACACGTCCTGCAACCGGTACGCGTTTTCGCGAGCCTGGTCGTATTTTTCATCGACCACAGCTTCCGTCACCGCTCCCCGCAAACAGGCAGAGAGAGCGATCAATCCCTTGTTATGCTTCGCAAGAAGATCGTAATCAATGCGCGGCCTGTAATAGAAACCCTCAAGAAAACCCGACGAGACCAGCTTGATTAAGTTGTGATAGCCCTCGAGCGATTCGCAGAGGAGCACCAGGTGGTTGCTCCCGCGCATCCCCGAGGGCTCGGCCTCGCCGCGATCTTGTCCATTTGATCCGTTTGTTTTTTCACCGCGGTCGTGGCGGCTGCCCTTCGCCACATAGACTTCGCATCCAATGATGGGCTTAACGTCACGCTTGCTGGCTTCATTGAAAAAGTTGGCGGCGGCAAATAGATTCCCGTGATCCGTAATGGCCACGGCCGGCATTTTCAGCTGGGATGCCTTGTCGAGCAGCTCGGACGTTTCGCACGCCCCATCGAGCAGACTAAAGTCCGTATGAACGTGAAGATGAACAAACTGCGGCTGGCCCATGGATCTCGATTCTAGAACGCCCGCGCGAGAATTGCGAATCGCTTTCTCAGGATTTGCACAGGCATTGGCTTCCCTGCCCGTTCGTTATTTCCGGCCGCCGCTTTTCTTGCCGCTTGAGGCGTGCTTCGCCTGTTCTTTGGCTGCTTTGTGCTTTGCGGCTTGTTTCAACAGCACCGGATGGTTCTTATGCGATGCACCGTGTGCGGTTTTCGCAGGCGCGCCCTTTTCAGGGACGATAGCGGCGGTTGATGCTGCGGGCTGCTTGTCCCCGCTCTTTGCGGGTTTCTTTTCCTTTTCTTTCTTCTTCGGCTGCTCTTTGATCCCAGACAATTTGCGGAGGATCTTCACCCGCTCCTCAGGCGTCTTGCCGCGTCCCGTCAGTTGCATTCCGAAAACCTGTTCGACGATGGCGTCAAACTTCTGCCCACGCGCATAGCCCAAGACTTCCAGTTCATTCGCCACCATGGGCAGCGCTGCCCGGATGGGCCGCCACTTGTGAAGATACGCGCGAATTTTCGAGAGCGCCGCCGAGTTGCTCGATTCCGCTAGAAGATACCCGAGACGTTCGACTGGCAGTTTTTCCAGAAACTTGTAAGCGTCGATGGGCGCATTCTGCTTGCGTCCGATCAATTCCTTCTGGTCGGCAAGCACTTCTTTCTCAAAATTCAATATGGCATCCGCTTCCGCCGAGCGGAACCCTGCCTTGGAAAGAACGCTGCTTTGTTCCCGATCCTTAAGACGCCCGAGAATGGCAAGCATCATCGGCGTCGCAAGCTTCGGACGAACGCCTGCCGTAAACAAATCCTCGCGAACCTTCATCAACCGAGCAATGGCTTCGTAATTCGGTCGCCGTTTTGCAAGCACTGGATGGATCGCTTCGAGCAAGTCGTGCTCTTCCCACTCCTTCAAGACGACGGCAGGGCGCTCTTCGCGAGCCACAGCCCGCAGCTCTCCTCCGGCGTCTTCCGGCACGATGGTGTGATGCAAATCGCGTTCGATAGCTAGGTCAAACCACTCCTGCGTTCGCGCCTCGATTTTGAAGCCCATACGCGCCGCGAAACGCAGAACCCGCAGCAGACGCACCGGCTGATTCGTGAAGCTGTGAATAGTAAGTGCTCGGACTTCGGCGCGCTCGACATCGGAGAGTCCATTCGTTGGATCCAGAAGCAAACCGCGCGAAGCCGGATTGAGCGAAATGGCAATGGCGTTCAACGAGAAATCACGCCGCCGCAAATCCTCCATGATTGTGGACCACCGAACTTCCGGCTTCGTACCCGGACGCACGTAGTGGTCGTCGCGCGCCGCCGAAATGCTGCCGTCGACGTCTCCGGCGAATAGAACTTCCACTTGCCGAAGCTTTTCATCCTCGGAGAGGATTTTTGCGCCGCCCTTTTCCAGTTCGCGGGCGATCTTCGATGGGTTTCCTTCCACCGAGAAATCCAGATCGCGCAGCGAGGCCCCGGTAACCAGATCGCGCACCGTTCCGCCGGTCAGGTACACGTTGAATCCCATGGCGGCCGAGAGCTCCTGCACGCGCATCATGACCGCTCGCTGCTCGGGGGACAGCCTGCTTTCCAACAAAAACATATAATCTGGCATCGCACTCCTTCACGTTCTGGATGCCCGCGCTGACTGCCGCGGAGGCAACCGCAATTTTGGCCCAGGACTCCCGCGCATCAAGCTCGCGGGTGATGCGCTTTGTAAATCTGCTTCAACCGCTCTTCCACTACATGGGTATAGATTTGAGTCGTGGAGATGTCTGCATGGCCCAGCATTAGCTGTACCGAGCGCAGATCCGCGCCGCGTTCCAGCAAGTGCGTCGCAAAGCTGTGGCGCAACATGTGCGGAGTCAACGCAACGCGCAAACCCGCGCGCCTGCCGTACGCCGAAAGAATCTTCCACACGCCTACCCTGCTGAGCGAATTGCCTCTCCGGTTCACGAACAACGCCTGACTAGCAACACCTTTTCCCAAAAGTTTCGGCCGGGCTTCCCGAAGATATTTTTCCACCATGCCCAGCGCTTTCTTACCGGCAGGAACAATGCGTTCCTTATCCCCTTTGCCTATGCAGCGAATGCAGCCAACCTTCGCGTCCAGATCGGTGACCCTTAGCCCAATTAGTTCAGAAACCCGCAGCCCTGTGGAATACAGCACTTCTAGCATGGCGCGGTCCCGCAAACCGGATGGTGTTTTGCCATCGGGTTCGGCCAGCAAACGCTCGACTTCCTCTAAACGCAGATAGCCCGGCAAAGTGCGCCGGATTTTGGGCGATTCCAGATTCAGCGATGGATCTACGGTGATGAACTCCTGAACCTGAGCGAACCGGAAGAAGTTCCGCAACGTGACCAAGTGGCGCGCCACTGTCCTGCTTTCCAGCTTTTCTCGGTATAGCCCCGCCAGAAAGTCCACCAGGTCGTCGCGGCTCACGCCCACAAGCGTGAGCTTCCGCTTTTGTGCGAACACGTTGAACTTCACCAAGTCGCGCTGATAGGCCGACACGGTATTCGGGGAAAGTCCCTTCTCGACCTTCACGTGCGTCAAAAATTGCGATATGGCTGGAGTAATTTCCATTAAGGCTCCGCATAACCGTTTCCAGCGCCCGCTCGCCGCCGCGTCGCGATGCCATAAACTTCTTGGATTTCGCGACAGCGGAAAAGCCAAGCGAGTGCCAAATACAGCGCCGTCGCGCCAACAATAAGTCCCGAAAACACGAGAAGTTGCACGAGGAAACGCGAGTGCACGGTAAATGCCGTGTAGTGATTCCCAAACCAGCAAGCCACTCCCATAATGCTCGCGCACAACGAAGTCTTTGCGAAGGATTGCAGGATCTCCATCGTTCCCATCTGCCCGTAGCGCAGCCTGAAAATAATGAAAAGCGCAAAGAAATCAAAAAAACAGGCGATCGCTGTCGCCAAGGCTGGCCCGCCATTCTGCACTCGCTTGAAGAAAAATTGCATAAACACGATATTTAGAACTACGTTGATCACCAGTGATATTGAAGCGACAATGACCGGCGTTTTGGTATCGGAGGTGGAGTAGAACGCGGGCACAACCAATTTCACGCTCGCCAAAGCGGGCAAGCCAATCGCGTAGTAAAGCAGCGCCCTGGCCGTCAACCGCGTCGAGTTAGCGTCGAATTGCCCGTGCTGGAAAAGTACCCGGACTATCGGCTCGCGCAGGATCATTAGCCCCAACGCCGCTGGCACTGTGATGAAAGCCACGATCCGCACGGCAAAAGCCAGGGTCTTCTTTAGCGATTCGTAATCTTTGGCCGCGGCCTGATGCGACATCATTGGAAGGATCGCGGTCGCCACGGCGATGGCATATCCCCCAAGCACCAGTTCCATGGTGCGGTCGGCAATGGTCAGCGCTGCCAAGCTCCCTATGGGCATAATAAGTGCCGTCGCGAAGCGCGTATCCACAAAAAGATTGATCTGCCCGATACCAATTCCGAACAGCCGAGGAATCATCAATCGAGCGACGTTTCTGATTCCTGGATCGGAAAAGGAAACTCCGAAACTAAACTTCATGCCCTTTTGCACCAGGAGCGGCACCTGAATCAGGAACTGCAGTACTCCTCCGACGAGCACTCCTACGACGATCGCCGTTGCCGCATTCTTAAAATGGCTCCGAACTGCGGCGAAGGTGAACAGGATGGTCGCCAGGTTCAAGAAGACTGGAGTCGCCGCGGGCAGCCCAAACACATGGAAGCAGTTCAAAATGCCCATCGCCAGCGCCGCCAACGCGATAAAGAAGAGGTAGGGAAACACGATCCGGTTCAGCTCAACCGCTTGTCCCCCTTCAATGTTTTTACCGGCAAACAAGTGAACGACTTGGGGAGAAAAGACCATTCCGAGAACGGTGATTACAGCCACAACCAGAGCCAGCGTCCAGAAAAGCTTGTTCGCGAAGTCCCAGACTTCTTCTTTGGACTTCTCTCGCATGTAGGTCGTGAAGACCGGGATGAATGATGCTGTCATTGATCCTTCAGCGACCAAGCGGCGGAACAGATTAGGGATGCGGTAGGCTAGATAATAGGCGTCGGCAACAGGAGTTGTTCCGAGCAGAAGAGCTATGCGCTGCTCACGCACGTAGCCGAGAATTCGACTAACGATAGTAACCAGGGAGATGATCGAGGCCGATTTGAGGATATGCTTTTTATCGGTCAACGGCCGGCGCTCCGGGACCTAACCCTAATGAAAACAATAGGTTGACAGGCAAAACGCGCTTAACATAACATACATCTTGATTATTCGCAAATTTTCAACACTCCAGACTTTTACAAACTGACTTCTTTGAAAAACAGAGCCCCAGCCTCTACTCACAAGAAAGTCGTCCTTGTCCTCGCGGACAAGAAGCCCATTCGTGGCTATTTGAACCCCACTCGCCTCGGCAATTCTGATCCTATCGACCTTCTTACTCCAGATGGCGAGCACCAGGAGATTTCTCTCGCCAGGGTGCGTTCCATTTATTTTGTGCGCGAGTTTTCCGATGATTTTGAACCTGAGCGCAAAGCTTTCCTAAGCCGCCCCAAGCTGGACGGGCTTTGGGTCCGCCTGCGCTACAGCGACGGCGAGACCATTGAAGGCGTGGTCCCCAATGACCTGCTCACGATGCTCGATAATGGCATCCAAATCACACCGCCTGATCTGAACTCAACCACCGATCGCATTTTCATCCCGCGCGCTGCCCTCACCGAACTGACCGTTCTCGGCGTGGTTGGAATCTCCCGCCGCAAACCAGCGGCCGCCGCTGCGGCAGCCAATCAGCCTCGGCTTTTCAACGAATAATCTCGGCTCGGCTGTACTTCCCTCTTCGCGCTATGCGAGACTCGCACCCAGCGGTAAGGAGCTGTTTTCATGTCCATGAACCTCTCTGAAATTGCCCAAAAACTTGGCTGCCGTCTCGACGGTCCCGGCGAAACTCCCATCCATGGTATCGCGGGAATCGAAAACGCCGAGCCGGGCCACATCACCTTTCTCGCCAACCGGCGCTACTTCCCACTCCTCAAAACGACGCGCGCCTCGGCCGTGCTCGTTGAGGAAGGTATCAGCATCGAACGCGACGCAAACTTGCCCCGCCTTGCGGCGCTGCGTACCTCAAATCCGTACCTCGCCTTTGCCCACGCGATTGAGCTCTTCTACCAGGCTCCCAAGTACGCGCCCGGATTTCACCCTACGGCCCTGATCGCGAAATCCGCCAAAATAGGCACAGGCGCGCATATCGGTCCCTACTGCGTGGTCGAAGAAGGCGCCCACATCGGCCGCGACGCCGTTCTACACAGCTTCGTCACCATCTACCAGGGCGCTCGCATTGGAGATGACTTCTTCGCCCACTCCCACGCCGTGGTGCGTGAATTTTGTCGCATCGGCAACCGCGTGATCCTCCAAAACGGAGCGATCATCGGCGCTGACGGGCTCGGCTTTGCCAAGCAGAAAGACGGCACCTGGTACAAGATGCGACAGTCCGGGCCGGCCGTTCTCGAAGATGACGTCGAAGTGCAAGCCAACGCTTGCGTCGACCGCGCCACCGTTGGAGAAACCCGCGTAGGCCATGGAACCAAACTGGATGACCTCGTCATCGTCGGCCACGCTTCGCGCGTAGGGGCCAATACCATGCTTTGCGGACAAGTGGGGCTCGCAGGCTCCACCAAAGTCGGCGATGGCTGCATTCTCGCTGGACAGGTAGGCACCGCCGGACATCTGACTATCGGCGACGGCTCGGTGGTCACCGCAAAGAGCGGCGTCCCCAGCGACATACCGCCTCGTTCGATGTACTCAGGCTATCCAGCTGTCGACAATCGTCAATGGCTCAAAACCGTGGCCGCTCTCAATCGCTTGCCAGAGTTGCAGAAGCGCGTACGGGAATTGGAGGCGGAAGTGGAACGTCTAGGCGGCCGACCGCGCTCCACCAGCCCTCGATAGGCTTTAAGAAGCTCCAGGGAAACCCACGGGGCGTTGATCTGGCGGTAAACCTGCGGCCATTGCATCGTGAACGCGCTGGTTCAGATTATCGCGTTCCTCCCAACTATATTTTGAAGCGTCGATCGGCTCCAGAAACTCAACCAGAATTTCTCCTGGGTGAATCACCATCGAACGCTTGGCCATCACCCGCTGTGCTCCAGAACAAAGCACCGGAACGATCGGCACACCCGCTTTTATAGCCAGCACAACGGCGCCTTTCTTAAATTGCTGCAGGCGCCCGTCGTTGCTGCGTGTCCCTTCCGGATAAATGAGAAACGACTGGCCCGCACGCATCGCCGCCGCCGCTTTTTCCACGCTGGAGATCGCCGAATCTCGAAGTTTTCGATCAACCGGAATGAAATGCGCCAGCCTAAAAGCTTGTCCCACAATCGGCCATTTAAAGAGCGATTGTTTCAATAACACGGCGATGCGCCGGGGAATGGCCCCAACCACGGCGGGGGCGTCCGCTGAACTCGTGTGATTCGCCACAAAAAGGCAAACTCCGGCAGGAATATTCTGCAGCCCATCGATGCGCACCCTCACGTCGACTGCGCGCACAAAAAACATCACGCCCCGAACACCCGCCCAATACAGCGGATCGACGTGCCGCGTAATCACCGTGTAAAGCAGCAGAAGTGGCCCAAGTATTAGGATGTAAAACGAAAGAAAAACCGCGATGAAAATCGTTCGGAGCATGCAATACGCAGAACTTTCTCGAATCCCGCCCCGCAGGTCAAGCGCTACCTAAAAACATGCCAAATCCAAAGCCCTCCCTAATTTGAAATGCTCTGGCGGCACCCGTCGTAGAACGGCGTGTCGGGGGCTAATGAATTCGCACCCTTTTCCGCTCTAATTTCTGCTTGCTTTGACCTGAAGATATTGATTGACAGAGTTATGTCGTTAGTGGTACTATTTCTCTCGGAGAATTAAACTCAATCAACCACTGCTGCCGCCTTCCCAGGCGGCTATTTTGTTGCCGGTTACGTTGCTCATTGCCACGAAATAGTAAAGAGACAACAAGTGATGAAACGTATCGAAACTCGCCCTTTCAAGTATTCGTCTAACCATCAAAGTAAATTGGCAACAGCTTCGCCGTCGCGGCCTGCCGCCCTGTCGGTTGCGACTATTTGCGTCTGATATCCCAGGAGGGTACATGAAATCTCCCGCCTCGCTCTATTGTGCCGGACCCAATTCCCGTCCTACCAAGTCCTTACTAGCCATCAGTGTGATATTGTTGGGCTCGTTCGCAACAGGTTGTGGCTCGAACATGTCGAGCATTCCTCCGACACCGCAAAACACCTCGGTTACGCTTATGGTTTCCAGCACGGCCAATGCTCAGATCTCGCAAATGAATGTCACCTTCAACAGCCTCACATTGACCACCCAGTCTGGAAAGACCGTCGATTTGTTCACGACGCCGCAACAGGCCGAATTCATCCACCTGAACGGTACCGCCGAGCCTCTACTAACCGTGAGCGTTCCGCAGGACACGTACACCGCAGCGTCGGCCACGGTTCCGTTCGCTCAAGTTACATGCGTCACATTGCAACCAAGCGGCGGGGTGCTTACCGATGAATTTCAGTCGAATGTAGCGCCAGAGGTAACGCTGTCTTTGCCTGCGTCCATCCGTGTAACGGGAAGCGCGATGGGCCTACTCTTGAACCTCCAGGTCCCGCAATCCGTGATGCCGACAAATTGTCCTCTCACGTCTGGGAATCCGACAGTAAATGCGGCCTTTACCGTTACACCCGTTACGCTGGCTTCCCCGCCGACAAGTGTGCAAAACGGCAAAATGAGCAGTCTCGTCGGACAGATTTCTGCTGTGAACGCCATGGCCAACAGCTTTACGGTTGCTGCCCCCGATGGCCCTACGTGGGCTGTCGCGTCCGATCCCAACACCCTCTACCAGGGTGTCGCAGCGTTCTCCACGCTCGCCGCCGGTATGCCCGTAGATATGGACCTTGCCATCCAACCCGATGGCTCTCTATTGGCCACCCGGGTTTTTGTGTCGGATGCGAGCCCCACGAATTTGACGGACGTGAACGGTCAGGTCACGCAAATTGCCGCTTCTCAGCCGAGCCTGTTTAGCTTCGGACGGGAGGTGCAGGGCTTTTTGTTTCCTGGGTCTCGTTCTGTCAGCATCGTCCCTTTCAGCTTCACTAACAGCGTTGTTCAAATCTCGCCCCGCTTGACGAACCTACAGAGTCTTCCATTCGCCCCCGTTTTCACAACTGCCAACACGGTCCCCGGACAGAATGTTTTCTTTACCTCTCACGCGCTCACCCAGCAAGGCGGTCCCACCTATATTCCAGCCACAACGATCACCCTCATGCCGCAAACCATCAACGGCATCATCACTGCGAGTGGCAGCGAAGGCAACTTTACGACTTACATGATCTCGCTCGCCCCGTACGACCTGATCCCCAATCTAGCGGTGCAGGCCGGTCAGACCACCCTCCTCACGAACCCCAGCACTGTCGTCGTCTACGTCGATTCCAGCACCCAACTGCTCAGCACCAAGCAGCTGGCGGTGGGCTCCGTCGTCCGTTTCAACGGCCTGCTATTCAACGATAACGGCACGCTGCGCATGGATGCTGCCCAGGTCAACGACGGTGTACCCCAATAGGCTGGCAGGGTGCTGCTCAAGTCACGGTTTACGTGCGAGGCCTTTGACGGCGATTTGTTCGCTCTGTTTTGTTTGCCAATTCGCTAACTCCTTTGGAATGCGCACTTCCAGAAAAACGCCTGCAAACTCTTTGGAATGAGCAGTTTCAAAAGATTGGACTTAAAACCCTTTAAAATGAGCATTTACAGAAAAACAGGGAGGGGTAGCGACCCCCTTGCCCGCACCGCCAATCAGGTCGCGCGAGCCCGGTGAGAGGCACAGATCAAGCACGTAAACCTGTGCTCTTAACTCTATCCCAATAGTCTATGGATTTTCAGTAAGCCCAGTACGGGCCAGTCCCGGCCGGCGTATTCTGCCCCTCAATGGCTGTGTACACGGTGCGGCCAAAAAAGAATGGTAGTCCCCAATCAAATGTTCCGGCGTCAGGCCCTCCCAATCCATTGGCAACACCGATAGTCTCGCTGGCTAAAAGAGTATCGGCGTTGGCCACGCTGAAAGTGATGGGACCGCTCGCTCCATTTGTTCCCTGGTTGGTTGCCGAAAAATTCTGTGTCGTCGTTGGGCAATACCAGAAAGTCGCGTCGCTACAGGTGGGCATTCCCGTGGTGTTTGAATCCAGGAAATAAATGGCATTTGAGCCTGTGTCAAGAAAGGCCGCGTCCTGGTAAGTGACGTTATCGAAGACTGTTGTGAAATTCCCGCTCGATGGGTCGATGGTATAAACCGTCGCGTTTCCTAGCCCATTATTCGTTTGCGTCCCGATGCCAAAGATCATCGAACCGCTGATGCTCGTCTCCGCCCCTGTAACCGACGGCAATTCGATGATCACGCCGTTATTATCCGTCGGGAATAAAACGATTGGATTCACTACTTGGTTTGAAAGGCTCTCTACTGTGACCTCGCAACCCGCAGCCGGGCATGCGTAATACAACCCCGGATTGGCTGGACCGCTCACAGTGCAAGCAGGACCGCAGTCCTGCACAAGGTTCCCGACTCCAAGTATTCCGTTGGCGCCCAAATCGGAAATATCATCTTCCGGCGAGCCAAGACTTGTGCAACTGCTCGGTATGTTCGAGAAAGTCGAACTGCCAATCACTTGAATCGGCAGAGACTTCGCCTGTTCACCCGCAATGGTCATATCCGCCGTTTGGACTGGTCCCCACGTGATTCCATCCACAAAGGGAAGACACTCGACAACGGGGCCGCCATTGGATGCGGTTTGTTGCGGGAGCGAAATCGTAAGGGCCGAAGACAATATCCTCAATCCCGGCGAGCCAGTATCAACAAGTATGCCGCCAATGGTCTGACAGTTCGTGGTACTGCCCGGAGCGCAGAGCGTTACGCTCGTAAATGCGCCATCAACGTACGGGGAGTTGAGCGGAGGGCCAGCGGTCGGTCCAGTATTAACGGATATCGCTGCCACGTTCGATCCCGAAGAAGTCGATCCGCCTCCACTACTGCTACCGCCAGTGCTTGTGCTGCTCCCGGCTCCGCTACATCCGGTTATGGCGGCCAAGGTTGCCGCCAAACTCAAACAGAGGAATTTTTGCAATCGTGCAATTTTCATCGGATATCCTCGGCGTGAAATCCTGCGGGCAACATCTGAGGAACGTATGCTTTCCCCACGAATGCCCTCATGTGTCCTGATATTTGAACCACCAAGCCAGCCTGCTGGATCAGCACGGGTCCGTGGCCGCGGCGCTGGGTGCGCTGAGCTTGTTCCGCCTGTTCAAACTGGTCGAAGTATGTTCCTAGAAGCTGCCGCAGATCTGGATGGAAGGGCCCTTGCCACGTAACCGCAAACACTTTTCCAGACGTTGATACATATTCCCTCACAGCCACACCCGTGGACGACTGGATTTCATGCAGCGTGTACGAATTGTTGCTGGACGTTCGCAGGCTACCTTGCATTTTCGCCTGATCTGCCTGTACCGTCGTTACGTCCCCACCCAGTGACGCCAGCACCGGGAACGGTAGCAAGAGCAACGCAAATAGTCCGCGCAGAATTCTTGAATTCATAGTGTGTCCTCTACCAGGATAATTCCCTCTTTCAGAGCAGAACGTTCCTTCCTGAACTCTGTTTATACGGAATTACCTCGATGGATTTCGCGAGCCGCTAGTCTGTCTTTTTTAGTTTAGGGGAACTGGGAGTCCCGTCTTCTTTTCTAGCACCTATTCAGACGGCGGAGTTGGAGGTGTCCTCAGCTGGTTAAGACCCTACTACTAAAAGATGAGCAGTAACCGCCGAAGGTTGCTTAAAGCAGATTGCTTGGTGCAGCACATCACGGAAATCGGTGACGGATCAGTTTCCGGTTGCAGAGTAAGGAAGAATCGCAGCTGGCGTGAGTGTGTCGAGCATTAGGTTGCAACGATGTTTTCACGATATATGCGGTAAACCAG
>Ga0265354_1000010_pt1 | contig 29992 bp, 25 predicted proteins | sample NZE1metagenome_FD_189074 | JGI IMG/M metagenome (GOLD analysis project Ga0265354, IMG submission 189074) | Rhizosphere microbial communities from Maridalen valley, Oslo, Norway - NZE1 | ecosystem: Host-associated > Plants > Roots > Rhizosphere > Soil | place: Norway: Oslo | collected 2017-09-14 | reverse complement strand
ATCAATCTTCTTGGCGCCACAATATATTCTCAATCTACACGGTTGGATACCGCATCCTTGGATGCATTCCATCTCGGCAGCTTCCTTTTCGCCGCCCTCCTCCATCTGGTTACATCTCTGCTGGTCGGTCTTCTTTACGGAGCAATGTTGCCAATGTTTCCGCGTCGGCCGATTATTCTCGGCGGTATCATCGGCCCTGTTCTGTGGACGGGTTTGCTTTACAGCATTCTAGGGCTCATCAATCCAATGCTTGACGCACGAATTGATTGGCTGTGGTTTATTGCTTCTCAATTCGCTTTCGGCATCGTCGCGGGGCTGGTTGTTGTTCGCCAGGCACGCGTTCGCGTCCGGCAATTCGTGCCGTTTGCTATGCGCGCTGGGATTGAGAGCCCTGCAGTAAGGGCAGAGAATTATCCGCAGGACAACCGGCCATGAAGCTCTGCCGACGCCTCTCGAGTGCGCTGGCCCTCCTTGCGTTGGCCCTCCTTGCGTTGGATTGTTCAGGATGTGGCAGTTCGCCGGGCCGGCCCGCGGCTGATGCTATTCCCATTGACCCGGATGACATTTCAAACTTCGAATCCCTTTACGCACACAACTGCGCGGGTTGCCACGGCCCGAATGGGAAGGGCGGAGCTTCTACTGCGCTCGCAAATCCGCTTTATCTAACCATTGTTGACAATTCAATCTTGCGCCGCGTAACGACAAGCGGTGTTGCGGGAACTCTTATGCCCGCTTTTGCAAAGAGCGAGGGCGGCATGCTCACCGATCAGCAAATTAATGTCGTCGTGAAAGGAATTCGAGACCACTGGTCCAAACCGGAAGTCTTACGGGGTGAGAATGCGCCAATTTATTCTGCCCCCAATGCGGGTGATGCATCTCGTGGATTGCAAGTCTTTGGGACTTATTGTTCCTCATGCCATGGTCCCCAGGGACGCGGCGGGCCCAGGGCTCGCTCAATTGTCGATCCGTCCTATCTTGCCTTAGTCAGTGATCAATTTCTTCGAACAACCGTTATCGTTGGAATTCCTGAATTGGGCGCTCCGGATTGGCGCAGCGATGTGCCAGGGAAACCGATGTCCTCTCAAGATATCTCTGATGTGGTGGCATGGCTCGCTTCGCAACGCACGGCATTTCCCGGCCAGCCCTATCTCCATTCCGACAAACCAGCGGGAGAACCTCAATGACCAATCCGGACGACCTTTCTCGACGCAAGCTCCTCATGAAGATGGGCGTTTTATTCAATGGCATCATTGCCGCTGTGCTGGCCGTGCCCATCTTCCGTTACATTCTTTCTCCTGTGGTTCAAGAACGCGAGCAAGGCTTTGAATCCTGGCTCTCCCTCGGCGAACTCGGTCAATTTCCCGCGGGTCAGACGAGATTCGCCACCTACCGAAATCCTATAGTTAATCCTTGGGACGGAAAAACAGGAGATATTGCATGCTGGGTGCGAAACGTGGACGGCAAGACGTTTCAGGTTTTTGCCATCAACTGCGCTCATCTGGGTTGTCCCGTCCGATGGTTTCCGCAATCCAATTTGTTCATGTGCCCGTGTCACGGTGGGGCCTATTATCAGGATGGCTCCCGGGCATCCGGACCTCCAGAACGCGGATTGTTCGAGTATCACTACAAGATTGAAGAGGGAAAACTTTTCATCAAAGCGGGCGAGATGCCTACGCCGGGCCAGAAATCTCAGTCATCTCTTGTCACGTTGGAGACACGCCGATGCGTCTGATCGGACAGATCGGCGATTGGCTGGATGCGCGCCTCCAAGTTGGTCAAACTCTACGTGAGACTGCGGAGCACCCTGTTCCGCGCGATACGGCGAGCTGGTTTTATGTTTTCGGAAGCGCTGCCTTCGTCGTCTTCATTCTCCAAATCTTTACCGGAATTCTCCTTGCCCTGATTTATGTTCCCTCCGCTGGTGAAGCTTGGAACAGTCTTCAGGTTCTCAATCATGGAATCCAACTTGGCTGGTTTGTTCGAGCTCTCCACGGCTGGGGCTCAAACTTCATGGTCGCCATCGTTCTGCTCCACATGGTTCAGGTTTTTCTGTTTGGCGCCTACAAGTTTCCGCGGGAGCTAACCTGGATCGTCGGCGTCTTCCTACTTTTGATGACACTTGGAATGGCCTTCACAGGTCAGGTGTTGAGGTTCGACCAGGATGCGTACTGGGGCTTGGGTCTAGGCGCGTCGATCGCGAGCCGCGTGCCGATCATTGGACCTGCCATCGTCCACTTAATGTTGGGCGGCCCCATCATCGCTGGGGCGACATTGTCCCGGTTCTTCGCAATGCATGTATTTGTAATCCCGGGATTGTTGATTGCATTCGTTGCAGTTCATCTTCTGATGGTCGTAAAGCTGGGTATCAATGATTGGCCGATGCCTGGCCGCGTGGTTCGCAAAGCGACCTACGTCCAGGAATATCACGAACTCACAAAAAAGGAAGGTGTGCCCTTCGTTCCCGGTGCTGTTTGGAAGGATCTTTGTTTCAGCGCTTTGATCCTGGTCGCAGTAGCTGCCTGCGCCATTTATTTTGGCCCCTTCGGCCCGTCAGGCCGGCCGGATCCAACGATTATTCAGACAGCTCCTCGGCCGGACTTTTTTTTCTTGTGGCTTTACGCCGTGCTTTCGCTCTTGCCTCCGTCGATGGAAACCCCCGCTCTGCTGATTGGGCCGGTGATCGTTCTTGTCGGACTCCTATTACTTCCATTCGTGTTCGGCGAGGGAGAGAAGAGCTGGCGCCGAAGGCCCATCGCCGTGCTCTCCATTTTGCTGATTGCAGTTACTTTAGGTGAGTTGACTCATCTTGGGACGTTTACCCCTTGGAGTCCTGTGATGGACGCCTGGAGCAGCGACTCCATTCCTCCGAAGTTCCTGCACAACCGCTCCGCTCTCGAACGTCAAGGCGCTCTCGTCTTTCAGGAAAAGCAGTGCCGCAACTGTCATGCGCTGGATAATATCGGTGGACAGCGCGGCCCCGCCCTCGACAGCGTTGCCGTGCGCCGCACACAAGATCAACTCATCAGGCAGGTAATCCAGGGCGGCGGCAATATGCCCGCTTACGGAAAAAACCTAAGCCCTGCGGAAACGACCGCCCTCGTCTCCTTTCTGCTGACGCTGCGTCCCGAAGGTCAACCGGCCGCACGAGACTCTTCGAACGTTGGAGCTCTGCAGCCGGAACACGGCAGGCCCACTTCGATGCAGCCCTGACTCTGCCATGGCGCCCGAAGCTTATGCCGTTCTGCAAACGTGGTCGAGCCCGACGTGGATTAACGTCACGCTTGTTCTCACCGCCGTCGTGTACGCGCGAGGCTGGCTGGGTATCCGACGACTTCTACCCGCGCTGATCCCAATCTGGCGGCTCGGTGCATTCTTCTCTGGATTACTCTCGCTCTGGATAGCCATCGGCTCTCCTCTGTCCGCATTTGATGATGCGTCGCTGACGGCCCACATGGTGCAGCACCTCTTGCTCATGGCCGTGGCCCCACCGCTCCTTCTGCTTGGCACGCCGTCTATTCCACTCCTCCGAGGGTTGCCACAATGGATTGTTAAGGGGGCGGTCGGCCCATTCCTCCGTTGGCACCCCGTAAAATGGCTCGGGCGCTTCCTTACTCACCCCGCTGTTTGCTGGGTCGCTGCTACAGTCGCCCTCATTGGCTGGCATATTCCGGCTGCTTTTGAATTGGCTTTGCGGTCGGAGGCGTGGCACGAAGTCGAGCACATCTGCTTTCTTTCGACTTCACTATTATTTTGGTGGCCGGCGGTCCTGCCGTTCCCAAGTGGCGCTACGTGGTCTCGCTGGTCGATTCCGCTGTATCTTTTCTTTGCCACTCTGCCCGGGGGAGCACTAGGAGCATTTCTTACATTTTGTGATCGAGTTCTTTATCCTTCTTATGCTGCCGCGCCTCGACTGTTCGGCACTTCACCTCTCGAAGATCAAATAATAGCCGGTGCGCTCATGTGGGTATTCGGAACGTTTGTTTACACAATTCCAGCAATCGTTATTACGATCCGGCTTCTCTCACCTCAGTACGCGCCAAGTCAGAAACATCGCGCACTTGGTGTAGGCAGAATTGTTGCTTAAAGGCGTGTTGTAAGTTCCGAAGCAGGCGTTGCCCGAATTTGCGCGGCGCATCGCCAGGTCCTACGGTGAGGTTTTCTTCAGAGAATTTCCGGACCGCTTGCGCCAGTGCTAAGTGCCAGCAATTCCCTTGTTCTGAAGGACTCTCACCACGACCCGCCGGTTTTCGGCCTGGCCGTCAGCTGTCTTGTCAGAACCTACCTGCCTGCTCTCTCCCATCGCGCCGGGAGCCAGCATATTAGTGAGGGGGATGTGGCCCTGCTGCATCAAGAATTGCGTTACGTTGTTGGCCCGGTCTTCGCTAAGCGTCTGATTCAGCGCGGCGCTACCCACCGATGAGGCATAGCCCTTCACCTGGATCGTGTAGGCAGTGATCGTCTTGGCCTTCGCAGCCAAGTCCAAGAGTTGTTGGTTGTACTTTGGATCGATCGCCACCTTGCCGTTGCCGAATAAAACGGTTACCTCGTCGAGAATATTGTAATCGTCTAACTGCCCGAAGCGTTTATTCGCTTCCGCGATGGCTGCTTTATTAGCGTCGATCTTCTCCTGCTGCTGTGCTAACTGCTGCTGTTGTTGTTGCATTTCTTGCTGTTGCCGCGCAAGCGCCGCCTGCTGCTCCGCCAGTTCTTGCTGAGTCTGCGCTACCTGCTCCTTCGTCGGTTGCAGTCCCGCTTGGATAGTTTGCGCGTCCTGTAGGTCATTGCCTTTGAATTTGATAGAGCTCGCCACGAGTTGGTTTTGAGCGTTGTAGGACCCCTCCACTTGGACCTGAAGGCCGGGTATAAGCGCGGCCATCGACATTTGCTTGCGTCGGGCCTTGAAAACTCCCTGCACCTGATCCACTTGGGTATTGTCAGTAAGCACCACTACTATCTTCGACGAATCCTGAGTCTGCAGGGTCATGGTTTCCCCGCTTCGGCCCGTTATTAACCCCTGCGCCTTGGTCTGAGCTTGAGCCGCGCTACTTAGCAGAAGCGTTGCTAAAGACATGGCGATTACAAACCCACGTGCTGCAAATCTGCATTTGTTCATTGATTCCTTCTTTCCATTTCTATTTGTTGCGTTCTTCAAATCTGAATTTTCCCTTGGCCTGGAAAACGGCAGTTTGTGCTTTTCGCCCGGCAAGGACAGCGTTAATCAGATATGTGCATTACTTTGGAGTTGCCGGTGACTCGGGCGCGACGAGTGTCCGACTTCTGCTGGTGCTCACGAAACTGTCACTTTTGACAGTGCTTTAGCGGGTTGACGGACCAGCCTGCAGGAATCTGGCGCGAGAGTACGATGCCTGTGGATATTCAGCGCAGCGATCGGAAGAGCGAGCCAAACAAGATCAAGGGGGCCACGTAAGCCCACGGTGATAAGATCCTTTTTGTATCCGAAGAGACTGCAGAATCTAGTGGAGACCGTCAACATGAAAAATTACTTCTTCGGGATTTTGACGATAATCCTTCTTCTTGCTGTAGTCCTCCTTTTCGCTTTGCTGGGTTTTGTAAACATGCGCGCGGACAATCCGCCTTCACATCTCGAAGGGGCTATAGCCGGTCACGTCACGGACGCCAGCATCAGCCGCGCCGCCGCCAAACTAACCAATCCCGTCACCGCCGACGAGGCGAACTTGGTCGTTGGGGCTCGTCTCTATCGCGAGCACTGCACGCTTTGCCATGGCGATCCCGCCCATACCAAAGCCCCGCTAAACGACTCTCTGAATCCGCCCGCGCCGCAGTTCGTGGATGACAAAGCCGACATGCCCGAGAATGAAAATTTCTTTATCCTGCAACACGGCATTCGATGGACGGCAATGCCCGGCTGGAAAAACGTTTTAAGCGATCAGCAACTTTGGCAACTTGTGACTTTCCTTTCGCACATGAACGAACTGCCTCCAAGCGCTAAGCAAGTCTTTACTGAAGCCGCCCCTCAAACCGTGCCTCTCCCTGGCTCACATTGATCTGTGAAGTTTGGAAGAGGGCGATTGCGCCACTTCGGAAAGAGGACAGTTGGCATTGGCTGTCCCTGCGCGCTCGAATTGCTCAGTATGCGTATGCATTTTTTTCTTACTTCGAAGAACACTTTTAAAGATTTCCGACGCCGTGCTGATCGTTCATCTGGGCGACCGCCAACGGCACTCCGTTACGATTGACTAATGTTTTGCGGGCACGGCAAATAATTCGGGAGGATCGATCGCGGACTGCCGCCAGAACAACGGTTCGGCAAGTTTATTTTCCATCCAACTTTGTAATAGGACCATGGTCGTGGAGACCTGTCCCCCATCCGGTGTATCAAAGACCACAACCACGCCCACATTGGCGGTCTGAGCTTGTTTCGATTCATTCCAGGCACGCTCGAAAAGTGATTTTGTGAACGCGAGCTTTTCGTCTGGCGTCGTCGAAGTTGCAGGCGAATCGACGGGTTGAACCCAAAATATCTTAACGGTTCTGTCTTTCAGCGAAGCCCACGTACCGGGGAAGGGCCCACTCTCTTCGCGAGTTATTTTAAAAATGGGAGCACTTGCCGTTGCTGTTTTAGGAGTTTCCGCAGGAGTGTTCCAGCGCGGATCCATGGATTCGACCTGGGATCGGCGAATGTATCCGCGCGAAGCTCCAGAGATTTGTATGTGAAACCACTCACCTTCCGCGTCGATGAACTCGAACTCGTCGTCGGCAGCAGCGGTGAACAAGACCTTCGAGGCCTCCATTGGGCGCGCGAGTACAGCAGTTCCGGATTTCTTTACGATGACGAGATTGCGGGGATGAGCCTGGTTGTGCTGAATTTCCTGTAAGGCTTCGAGATCTGATTTGAGCTCCAGCATGTGTTTTTGCTCGTTTTCGCGCTGTGCTTTGAGGGCCGCGGTTTCGCTAGATGATAGGCCAGGGGATGGTGTTCCATCTGACGTTCCGCTGGGTGGGCTGAAACTCGTACCCATGCTAGAGGAAACTTGCGGCAAAGGGTTTCCTGAGGAATCAATTTTGGCGCGCGGAGTTTGCAAACTTGACCGCGGAACGTGGACAGAAACCTTTTCTCCCAATTTTTCACTTAGTCGATCCAGTAAGTCCAATTCAAGCCTGCCGTTGGATGGAAGCGCTTGATAGCCTGATTTCGCAGGATCTGGATCGGCGTACCACGCTGTGATTTTCGCCGAGACCTTAACGACGGTGCTTTGTGGAGTTTCGGGAATGAGCTCAACGGAAAATTGGTAGAAGGCGCGCTCGTAGCGGTCCAGGGGTTGTTGTCCCATGGCGACAAATCCATCAACGAGGGGAAGCTTTTGTCCGGCGTAGGCTTGGAGATCCTTCAACACACCTTCGACATCTTCTTTTGATTTCGAGAATGTCCGCGCATAAGGTATCGCTTGAGCCCTCGACGGAGGAGGTGGCGAAACCAGCAGGACTCCTGGCAACGAGAGGCAAAAGAAGAAGAACTTGGATCGGAATGATTTCAAGTTGTTCACGGAAGCGGTTCCAGGTTGTCCACATGAATCCAGCCATGCTGACCATTGTGCAGTTCCACGCCATACCAGTGCGGAGTCACAATCACGACGATGACCTCAGTATATGCGGCAAGCGCCGCAATGCTGGCGGAGGAGTGGAAAGGCGCCGCTTTAAGTTCCACCCCCGGCGCTTTGACGCGACGCTCCACGTCGTGTTGCAAAACTTTTATTTGCTGCTCCAGATCCTGTGCCGAAGACTGAGCGGCTGCCAAAAGCGCTTTTTCATCCTCGCGCTGTTTCAATTCAGTCGCTTTAACCAGGTCGGCGCTTTCGCGTCGGCGAATGATTTCCAGGTTTTCTTGTTCCGTGGTTTGAATCGCGTGCAGGCGGTCCTCAATCGCTTTCGCTTCGCTGGCTTCCACCGTGCCATCGGAAATATGCGGTGTTCGATGCGTGTTTTCGACATAGATCGCATCGATATGCAGCCGCACGCGCTCTTGACCGATACTGGTGACGATATAACGAACCGCGATGGTGCCTTGATCGGCAGTTTCCAGAAAGTTGCGGGGGGCAATGGCGTCCTTGCGAATTTTGTAGAAGACTTTGCCGGGCTGATTCCACGGTTCGAACAGCGGGGTGGAATCCACAACAGTCGCCCCGGTCACTACTGGCTGCTTGTCGTAGATGACCGTTCCATGAATGGTTTGATCATGGAGAACCTCCTGCAGCGCCTCCATGACATCTTCGAGTGTCGCGGAGAATTCCCTCGTAATTCCGGGTCCCAATTGCCGTTCTTTGGAAGGTGAGCCAATAAGGGACAACGGAGAACTCAAGCAAGCGAGAGCTAGCAAAAGAAGGGGAAAAAAAATAACTTGCGTTGAAACATGGCTTACGCCTTTCCGGATTGCAGCTTTCTGAATTCTCCTCCCGTTTGCACTCATGTGGTTATAACCCAGGTCTGTTTTGCGTGAAACCGTTCCCCTCGCGATCGGTAGCCTGTCCTCTTACTACTGCAATTGCCTAAGAGCTGTCAAATCCAGATTTAGATGTTTGAACTCGCACTGGGTTGTCCAGGAGGCAACTACCTTGGCCGAGACGAGTTCTATTCCCTCGTTCGCCGGAGGCCTAATTGTCTTTGAGGGCCCTCCTCGATCATACAAATTAGGAACCCGGAGGGAATAGCCAGGTACCAGGACCGCATATAGAAAAATAATTTGAAGAAAAATAAGAAAACTCTTGCATTCGATTTTTTGCGGGAGTAGCATGCCCGCGGTTCAGGGACTTGAGGACTCGGTGCGCTTTTCTTTTCGAGAAGCGGGGCCGCGATTCTCTATGGGCGACTTGCTTACCGCTCCGCTACAGCTTTTCGACGAAGTTTGGATACCTCCGGTATCCAAAGGGCTGTGTGTATTTACGCCTTCTCCCCACCACGCTGTGCTCTGCAAATTTCCCCGGTATGTTTCAATAGCGCATAGTGAGTTTCATGCTGAGGAGGCGACATGTCCTATTGGGATTCCACTCTCGTGAAGAAGAAAATGCGCTTTCACGCATTTTTTGTCGTGACGGCGATTCTGGTTCTCACCATTTTGCTTGCGGATACCCGGCCAGTTTCCGCGCTTCCCATTCCTGGGAGCGCTGTTCGCGCCATACCTGCGTTCGCTCGGAAGTACGGTATGCCATGCTCCTCATGTCACCAGGCATGGCCCATGCTGAGTCCATTTGGACAAGCTTTCAAGGACAACGGCTATCAACTAGGCAACGAGCGAGACGCCCCTATCTATCAGAACCCAGCCTACTGGCCGGTAACGTTTCGCATGACCACGTTTTGGCATCGGGAGAACGAAAATCGCGCCCCCGTGGATGACCCCACTAGCACGACCGGCGGACAAACCCAGGGCAACGTCACAACCCACGGATTCGACTGGAGCGGCCTCGATTTCCATACTGGCGGCACGCTCGCGAAAAACGTCTCCTTCTATGTGTTGCCATCCTCGGACAATACGGGCGCATTCCACTTTGAAACTGTCTTTGCCCGCCTCGACAATCTTGCTGGCAGCAGTTGGTTGAACGTCAAGCTCGGCAAATTCGAGCTCGATAACCTGCTGTCCGAGAAGCGCATCCTCACGCTCACCAACGTTGCCGGCGTCTATACCAACTACCATTTCCAACCCGCAACGGAGAACAATGGTTTAAATCCAGCGTTTCCCTTGTTCACATTTGGAATTGGCGACAATCAGGTTGGACTAGAGTTAATGGGTCATTCCAAGGATGATCGCACACGCTACTCAGCCTCGATCTTAAGCTCCAATGACGGCAGCCCCGGTTTGCCAACAAACCGCACTTACGACGGCTTTTTTACTTTCAGCCAAGCGTTTCAAGTCGGAAGCCTTGGACTGCAACGCGTCGGCGCATTCGCCTACATCGGCCAAGCTCCCACGTACTTTCAATTCACCCAGGGCAATACCAGCGGAATTCCAGACAACGCCGCTTTCGGTATTCCGGGCACGGGAATTGGCAACGAGTCCTTCTACCGGGCGGGCTTGATCGGCCAGTTCTACATCAAGAAGTATGACCTCACTGCGATGTATTTCCATTCTTCCGACAATAAGTACCTGGCAACGGGCACGCCGTCGAATCCCGCTTTTGGTACGCTTCCCACGGGCGCGCAGAACGCCGTATGGAATGGCGCGCTCTTTGAAAGCCATTACACTCCCAGCCCCCAATTTATTTTGATCCAACGCGTCGAGCTCATACGTATGTCGCAGCAAGCTCTTCCGATTGTGCCGGGGACTCCCTACATCCCAGGCGTCAGCGTTCCTTCTTTGAGTTTTGGCAACGAGGACGTTTACACCTTCGGTGGCCGCTACTATCCGTTCATCTCAAGCCGCGCCGGTTTCGCATTCCACGGCGAATATGCCTTCAGCCATCAGATCGGCACATCGCCAACAACCGGCCAGAACCTTGATTTCAGCAGCTTGCTGTTCGGCTTTGACTTCGCGTTCTAAGGAGGAAGACGATGAGAAAAATGAACATACTAAAATGTCTTGTAGGAATCGCCGTCCTCCTGGCCGCGCCGCTTCTCGTATCGGCGCAACAGGTTGAAACTCATATCGGGAAAGTCACCGGGCACGCCGACACTGGCAGACAGCTTTATTTTCGGTATTGCTGGGGCTGCCATGGATTCCATGGTAACGGGACCGGCGAGAATTGGATACCCACGGGCGGGTTTCCTGACACGCCGAACCTAAACATCCAGCCGCGCAATTTCGTGGCGGCGACGTTTAAGTGCCGCTCGACGCCGACGGGTACTTTGCCTACAGATCAGGATCTCTACAATTCGCTGGTGCGCGGGCTCACCATGTCCAATATGCCATCGTGGATTACGTTGACCGATCAAAACCGCGCCGACTTGGTGGCCTTTATCAAAACGTTCTCGGATCGGTGGAACACCGATAAGGCCGGTACGCCGATTAACGTGCCGCCAGAGCCGGCGCCTACAGTACAAAGCATCCAGCATGGAAAAGAATTATTCACCAAGTTGGAATGCTGGAAGTGCCACGGCCCAGAAGGGAGAGGAGATGGCCCTTCTGCTTCGACTCTTACAGACAGCAATGATGAGCCAATTCGACCCTACAATTTCGCTGCCGGGTCGCGATTCAAGTGCGGCACCACGAACCATGACCTCTACAAAATATTCATGACCGGACTGGATGGCACACCCATGCCTTCGTTTGCTGACGTCATCAAGCCTGACGAGGCATGGGATCTTGTGCATTACTTGCGCACGCTTCAGGTGTACCACAAGAGCCCGGAACTGGCGCTCTGGATGGGCACGAAAGAAGGTGCCGAGATCGTCAAAGCACAGAAGGTCCGGGGGACCCCGACGGGTTCTGGCGTCAATCAATAACCGGTAACACATACAAGAGGGCTTAGGAGGAATATCCGAATGCGAGGCAAGTATCTACTATCGGCAGTAGTAGTTGTCATCTCAGCTTCGATGATGGCGCCTGCTCGACCTAGCGGTGGAACCGTAAGTGGCAAGATCACTTACGAGGGCACGCCCGCCAAGCAGAAGCCGATCGACATGTCCAAAGAGCCGAGTTGCGCGAAACAATATACGACTCCTCCCACGACAGAAACTGTCGTAACCGGCCCAAACAATGCTCTCGAGAATGTCGTGGTGTATATCTCCGCCGGAGCTCCGGATGAGGCCGCTCCTTCAAAGGCGGCCGTGTTTACTCAAAAGGGTTGTCGCTACCTGCCTCACGTTCTTGCTTTCCAGGTGAACCAGGAACTGAACGTGTTGAATGAGGATCAGACGTCTCACAATATCCATCCGCTAGCGAAGATCAATCGCGAGTGGAATAAGTCGCAGCCGCCGGGCGCGCCGCCGATTGTCGACAAGTACGATAAGCCGGAAATGATCGCCGTGAAGTGCAATATACATCCCTGGATGCACGGCACGTTCGCCGTGTTGAAGAATTCTCACTACTCGATTTCTGGCGGAGACGGGAGCTTCACTCTGCCTAACCTGCCTCCGGGAAAATACACTATTACGGCGTTCCACGAGTCTTACGGCGATCAATCGCAAGAAGTGACGATCTCCGGAAGCGAGACCAAAACGGTTAGCTTCACGTTTAAAGCTAAACCGTATTAGAAGATCGTGGCGGGAACTTTTGAAATTGCAGTCGCGCGCGATTTAAACTGATGGCTATTGGCTAAGCATACGCTTGAGGTGCGTTCAGGCATAATCGAGGTGCTATGGGGAAAATTTTTGGAGTTATTCTCACGATCATTGCGCTAGCTTCCGCGTACCCTATCGTGACCCACATGTATGTGCAGCCCGTGGACATTTCCACCCACGGTCACGCCATCGATGAACAACTCGCCGACACGATGGCGGAAGCGGGACTGGCGTTCGTGCTGGCTCAGCTCCTTCTGGCCTTTTGTGTTTGGAAGTTTTCCAATCGGAAGGAAGGCGCCAAGGTCTTCCACATGTGGGGTGGCGCTAAATTAGTGGTCGTAGCCGCCTTCATTCTTGTGGGAACGGAAGTCCTCGCTTTGGGAGTTCTCGGACAGAAGGCTTGGGCCGAAGTGTATTTTACGTCGCCCAAACCGGACGCGTTGCAAGTTCAGGCGCAGGCTGGGCAGTTTGCCTTTTATTTTCGGTATCCCGGAGCGGACGGAAAGTTCGGACCGCTTCATCCCGACAAAATTGACGAAGGAAATCAAAACTACTTCGGGCTCGATCCGGCAAATGACGTGGAAGCTCGCGATGACGTTGTCACCGCGGAGATGGCCATTCCGGTGAACCGGGAAATTCATCTGCTGATGCATGCGAAAGACGTTGGACATTCCTTCTATGTCCGCGAGCTTAGGATTCAGCAGGATTTTGTGCCGGGACTGGACCTCTCGCTCCATTTCACAGCCACGCAAACGGGGCATTTCGAAATCCTCTGCACGCAACTCTGCGGGCTTGGTCATTACAACATGAAGGCGTACCTCAATGTCTTGTCTCAAGAGGATTTTGACAAGTGGATGAAACAGAAAGTTTCGGAGCAATAGCTTCAGCTGTTTGGCTGAGGTTGTTGAAGTTTGAATCGGTTCTCTGCTTCTCGCGGGACGAGGTGATAATTTGGAAGAAGCCCTGAAATCGCAAGCTCACGTGCACGCACCGCCTCAAGGCTTTCTGTGGAAGTATGTGTTCAGCCTCGATCACAAAGTGATCGGCAAACAATACTACGCGCTCGCCCTGGTAGCCGTGTTTGTGGGCATGGTGTTGTCCTGGCTCATGCGTTTTCATCTCGTTTGGCCCAACGCAAAAATCCCCGGCCTTGAACTCATCGCCAAAACGGGCGCGCCTGGCGGTATCATCACTCCCGAATATTATCTTTCGCTACTCACCATGCACGGGACGCTCATGGTGTTTTTTGTTCTCACCAACGCCCCCTTCGCGGGTTTCGGCAATTATTTCCTTCCCATCCAGATTGGCGCCGAGGATATGGCTTTTCCCCGCTTTAACATGATGTCGTTCTGGACGACCTTTGTCGCCTTCGTCGTTCTCCTAACTGCCTTCTTTATCCCAGACGGTCCGCCGATTTCCGGTTGGACGGCTTACGCTCCTCTCAGCGCGATTGGAAAAGATGCGGGTCCGGGTCTCGGCTGGGGACAAAATCTCTGGGTCATCTCAATCGCGATTTTTTGCATTGGGCAGCTTCTCGGTTCGCTGAATTTCATCGCCACAACCTTGGATTTGCGCGCCAAGGGCATGACTCTCATGCGCATGCCACTATCCACTTGGGCTTGGTTCATCACTTCGTGCATCGGGCTACTTGCATTCGCGGTGCTGTTGCCGGCCTGCTTGCTTTTGCTGCTCGATCGTATGGCTGGAACAAGTTTCTTTATACCTTCGGGGCTTGTGGTAAGCGACAGATTGCAGAATCACGCCGGCGGCTCGCCTCTATTGTGGCAACACCTTTTCTGGTTCTTTGGCCACCCGGAAGTCTATATTGCCATTTTGCCCGCAGTCGGCATTGTGTCGCACGTGCTGACGAACAGCCTGCGCAAACCACTCTTGAGTGCGAAAGTCATCATCTATTCGATGCTGTCCATCGGTTTTCTCAGCTGGATGGTATGGGGACACCACATGTTTGTCAGCGGCATGAATCCATTCTCGTCGCTGCTTTTCTCTTTCCCCACGTTGACCATCACCATACCCGCCACGATCATCACGCTGATCTGGCTGGGAAGCTTGTACGGGGCGAACATACAAATCAATGCCGCATCCTTTTTTGCTCTTGGATTCGTCTCTATGTTTGTCACCGGCGGCGTGAGCGGGTTCTTTCTCGCGCAGCCATCGATCGACATCTACCTCCACGCTACGTATTTCGTCGTCGGTCATTTCCACATGGTTATGGGAGTGGCTGCTATCTTTGCCATTTTCTCCGGAACCTATTTTTGGTTTCCCAAAATGACTGGGCGAATGATGAACGAAAAACTCGGCATGCTGCATTTCTGGCTAACGTTCGTCGGAACCTACTGCATCTTTATGCCGTTCCATTATCTCGGCATTGTCGGTAATGTTCGCCGCTATTCGTCGTTCGTGGATGACTTCATGCCCGCGCTGATGGGCACGCACAAATTCATCACGATTGCTGCTCTGGCCACCGGCGCGGCACAGTTCATTTTCTTCTTCAATTTGATATACAGCCGGTTTCGCGGAAAGCAGGCCACGGCCAATCCCTGGAAGGGGACTTCGCTGGAATGGAGCATTCCCTCGCCTCCGCCCTGGAACAATTTTGGTGAAAATCATCCGGTTGTTTACCACGACCCGTATCAATACGGTTTGAAGGGCTCAACCGGCGACTTTGTGATGCAAACATCTCCGGAACAGATATTGAACGAATGACGCCGTGTCACGCAGGGGAAGTCAGATGCGGTTTTCAGAGTTAAATTGGCCGTAAAAGGATCTTATGTCGTCAACAATACATGCCCCAATGGCGCTGCCGCGCGGTGCGGCACTGAGGAAAGGCTCCGAGAGTGGAATCTGGATCGCTCTGTTTGCGATCACCATGTCGTTCGCAGCTTTTACGAGCGCGCTGTTTATCCGCCAAGCCTCCACGGACTGGACACATCTTTCGGTGCCTCCGATATTGTTTGTTAGCACTGCCATCTTGCTCCTCAGCAGTTTCACAATGGAGATTTCTCGGCGTGGGTTCGACGGAAAGTCACCCTCGCAAATATCGCAAATAAAGGAGCATGGCAGGGGACTGATGCTCCTCGCAACCACCCTGTTTCTCGGCTTGGCCTTTGTGGGTGGGCAGTATTTGGCATGGAGGCAGCTTGCCGCTCAAGGGCTTTACTTGGCCACCAATCCCAATAGCTCATTTTTTTATCTTCTCACCGGTGTCCACGCGCTGCACGTTCTCGGCGGAGTTGCGGCATTGGCTTATCTGCTAGCGCAGAATGCCGCTCGCGGATCTGTTCGGCGAAACCTAGTGAATGGGGTGGTCATCTACTGGCACTTTATGGCTGCTCTCTGGCTTTATCTGCTCGTCGTCATTTGCGTACGTCTGTAATCGCAAAGGGGGAAGAAAAACTGTGAGCGAGTCTCAAGCGGCGATGCACGGCGCAAGCGGTTCCTTAGTGGAAGGATCACCTTACGGCATTCCTTCCAGAAAACTGACGATGTGGCTGTTTATTATCTCCGACGCCGTAACGTTCGGAGCGCTGCTTTTCGGATATGGCTACTTGCGTACGGCGAGCACCGACTGGCCCGCTCCCTTCCGCTTTAATCCAAGCATATTGAACGTCATGTTCATGACGTTCATCCTTCTCACGAGCAGTTTGACGATGCTTGGCGCCGTCGACGCCGCCAAAGCCGGCGACAAGGCCAAGGCCAGGCGCTTCCTCTGGTCCACGATTCTATTGGGTCTGATATTTGCCGGGCTTCACATCCGTGAATGGATTGGACTTATCGATGAAGGCGTCAGTATGTTTCAAAATCCTTGGGGTTCGCCCCTCTTTGGTGCCACTTTCTTCAGCATAACCGGTCTGCACCTTCTTCACGTTACGGGTGGTGTCGTGGCCATTGCGGTCGTTGCGCGAGGTTTTTCGCGAGGTAGCCTTACCGCGGGCCATGTTGAGACCACCGGCTTATACTGGCATTTTGTGGACTTGGTATGGATGTTCGTTGTTCCCTTGGTGTATCTGTTGAATCTTGCCCGTTAGCTCCATCGGACTGCGAAACGAGGGAAATATGGCAGCGTCAAAAAAATCTGGAAACGTTATCGCAAGATATTTGCCTGTTTATTTTGTCTTGCTCGCCATCGCTGGTCTGGAGGTTGTACTCGCCTATCAGGGCTTTTCTCCCGGAGTGCTCCTCGCTATCCTGCTTGCTCTCGCGATTTGTGGCGCAGCGCTGGCGGTTATGTACTTTATGCATCTCAATCAGGAGCGCCGTAGCCTTTTTTTGACGTTGATACCGGCGGTCATTTTCGTTCTAATAATGATGAATATGCTGTGGTCAGACAGTTTTCGCCTGTTGCACATGAAGCCTTTCGCGCACTAAGGCCTTTTTTCGAACCCCGAATCGGGATAAAACGGAGAAGCAGGTTTTTAGTCGCTATCGCGAAGTCGGAACGGGACATTCACGATGAACAAAACCGAGATGATTTGGAGACTTTTGTTTCGCGGCGCCGCTTTGTTTTTCGCCTTGCTCACTCCAGCTCTGGCGTTTGCCCAAAACTGCGCTTTATGTTATTCACAGGCGGCCGGTTCTGGAGCACGATTGATTCAAGCTCTGCGTAGCGGCATTCTAATCCTGGTTTTTCCGCCGATGCTGATTTGCATCGGTCTCGCCTTCATGGCCTACAGGAAGCGCAATCAGTTCAACGAAGAGTAATCCGATCACGGAAGGTCCAGATCCAGTGAGTAGATGTCGGTCGTACCACGTTCGATCATCACATAGAATGACCCGGCTCGGTCTAGCCCGGTAAAGTAACACTGCGCGGCGCTTCCGCGGAGCAGTTCTCCGAATCCAAACACGCGCTCCGCTTTTCGCGAGGCTACGCTCGCGCGGAAAATGGATTCCTGTTCATCGATTTGATCCTGAAAATAGATCGCAGAGCCATCGTGCGTCCAGTGCAGTGATTCGAGTAATCCCCCAGATGCGAGTTGTGCCCAGCTGGAATTTTGCATGTCGTAAAGAAGCAGTCTTCGCTTAGCTTCATCGATTGCTGCGATATACCGGCCGTCGGGCGACCATCGCGGTTCCATCAGCCCTTTCGACCCTGGTAACTCCTTCAGCGTTCCAGTCGTCGGTTCCAGCGTGTACAGCCCATAATCTGATTGCGCCTTTTGATTTCGCATGGACACCACAATGCGATAACCATCTGGCGACCAATCCGCTTCCGAAGCTTCCCATCCGCCAGGAAGGACCGGATGAAGCGACCCTCCGTCCGGTGAAATAACGTATATGTTGCGTGGCTGGTTTTGGCGCGCGCCTGTAAAGAGAATTTGCTTCCCGTTACGAGACCAGCGCGCGTAGCTGCCGTGCAGGGGCGCAATCGTCAATGGAATGCGCGCTTCGCCATTGATCCGGCTTCGCCAGAGGGAATCATCGGGGCGGTCCGAATAGACGACCATTTCATCGTCGGGCGAAAAACTTGCCTGTGCGATGGACGTGTCCAGGTTCAGTGTGGACGTGCGCTGTGTTTGCGGGTCAATTTTTCCCAACTCCCGATGTGAACGGAAACTGAAAGCAAAAATGCGTGAACCCATCTGAGCCGGAATCGTAACGTGCAGAGAGTCCGGACCGCTGGTCAGCGGGAATGGCTCGTGATGTGAGCGGCGGAACCAGTTCCACGCATTCCGAATACCCCATAGGTTACAGTCGTACCCTTCACATCCCGAAAACAGAAAGTATTTGCCGTCTGCTGTCCAATTTCCAGCGGATTGGCGCGAAGGATGATCTGTCTTTGACAGAATTGCGTGCAGTCCATTGCCTTCTGGCGTCATTTCCCAGATCGATTGCGTGCCGAACTCTCCAAGATCCAGTGTGAACCGGATGCTCCCACCGTCGGGTGACCAAGCCGGTGAACGTGGATGGCCTTCCACATGTGCTAGTTGCCGGTTTTGCGTGCCGTCGCGATGGATTGTGTACAAGCTTTGTCCGCGCACGAATACAATCTGTGTACCGTCGGGCGACCAGGATGGATCCGCTCCGACAGCCTGTCCAAGCCTCCTGGGCTCTCCTCCCTGAACCGGCCAGAGCCAGAGAGGCATCTCCTCGTCACGGCCAGCGAACTGCCCGATCAAGAACTGCGAGTGGTCGGGAGAGATGGCGAAGAGGCGAGTGTTTTCAAAGGGCGTGGCCATCTTCTCGGCATTGCCGCCCTCCACGGAGGTCTGCATCAAATTCCAGCGGCCATCGGTACGTTCCAGAAAGAAAATTCGCGTTCCGTCGGAGACGATTCCGCCCCACTCATCAATCCGGCCTGCGTTGGTGATGCGCGCCATGTGCTGCATGCTGGGATGCGGCACGGGGTAGACGATGAAGAAAAGCAGCCACGATCCGAACAGAATTGCGATAGAAAGCAGCATCAAGTCGAACCGTTTTTGGGTGCGTTCAGCCCTTTCGGGGTCCCAATCCGGCGGGGTAGTGAACCCCTGCGCGATGTCGGGCGGCAGGTGTAGACGTACTTCGATAGATTGATCGCCATTACCCAGTCGCGCGATCCGCCCCTCCTGGACGGATGCCACTGCATCATTAATAGTCTGGATGGGGACCAGGAAGCGATATCCCTGCCGGGGCACCGTCTCAATAAATCGGGGGTTTTCCGCCTCGTCTTGCAAAGCCGCACGGAGCTTTTTTAAGGCGGCGTTGAGGCTGCCGTCGAAATTGACGTGCGTCCCTTCCGGCCAGAGGGCTTGCCGGCACTGCTCTCGAGTCACAATCTCGCCAGGTTGTTGCAGAAGTAGCGCCAGAATTCGGAACGGCTGCACCTGTAACCTGAGGCGGGTACCTTGCCGACTAAGAGTCCCTTGGACCAGATCTGCCTCGAACAGTCCGAATCGCACCCTGCTGCCTGCCGAAATGTCGGGTCCGGGCAAAGTCATACCCCCAGTCAGGTCGGCGGACACTGTAACATAGGCTCGCGCTTCAAACCAAGAGCTAGTTCATATGACCTTGTATCAATATCATAAAGGAAGAGTTAAGCGGTCATACTATTTTCAGGCGCAGTTCGTTTGACCAGGTATCACATCTAGCGTAGTCCAAGGGCTGGAGTCCGCGGCGGTGTACAGGCAGAAAGTCACCCGTCATCACCGCAACCTACTAGTAGGCTGATAGGAGGCCTAGGACTAGAAAATTAGCCCGTAGTCCCAGAACCATCGAAACGCTCGCCGTTGCGAGCCCTGAACCGCATCAAAACAGCCTCCTGACGCGGGCGTTTCGATCCAAATATCCCCTCCTCTCGTGTTCGCCCCTCTGGCATTCGCTTCCGTCACATAGAACATTGCACCCGTGAGACCTCTTGACCTCGTGCGTCACCTTTGACTCAGCTTGTCCGATCGACATCGAGGTAGACGACCGTCTCAAAGGGTTAATAGTTCTTTGAGAATCACATCGATGTTTCCCTAATGCTGGCCAATAGTCGGACAGTAAAATCTTATTCCAGCGGAAGTTCTACGTCGGCTCGGACCCCGGAAGGGCATCCATTCCTCGCGCGGAACAGGGCAAATAGTTTCATCCAGGCCAATTTACATAGAATCTCCAATGTTAGAGAGGAGGTCGGATCAGAAATGCGATTCGAAAAACTGTGCATTGCAGCGCTAGCGATTATGTCTGTGACAGCGATGGCCGGTCCTGGGAGTGGGACCATAACGGGAAGAGTGACTTTTTCGGGCACGCCGCCGAAACCCGAGCCCATAAATATGTCCAAGCAGCCCGAATGCGTCAAAATATATTCATCAAGGCCGCTCATGACGGAAAAGGTCGTCCCCGGACCAGGTAATACGCTGGAAAATGTCGTGGTGTATATTTCCGCGGGCGAATCCGAAGCCACTCCGGTACCCGCTACGCCCGTGAATTTCGATCAGCAGAATTGCCGTTACACAACGCACGTGCTTGCCTTTCGCGCGGGGCAGGATGTAAATATCTCCAACAGCGATCCCTTTGGCCACAATATTCACCCCCTAGCCAAGATCAACCGCGAGTGGAACAGGATTCAGCCGGCCGGTACCCCGCCGTTCTCTTATTCGTACGACAAGGAAGAATTCATCGCAGTAAAGTGCAATATTCACTCTTGGATGCAAGCCTATTTTGTCGTTCTGAAAACCGGGCACTTTGCTGTTACCGGACAGGACGGCCAATTCAGGCTTCCTGAGCTTCCGCCAGGCAAATATACGGTCACTGCATGGCATGAGACCTACGGGACGCAGAGGCAGGAAATCACCATCTCCGGGAGCGAAACTCGCGCGATCAATTTCGTGTTTCAAGCCGCTCCTTAAAAACGAGCCATTAAACCGGTCGAATCCATGAGATTCTGCTCGTGAAACAATTTCGAGGTGATTGTGAAACCAATCGTCAGTTTGGTTTGCGTAGCCGCGTGTTTGTCAGCCACGGCGCCAGCAAGGTCCCAGGAAATCCGCGGCGGTCAGGCGTTGTTGACCGCGATGCACGACCGTTACAAGGACTCGTGGTATGACTCTGTCGTATTCAAGGAGAAAGCGATAACGCTCAACCCTGACGGCACCAGCAGCACAGAGATTTGGGATGAAGCCCTGCAGTTGCCTGGAAAGCTGCGCATCAACAGAGGACCGTCCAGCGAGGGGAACGGCTTCATTTTTGTCGATGGCACTTTGACGAGGTTTCAAAAGGGCAAGGATTCGGGCACACGTCCCTACGTACATATGTTGCTGGTGCTGGGATTTGACGTGTACCGCCAAGACCCAAAGACCACAATCGATCAGGTGAAAGGCCAGGGAGTCGATTTGACACAGATTCATGAAGAGAAATGGGATGGGCAGGATGTATATGTTGTTGGTGCGGCAAATGGGGATTTGAAATCAAAGCAGTTCTGGATTGAGAAGAAGCGCCTCTTGTTCGTAAGATTGATCGAACCAGACGAACACGATGCGGCGAAAAGTCGCGACACCCGCTTCAAGGATTATCGGGAACTCTCGACGGGATGGATTTCCGCGCGTGTTGAGTTTTATACCGACGGCAAAAACGTTTTCAATGAGGATTATTTCGATATAAAGGCAAACGCGAAGTTCGATCCTGCTTTGTTCGATCCAAAGAAGTTCAACGAAACAGCTATATTCACCAACACTAACCAATGAGCAGTGCTCGTCAGCATTAATCGTTCGTGTTACACGGCAAACCTTCCAAGTCAAACCCCGGGTCGTAGAACCGACGTGCGGGCATCCCGATTTACTCCCACTTCATAACGTGTTCGGGCAGCCCGCAGGATTCAAGAAACTCATGCAAGGCATCCGTTTTTTAACGAGGTCGCTTACGACTCTTTGGTGAAACCCTCACGGTTTCTTTACGCGGGCCTCTCTACGTTGGTCTCAGTGCAGTGCGCGCACGAATCGCGCGAGACAGACGAAGGGGGGACCTCAAATGTTAGCCAGAATATCTATACTTATATTTGCTGTCTTATTGGCAGCGCCGTGGGCGACCGGGCAATCCATGTTTGGAGGAATCGTAGGTGTTGTAAAAGATCCTACCCAGGAAGCCGTTGGAAGCGCACACATCACGCTCACAAGCCTGGATGACCAGACGCAACGCGCCGCTACCACCGATACCAACGGAGAGTTTGAATTCATCAATCTAAAAGCGGGCCGTTATGCACTAGAGGTGCACGCGGATGGTTTCGCGGACTATAAAGTTTCCTCGCTACAACTCGATGCACGGCAAAGCCTTCGCCTCGACGTGGCGCTGAAACTGGCCAGTGCGACGCAAACCGTGGAAGTCACGAGCGAAAGCGGCCCGGTGATCAATACGGAAAACGGCACAATTGGCGACACAAAGGATTTCAAGCAACTGACGAGCCTTCCCGTAAATTATCGAGGAGCCACAACGAGTCCACTGGCCATGCTGGCGACAGTTCCGGGCGCGCAGCAAGACGCCAATGGCAACGTCTCCGTAGGTGGAGGGCTCCCTTCTCAGGTGCAGTATTCCGTCGACGGCTCCTCCACGGTGAACATTCGCCAGAACGGGGCACTTGGCAACATGAACCCGTCCTCCGAATTGATTAGTGAATTCAAGGTAACGCAGTTCAACAACAACGCCGAATTCGCGCAAATCGGCGACGTCACGATTTCCACGAAGAGCGGCGGCGACAAATTCCATGGCAGCGCTTTCGAATATTTGCAGAACGATGCGTTTGACGCGGAGGTCTGGAACTCCGGGGACAAACCGCACAAGGCATACAACACGTTTGGCGGGAGCCTCGGGGGACCGCTTTTGCTTCCAAAACTTTCCAAGGGCAAGACCTTTTTCTTTGCCGACTTCGAAGCCAATCGTAGGCGCTTCACGACAGACCTTTTTCTCTTTGTCCCCTCGAACGCCATGCGCGAAGGAAATTTCTCCGCGCTTTCGACTCCGCTTATGGATCCATTTACCGGCAAGCCGTATCCCGGTAATATAATCCCAAGCGGCAGCGCGTGCGCCAATTCGCAGGATTGCATCAATCCCGTTGCCACCAGCCTGCTCAACAACTATCTTCCAGCGCCAAATATAAATGTCAGTGCCACGGATTTTGGCTCGCAAGCAAACTATCTGCAACAGACCCCCACGCCCAGCAATACCAACGGTTTCGATGTTCGGGTAGATCGCACAATCACTTCGAAGCAGTCCATGTTTGTGCGCTGGAGCTGGAAAGATATCAGTGCACAATCGCTCACCGATACGGCCTTGAATACGGTGAACAATTACCTGCCGCCCGATCAAGATTCCGAGCACAACAAGAATCTCATCGTCTCGCACAACTACCTCATCACGAACAATCTCGTGAACGAGGCGCGCTTTGGGCTTTCCTTGTGGCAATTCCAGGTTTTCTTCCCAATTGAAGGCGCTTCGGCAATGTCCACTCTCGGACTGACCGGTCTGGACCTTAGCGACCATCCCGACGCGGGTGCTTTTCCTATCTTTAATTTCAGCGATGATTCTGGCAATTACTCGCCGATTGGGCGCGACAAAGATGGCACCACAAAGTCGCAGACGATCCAATTCGCCGACAATTTGAGCTGGATCAAAGGCCGCCACACCATGAAGTTTGGCGCCGATCTGCGCCATGTGCGTTACCAGGATCTGGAAAGTTTCGGTGGGGCCGATGATTTCGGAGCGTTTACATTTGACCAGGGAATATTCACGGGGAACGCGTTTGCCAATTTGCTGCTCGGCTTGCCAACAAAGACCTATGTAGCGCAATCCGGCCCGGACGTGCACGCGCATACCATTCAGACAGGCATCTATGCGCAAGATGAATTCCGTCTAAATAGCAGGCTAACGCTCACGTTTGGCCTTAGGTGGCAGGCGCTTCCGGCGTTCGTGAGCGATCTTGGGAATCTCACGGCATTCAACGTTCAGAACGGCGGCATTATCATTCCGGTGGGGAATCAACCGCGGCAGGGCTTTCTTGCCAGCATAAACAGTTGCAACCCCGCCGATCCAAACAACACTGAAGATCCTTGCGGAACGCCAACGGCTACGGATGCCGCGCTCGGGTGTGTCCCGGTGCTGGGCGCCAACCCAAGCATGCCTTGCGCTCCCGTCGAATACGCTAACCAAGCTGGGCTTGGCCCCGGCCTGCGTGAATTTTATTGGAAGAATTTTCAGCCGCGGCTGGGCTTCGCGTATCGGCCGTTTGGCAACAACAAGACTGTGGTGCGCGGAGGATTCGGCATATTCACCATGACCAATCTCGGCCAACTTTCCTTCAACACCACGAATATTGACGTGTCGGTAGTTCGCACCACGGCCAATTCTTTCACCAACGGACAGCCTGCGTATCAATTCCCGAGCGCGCGCACACCGGATGATCCATCGACGATTGCCGGCACTGGTGATTTCTACCAAAACACGCTGACGAATTACCGCGACCCGCAATCGGCCCAATGGAACTTCACGGTGGAACGCGAACTCGCTGCAGGTATCACTCTTCGCGAAAGCTATCTGGGCATGAGTTCCTACCGAATGAGCCAGACCGTCGACCTAAATCAAGTGGAACCGAGCACTATTTCTCCTAACCCGAACCCCAAGCCTTATCTCAACTGGGGCCGCATCCTCTCGACCACAAATTCGGGGCATGTGAATTACAACGGGCTCCAGTCCGAACTGAACATACGCGCGCGCGGCGGCCTTACCTTTCAGGTCAGCCACGTCTGGGCCAAGAGCATCGGCAATATAGGAGGCGATGACCCCACCACCTTTAATCCGGAGATCATCTACGGTACGCCCGTCGCAAATCGCTTCGATCTTTCTGCCAACCGCGGAAATATGGCAGACACGCGCCGCAACCGATTTCTACTTTCCGCTGTTTACGAATTGCCTGTAGGCCAGAATCGCAAATTCCTGGCGCACATGAATCGGGCTGCCGATCTTGCCTTCGGGGGATGGTCCCTGAGCACGGTCAGCCTGTGGGAAACTGGTCCTTATCTCACGCCCATCACCAGTTCAAGCTACGATCCAGGGAATTTAAGCCTTTCATATCGCGGCGCGTTCCAACGGCCAGACTGCATTGGCAATGGCAACGTCGCGAATCTTGCCAGCGGCAGCATGTTCAATTTAAGTGCGTTCAATCCGATTCCGTCAGGTCCGGTCGGAAACTGCGGGGTTGGCATCCTGGAGGGACCAGGCACGAGCACGATCGCTGCCGGACTCTCCAAAACAGTCTCTTTGAATGAGCGGATGCGTCTACGTTTTGAAGGGACCTTTACCAATCTGCTCAACCATCCGAACTTCGCTCCGCCGCCAACGAATGTGACCTCGGCATCTTTCGGGATAGTGCAAAGCGTTCAGAGCGCCGAGAATAGCGGCAACCGAACGGGGCAGGTGAGCCTTCGGTTTGAATTCTAAAGCTTAAATCGCATCTGAATGGCCGAGGAGAGAGGGAGGCGAATGGTATCGAAGAACTGAAACAGATCGTGTTATAAGGGATTGATTTAAATTTGACGCCTAGACTCGCCGCCGGCGCCCTTGACGCTGTCTCAAAATAAATGATCCCTCTGCTCTCCATCATCGCTCTTGGCTTCTTTCTTGGAATGCGGCATGCCACTGATCCGGACCACGTCATTGCGGTGACGACGATTGTCAGCCGGCAACGGAGCATTCGGCATGCGGCTGTGATCGGGGCACTTTGGGGAGTGGGGCACACCATCACGATTCTTCTTGTGGGCTCGGCAATTATTTTGTTCGGCATCGTAATTCCGGCTCGAGTGGGACTCACCATGGAATTGTCCGTGGGCGTGATGCTGATTCTTCTCGGAATCCTGAATCTCTCGGGGATTACGCGCTGGGTTACCGAAACGCTTACGCCTTCTCAGTACGGGCATCACTCACATCCACACGGACACGGTGACTATGTCCACAGCCATCCGCACGGCCACGATCCAGAGAAACACGGGCATGCCGAGGAGGCGACCCCCGTGGGTTGGATGGATCGCGTTTTTGGCCGGATGGGCGTTTACCAAGTCGCCCGGCCGTTGGTCGTTGGCATCGTGCACGGACTCGCTGGGTCGGCAGCTGTCGCTTTACTAGTTCTCACAACGATCCGGGTTCCGTCTTGGGCAATTTTGTATCTTCTGGTATTTGGAATTGGTACGGTCGCGGGCATGATGTTGATTACAGCAGCGATTGCCGTGCCCTTTACGTTTTCCGAAAGCCGCTTTGCGCGTATCAATCGCGGCCTGGGACTAGTCTCTGGATTCGTAAGTCTGGCATTCGGCATTTTCATCGTCTACCAGATGGGTTTCGTCAATGGCCTCTTCACGCACAATCCCACGTGGGTTCCTCATTAAGATGTTGTCGCCAGTTATGGAAATGGACTAGAATCGCGGCGAGCTGTTTATCTGGTGACTTGGAGAAAGTACAATAAGCTCATCCGTTAACGATACCTTTTGGTTTTGGGCTACCCGTCCTTTTCCCGCTGGCCGGCGTGATCGCCGCCGAAGCCCGAGAGGAATTCATGAGCGCTAGAGCTGTGCGTAAGCACGCAGAACGCGACGTGGCGACGAAAGCAGAGACCAGCCTTCATGTTGCCCACGACAGCGACACCACAATTGTGGCCATTGGCGCTTCCGCTGGCGGCATCGAAGCTCTTACGGATCTAATGACTCACCTCCCATGCGACACGGGATTGGCTTTCGTGCTGGTGCAACATCTTGACCCAAAACATCACAGCATTCTTACGGAGTTGCTTGCCCGAAAGACAGCAATGATTGTAACGGAAGTGACAGACGGTCTCGCTGTAAAACCCAACCACGTCTATGTCATCCCGCCAAACGCCATGATGTCCATATCGGGGCAAACGCTGCACCTCAGCCCGCGCGAAGAGCTGCGCGGGACGCACATGTCTGTGGATCATTTCATGCGTGCGCTCGCAGAACAGAAGGGGAACCGTGCCATTGGCGTCATTCTTTCGGGATCGGGCACAGATGGAACGTTGGGCATGTCGGAAATTCAAGCGCACGGCGGCGTTACCTTTGCGCAGGACGAAGCCTCCGCGAAATATGACGGCATGCCGCGAAGCGCTGTTATTGCGGGCTATGTGGATTACGTGCTTTCGCCTAAAGGTATCGCCAAGGAACTTGCCCGGATCGCGAGTCATCCTTACGTAGCTCGCGACACTCAGCCCCACGCGAGCGAAGTCGCCGCCGATGCCGGCGCGGGGCTCGCTACTATTTTTCAGGTTTTGCGACGAGCAACGGGTGTGGACTTCACGCATTACCGGCAAACAACTATTTTGCGGCGGATCCAGAGGCGCATGGTGGTCCACAAGATTGATAAAATCGAAGACTATGCCAAGTTTGCCCAGGGTCAGCCCGGGGAAGTGAAGGCGCTGTATCAGGACATGTTGATCAACGTCACAAGCTTCTTCCGTGGGCCCCGCGTATTCGAAGCGTTGAAGTCATCGGTGTTCCCCGCGATCCAGAAGAACCTGTCGCGGGAGCGCGGGATTCGGATATGGACCCCTGGGTGCGCTTCTGGCGAAGAAACTTATTCCGTGGCCATTGCACTGCTGGAATTCCTGGGTGACAAAGGAGCGCAATTTCCGATTCAGTTTTTCGGAACGGATGTAAGCGATCTGAGCGTAACCAAGGCGCGCAATGGCCTCTATCCCGAGAATATTCAAGGCGATGTATCGCCGGAGCGGCTGCGCAGGTTTTTCACGAAGGGGGAAAATGGCTACCGGGTCAGCAAAACGATCCGGGATATGTGTATTTTCGCACAGCACAATGTTGCGAACGACCCTCCGTTTTCCCGGATGGACCTTATCTGCTGCCGGAACCTGCTCATCTATCTTGAGCCGATTCTGCAAAATAGAGTGATCTCCTTATTTCATTATGCGCTGGGGCCGAGCGGATTTCTGGTCTTGGGAAATTCCGAAGGCCTAGGCGCGACAACGGGTCTGTTCACCGTGGAAGACCGCACCCAAAAAATCTTTTCAAGAAAAAGTGCGGGCGCGCACCAGGGCGGGAATCTTTCGGCGGATGCGCAGATACAGCGCAGAATGTATGGACCAGTCCACTCTCCCGCGAAGCAGCAGGATTCCATCTGGAACTACACGGAAGCGCAGAAGGAATTCGACCGCCGTCTGCTGACAGAATACGCGCCCGCGACTGTCTTCGTGAACGAGGAAATGGAGATCCTGCATACCCGTGGAAACGTAAATCGCTACCTCAAGCTAGCGCCAGGGCGGGCCAGCTTGAGCCTTATGAAGATGGCTCGGGAGGGACTCCTCGTCGAACTTCGGAACGCGATTAACCGTGCGAAAAAAGATAATGCCCTTGTCGAAAAAAGAAATCTGCGAATCAAGAATGGAAACGAAAACGGCGAGAAGCACGAGGCGAAGAATTCAATGCGACTGGTAAACTTCGACGTGATGCCGGTGACTTTCGGAAATACGAGCGAGCTGTGCTTCATGATTGTATTTCAAGAAGTGCCCATCGAGCCGCCACGGGAAGCTGCTCCACGCCGAACCCGGCGCGGCGAAGAAACAGGGTTGTCCTTCAAGCAAACGGCAAAGCTCGAGCAGGAATTGGCGGCGACGAAAGAATACCTGCAATCCGTAATCGAGAGTCAGGAGGCCACAAACGAAGAGCTACAATCCGCCAACGAGGAAATACTCTCCAGCAACGAAGAATTGCAGAGCACAAACGAGGAAATGGAAACAGCCAAGGAGGAGTTGCAGTCCGCCAATGAGGAACTGACGACCGTGAACGACGAACTGCGAAGCCGCAATCTGGAGGTCACCCAGATCAACAATGACTTGATCAATTTGCTGGCCAGCATCGATATCGCCGTCATTATGATCGGCAGCGACCTCAACATACGGCGTTTCACTCCCAAAGCTCAGAAGTTTCTTGGGCTGATCGCCGGAGACATCGGCCGCCCGCTCTCGAATATCAATCCCACCATCGAAATTGCGGACCTTCAGTCGATGGTGCTGCAGGTTGTATCGGATTTCCGGCCGCTGGAGAGGGAACTAACGGATCGGCTGGGAATTCATTACCAGTTCAAAATTCTTCCCTATCGGACGCTCGACAACAAGATTGAGGGGGTGGTGATCACCATCGTCGATATCGCTCCTGATAAAACCGGTGGTAAGACCTGAGTTTCTGAACCCGCGGAGCGTCCAGCGCAATCCGAGGTCTACCTAATCACAGTCTTCCACTGTCAAGTATTAGCTTTACATGGTGTTGACTTAATGACTATACTGTTTCGCGTAAAGCTTCCAGGTTCAAAACGTCCCCCATTTGCAAGATTTTTTGAAGCATGTGATCGTGTTGGAGAGACAGTTTGGCCAGCATCCGCCATGGAGAAAGAACCCAATCAGCGTTCCTCGATAGGGTTCCTGCAAGCAAGGTTCGCGAGCCATTGGCCGGAACCCTAAGCTCTCTAAGCAGACTTCTGCGTAATTCCACGATCGGCGTCGCTTTGTTCGATCGGAATTTGCACTGCAGAGCGTTCAACGGGGCCCTCCGCAGAATGATTGGTGTTTCTCAAAAAAGACCCATCGGCAAACAATTGCATCAGGTATTTCCAGGCGAGGCCCCCAAGTTGGAAATTGCGTTCCGGCGGGTTTGGGCCACCGGAAATTCAGTGTCGGACCTTGAATTGACGGCTCAGTTGGCTGCCGGAACGGACCCTCGTCGCTGGGTGTCGAATTTCTATCCCATAACCGACGAATCTGGGCAAGTTCGGCTCGTCGCCACCACGCTTTGCGAGGTAACCAAAGGCCGCTGCGTGGAATTAAGGCTGTCTCGTCTCCGCGATAAATTCCAATCCAATGTTTTGCTTCAACCCGACCTTCTCGAAGAGGAATTTGCCAGGATGTCAGTGCAGACATTCGAGCTGGTGAATCGCTCCGTTGCGCTCGTAAAGAGTTCCTTGTCTCTACGATTTTATAACTCCGAGACGCGGCTTGAGGCGGCCCTGGTCCGGCACGCTCTGCACATGTCGGCAAACCGGGTGAGCGAGCCAGCATTCTCTGGTATTCCGCCGCAAGCTGATTCCGCCACGGAGACGGAGTCCTCACCGAGCGCTCCGAATCGTAATGATACGGATCCTTACGCGGGCCGCCCGAGTCCGCGCGAACGGCAAGTCCTATGCTTCTTGGCCGATGGTAAATCCAACAAAGAAATCGGTTTCATTCTCGATATCAGCACGAGAACTGTGGAGTGTTATAGAGCTCGCATCATGGTCAAGCTTGACCTGCACTCGACCGCCGCACTCGTACGCTACGCAATCCGACATC